>WNFW01000440.1_pt1 | contig 29315 bp, 25 predicted proteins | sample 5400131 | NCBI WGS metagenome assembly WNFW01 (sample SAMN13153362, study PRJNA577476) | soil metagenome | isolation source: 20 cm soil or saprolite under grassland replicate 1 | place: USA:California | collected 2016-06-15 | reverse complement strand
TCACCCAGCCGCGGTAGTTCGGCAGGAACATGAAGCCGAGGTTCTGGGTGCCCTGCAGTTGGTCGGGAACGCGATAGGGCAAACCGGAGGAGCCGTAATAATTGCGGAACACCCCCTGGATGATCAGCGCGATCCCGAAGGTGAGCAGCAAGCCGTAGAGGTGATCGACGTGTTGGGCGGATTCCGAAGGAGGCCTGAAATAAGCCCACGCTTCGACGACGGCAAATCCGCCCGCCGTGGCCACGGCCAGTCCCAGCGTCGGGCCGAAGCTCGGCCTGGCGAGGAGGAAAAGCGCGGCGGTGGAGCCCAGGAAGACCACGGTTCGCAGCTTGCTGGAGCTGTTGAGTTGCGCGATCAGATTGCGCTCGATCAGCACGCCGGTAAAGCCGATGACGATCGGCGCGATCAGCAGGGACCACCAATAGCTGATGCCAAAATACTGCAGCAGCAGATAAGCCGCGAAAGCGCCCATCATGTATTGAGCGCCATGGGTGAAATTGATGATGTTGAGCATGCCGAAGATCACGGCGAGCCCGAGACTCAGCAGCGCGTAGAACGAGCCGTTGATCAGCCCGATCAGCAATTGCCCGAACAGCGCCTGCGAGGAAATGCCGAAGATCTCGAACATCAGCATCGGCTCCGCGAGGCGCCGCGGCCGGCGGCGCCTCGCTGGTTGGTGATCGCCGGGCGGCGGCTCAGCCGCTCACCAGCGGGCAGCCGCCGTCCTTGAGCGGACGGAAGGCTTCCGCGGCCGGAATGGTCGCCCGAACCTTGTAATAGTCCCACGGATATTTGGACTCTTCCGGCTTCTTCACCTCGAACAGATACATGTCGTGGATCTTGCGGCCGTCGGCGCGGATCGTGCCCTTGCCGAACAGCTTGTCGTCGGTCGGCATCGCCTTCATCTTGGCGACCACGGCCTTGCCGTCCTCGTCGTTTTTCAGCGCCTCGACCGACTTGAGATAGTGCGTCACCGCACCGTAGACGCCGGCCTGCACCATGGTCGGATATTTGCCCTTGTTGGCCGCGGAGAATTTCTTGGCGAACTCCCGGTTGGCATCGTTCATGTCCCAGTACCACGACTCGGTCAGCACCAGCCCTTGGGCGGATGCAAGGCCGAGCGCATGGACATCGCTGATGAACACCAAGAGGCCGGCAAAGTTCTGGCCGCCCTTGACGATGCCGAACTCGGCGCCCTGCTTGATCGAGTTGATGGTGTCGCCGCCGGCGTTGGCAAGCCCGATGACCTTCGCCTTCGAAGATTGAGCCTGCAGCAGATACGAGGAGAAGTCGCTGGTGTTGAGCGGATGGCGGATCTTGCCCAGAACCTTGCCGCCGTTGGCCTCGACCGTCGCCGCAGTGTCGCGCTCGAGCGCATGGCCGAAGGCGTAATCCGCGGTCAGGAAGAACCAACTGTCGCCGCCGGTCTTCACCAGCGCCTTGCCGGTGCCGTTGGCGAGCGCCCAGGTGTCGTAGGTCCAGTGGATCGTATTGGGCGAGCACTTCGGACCGGTCAGATCGGAGGCGGCCGCGCCCGAAACCAGGAACACCTTGTTCTTTTCGCGAACGACCTCGCTGATGGCGAGCGCGACCGAGGAGGTCGGCACGTCGACGATGACGTCGACCTTGTCGACGTCGATCCAGGTGCGCGCGATGTTGGTGCCGACGTCCGGCTTGTTCTGATGGTCGGCGCTGACGATCTCGACCTTCATGCCTTTCTGCTTGGCGCCGAAATCCTCGACCGCCATCTGCGCGGCGACGACGGAGCCGGGGCCGGTGATGTCGGAATAAAGCCCCGACATGTCGTTGAGGACGCCGATCTTGGTCACGTCGTCGGCAGTCTGGGCGTACGCCGTGCCGCAGGCAAGCGCGCCGGCGACGGCGGCAATGCTGAAAAGACGCTTCATCCTGTCTGCTCCCTGTTTGGTGCTCACGTTATACGCCGAGATATTCGTGGAGCGTTCCGAGCTTGGCGTTCAGCTCGGAATTGGCGAACTGGTCCACGATCTTTCCGTGCTCCATGATGTAATAGCGGTCCGCGACGGTCGAGGCGAAGTGAAAATTCTGCTCGACCAGGAGAATGGTGAAGCCCTGCGCCTTGAGCGTGCCGATGGTCTTGCCGATCTGCTGGATGATGACCGGCGCGAGACCCTCGGTCGGCTCGTCGAGCAGCAAGAGCCGTGCGCCGGTGCGCAGGATGCGGGCGATCGCCAGCATCTGCTGCTCGCCGCCGGAGAGCTTGGTGCCCTGGCTGCGCAAGCGCTCCCGGAGATTGGGGAACAAGCCGAAGATCGTCTCGAGCGGCAGCCCGCCGGGCTTGATCTGCGGCGGCAGCAGCAGGTTCTCCTCGACGTCGAGGCTGGCGAAAATGCCGCGTTCCTCCGGGCAGAACGCGATCCCGGAGCGGCCGATATGGTCCGAGGTGCGGCCGATGAGCTCGCGGTCCTCGAACCGCACCGAGCCCTGGCGCTGGCCGACGATGCCCATGATGGATTTCAGCGTCGTGGTCTTGCCCGCGCCGTTGCGGCCGAGCAGCGTCACCACCTCGCCGGGGAGTACCGCGAACGTCGCCCCGTGCAGGATGTGGGATTCGCCGTACCAGGCCTGCAACGCGTCGACCGCAAGCAGCGGCGCCGCGGTTTTGGCGTCAAGCATGGCCGACCCCCATGTAGGCCTCGCGGACCTCCGGGTTGGCCGAGACCGTCTCGTAATCGCCTTCGGCGAGGATGCGGCCGCGGGTCAGCACGGTGATGCGGTGGGACAGATTGGCGACGACGCTGAGATTGTGCTCGACCATCAGCACCGTGCGATCGGCCGCGACCGTTCGGATCAGTGCGGTGACGCGCTCGATATCCTCATGCCCCATGCCGGCGGTCGGCTCGTCGAGCAGCAGCATCTCCGGGTCGAGCGCCAGGGTGGTGGCGATCTCCAGCGCCCGCTTGCGGCCATAGGGCAATTCCACCGCCTTCCAGCCGGCGAACGAGGCGAGCCCGACGTCGGCGATGAGGGAGAGCGCGCGGGCGTTGAGCGCGTCGAGCACGCGCTTCGAGCGCCAGAAATCGAACGATCCGCCGCGTTTTCGCTGCAGCGCGATGCGCACGTTCTCGAGCACGGTCAGGTGCGGAAACACCGCCGAGATCTGGAACGAGCGCACCAGCCCGAGCCGCGCCACGTCGGCGGGTCGAAGCCCGGTGATGTCGTTGCCCTTGTAGACGATGCGGCCCTGCGTGGGGCTGAGAAATTTGGTCAGCAGATTGAAGCAAGTGGTCTTGCCGGCGCCATTGGGACCGATCAACGCGTGGATCGTCCCGCGCTCGACGCGCAGGTTGACGTCACGGACCGCGACGAAGCCCGCGAATTCCTTGGTGAGGCCCTCGGTCTCGAGGACGATGTCGTTGGCCATCGAACGCGCCAATTCCCCTGCGGCCCGCCTTTGTCGCAAGCTTTGTGGCAAAGGTCCAGGGGCGGGCATGCCTTCGCGACCCCTCCCCTCCGCTCCGGCGTTCGTTCTTCGCCTCCCGGCGCAATCTCAACCGCTCTCGTCGCGACGAGCCGCAGCGCGAACCGATAGACGTGCACGTGATGCCGCGCGAACAAAAGATGCATCGCGAGCTTATCGCCGGCCGCGATCCGCCCGATCAGCGCCTCGTCCGATGTGGCTTGCATCCGGGGGTCTCAGCCTTGGTCGCAGCGGCGGAGGATCGGGTTCAAAACGGCGAGCCCGGCGGCGGGGGCCCGCGCTCGGACCATCGGGTGCAAGTCTACCAGACCCGATGAAGGCCGGGCATGGCGGCCCAACCGGCTCCTCGGCCCCGCATGGGCGAGCCGGGACGGCGGTTTTGGTTCTTGGCCGGCGGCGAATCGCCGATACTGCCGGCTCGCTAGCCCTAGGAGAGCGCGATGCCCTGGCACTTCTGTCATATGGATGCTCCGCACAAGAAGTTGCGGCTGCCGGAATGGTACGTTTCGAGCTTGATGATGGACCGGGCGCTCGACGCGGTGGTGCGCCGGGTCAAGAATCTCGATCGCAAGCACGACATTCCCTACCTCGCCGGCTACAGCCGGGACGGCAAGACGATCTACATCGACCGCCACATGCCGCCGTCGCTGCGCTACCGCGGACGGGACATCGACACCGATCGCTTCCTGATCCTGCACGAGGAAGTCGAGAAAACCCTGATCGACCAGCTCAACCTGCACTACCTCCATGCGCATCAGATCGCGACGCGCGCCGAGCAGGCCGCCGTGCGCGCGGCCGGAATCGAATGGCGCGACTACGACCGGTTCATGCAGAAATACGTCAAGGAGATCGGCGACGAGCGGCTGACCCAGGTGCCGGCCGATCTCGACGAGAAACCCTATCGCGACGAGCACGATACCGACCTGCTCGCGCGCATGAACGCCGCCATCGATAAGAACCAGGTGCCCAAGGCCATCGGCAAGGCGCGGGTGCGGCGCGCCGCCGACCTCCTCAAGGACCACATCGGACATCGGCGCGCAAAGAGAGATGGCACACGGCGGAGGACGAAAGATACGTAAGGCGTAAAGAACACCGTTGCTTGCCGCGTACTCTGGTTTTTGTCCCCGTCATCTTCCGTCGGTCGCCGATCCGGCGATGATCGCCCGAATGAATTTTTGGGCATCTTCGATGACGTTGGTGCCGGCATCCGGCCGGCTCGCGACGTCGATCCAGGCGAACAGGTCCGTGATCCGCGCGAGCGAGCGCCAATCCGGCGGCAGCGCCCCGCCGGCATCGCGATAGCTCGAAGCCACGGCTTCGGCAAAATCCGCATGCCGCCCGAGCGGCGGGCGCAGCAGATGCGCGAAGTCGAAACCGGGCGTGCCGCTGAACGCGAATTCCCAGTCCAGAATCGCCGCAAGCTCCCAGGCGCCGTTCGCACCCCGCCGAAACAGCAGATTGGAGCCGTTGCAATCGCCATGGACGAGGCACGGCGCCCCCGGCCATGGCGAGATTTTTTCGCCTTCCCGCTCGATGAATTTGCGGAGCGACGCCATCAGCTCCGGCCCGAGCCGTGCGGCACCGTGACTACCCGCAAACGCGTGATCCAGGTATGCCAACAGCCCGTCGCGGTCGAAATCGATCGGGCGGACGATCTTCAGGTCGGCGCCCAAAAATCCGAACCGTTCGTATTTCGCCGCGTGCACGTTTGCCAGCGCCGTGCCGAGGGCTCGCCCGGCCGAGCGCAAGTCTTCGCCCGCGAGCGCCAGCGCGTCGAGGCGGCGGCCCTCGACCCAGCTCAGGATCGAATAGGCATGGCCGGTGACCGGATTGTTTTCCGCGGCATGGAACAGCTCGGGGACCGGAACGCATGGTCCGAGCCGGCGGATCAGCGCCGCCTCTTTGAGCCCCTGGGCAGCGTCGCGCTGGTAGATGCGCAGCAGCAGCGGAGCCGCCCGGGCCCCCGGCACGACTTTGAAATTGGTGTTGACGAGGCCGCCGCTCACCCGCTCGAAGCGAGTGACGGCGGCGCCGGGAAAAACCGGAGCCAGCAGCTTTGCCAATGCGGCGCGATCGAGCGCGATCTCGGCGCGGTCGCGCTCCCAGCTTTGCCTCATGTTCGCAGCCGAGCGCGCCGGATCAATGCCGCCGGCGGCCGAACGCGGATGGGTGCGGGAAGCTGCGCACGCGCGGACTCTTGAACATCGTCAGCTCCCAATGGCCGTGGCCATCGTGGACGCGCAGGATGTAGGTGGCGCCGTCGTCGCCCTTGACCTTGATGTAGCGGTAATCCGGACCGAACCATTGATCGAGGGTCTCGACGATGCCGATCCGCGATCGGCCCAGGCGAAAGCGCTGCGGCATCGGCATGCCGCGATGTCCGGCGTAGGTGTCGACCCGAATCTGCATGCCAGCGGCTCCCGCCGACCGCGATCCCGACGCTGCGGTCGAGGCGCATTCAAGCATTCGGCCGGCCCGCCGCCAACCCACCCATCCTGGCGCAGACAAGCGGATTGCATTAAACAGGAACGGACGACCGGCCGAAGCGGCTCGCACGCCGAACCAGACGCGACGAGCGGTCGGGAAGAGAGACGGGGGAGATCATCGATGCTGAGTGGACGGAAAGTGCCGTATCGCGCGGCGAAGCTTGTCGTTGCCGGTTCCATGCTCGCGCTCGCCGCCTCGCTCGCCGGCGCGCAGCAGCCCCAGGCTCCGGCACCAACCGCTCCGACTGCGCCGGCCGCGCCTGCGCCGCAAGCCGCGCCGGCTGCTCCCCAGGCTCCCCCCGCTCCCGCCGCGCAGAACGCGCCCGCGATCGTGCCGCCGGTCCCGGCCTCGACCCCCGAGCAGGAGAAGCTTCGCCTGCTCGCGGCCAAGCGCTATCCCGGCAAGGTCCACGTGCTGCCGGCGACCTTGGAGACCACGCAATGGGGCTGGTTCAACAATGCCCAGCCGCCGGTGCTGCACGTCGATTCGGGCGACACCATCCTGTTCGAGACGATGATGCATTCGCACAACCAGGTCGTGCCCGGCACCACGATCGAGCAGATCAAGAAGCTGAGAACCGATTTCCCGGGCCGCGGCCCGCACACCTTGACCGGGCCGGTCTATATCGAGGGCGCGGAGCCGGGCGACGTGCTGAAAGTGCAGATCAACAAGATCGTGCCGCGGGCCTACGGCACCAATTTCAACGTGCCCGGCATGTTCGGCGAATTCCCGGGCAAGTTCCCGGACGGCCAGGTGAAGTATTTCTATCTCGACCTCGACCGCAAAGTCGCGGAGTTCGCGCCCGGCATCGAAATTCCGCTGGCGCCGTTTCCCGGCATCCTCGGCGTCGCGCGTGCCGAGCCCGGCCAGTACAGCTCGGTACCGCCCGGACGCTACGGTGGCAATTTGGACATTCGCGACGAGACCGAGGGAAGCACGCTCTACGTTCCCGTGTTCGTCAAAGGCGCGCTGCTGTGGACCGGGGATTCCCACGCCGCGCAGGGCAACGGCGAGATCAATCTGACCGCGCTCGAGACCGCCTACAAGGAGATGAGCGTCACAGTCGAAGTGCTCAAGAACATGAAGCTCGAGTGGCCGCGCATCGAGACCCGGAACGCGTGGATCACGGTCGGCATCGACCGCGATCTCAACAAGGCGCTCGACATCCTCAGGAGCGAGACGACGAATTTTTTGATGGAGCAGCGCAAGATCGGCAAGGAGCAGGCCGAGAAGCTGATGATGGCGTCCTGGGATTGCCGCGTCAGCCAGGTGGTCGACGTCAACAAGGGCCTGCATTGCTTCAGCGCCAAGAGCCCGAGGGGGAAGCGCCGGGTCGAAGCGCTGCCGGATCGCGAGAACATGCTCTATCTGGTCACGGTCGGGAAAGACCCCGACCTCAACAAGGCGATGGACGACGCCTCCTGGGCGATGATCGACCTGCTGCAGAAGGAGAAGAGGCTCACGCAGCTGGACGCTTATGGGCTCGCCAGCATGGTGATGGACTGCCGCCTCGCCGCGCCGGCGGGCGAGCAAAAGGCGGTGCATTGCCTCGTGCCGAAAAGCACCTGGGTGGCTTCGCGTTAGGATGCGCGCAGGCGTCCTCGGCTGTTTGAGGCTGGCGGCGACTATCGCGGCCGCCGCTCCCGCTTCAGCGGCGACGCGGGTCGTGGCGACGACGGCGGACCTCGCCGCGCTCGCGGCGGCGGTCGGCGAAAATCTCGTCGAGGTCGAGACCGTCGTGCCCCCGGGCAGCGACCCGGAAGCATTCGAGCCGCGGCCCGGCGATCTCGACAAGGTGCGGCACGCCGACATCCTCGTCCGCGTCGGCCTCGGCTACGATTATTGGCTCGACCGCCTGATCGGCCAGATCGCAGACCGGCGGCTGATGCGCGGCGGCGAGGCCTATGTCGACGCCTCGGCCGGCATTCCGCTCCTGGAGATCCGCGGCGAGAGCGTGGTGAACGAAGGCGGCCACGCCCATGGCGTGGCGAACCCGCACTATTGGCTCGATCCGGAGAACGCCGCCATCGTCACGGCGGGCATCGCCGAGGCGCTTGCGCGCCGCATTCCCGCGGAAGCAGCCCGCATTCTGGCCAATCGCGAGCGCTTCCTGGGCGAGCTCAACGCGCGACTTCAACGCTGGAGCGCGCAATTGGCTGCCTTCACTGGAGTCAAGCTCATCGCCTATCATAATTCGTGGCCGTATTTCGCGCGCCGGTTCCGGCTCGACATCGTGGATTTCATCGAGCCCAAGCCCGGCGTTGCGCCGAGTCCCGCGCACCTCGCCAAGCTCATCGCCGAGGGGCGGCGAGCGAATGTGCGCGCGATTCTGCACGAGCCCTATGAGCCCGACGATGCCTCGCGCCTCGTGGCGCAAAAACTCGGCGTTCCGTTCGTCCTGCTCGCCACCTCGGTCGAGAGCGTCGCCGGCGTGAAGGATTATCTCGATCTGTTCGAGTACAACACGGCGACGCTCGCCAAGGCGCTGGGCGCGCCCGGCGAATAGCCATGGCCGACGCGCTCGCGCTGCTGCTCGTCCCGTTTTTCGCCTGCGTCGCGTTCGTGCTGATCCACGCCTATCTGGGCGTCCACGTGCTGCGCCGGAACATCGTCTTCGCCGACTTGGCGCTGGCGCAGCTCTCCGCGCTCGGCGCAACGATCGCGTTCGCGCTCGGCTACGCGCCGACGAGCCCGGCGGGATTCGGCTACGCCTTGCTGTTCACCGCGCTCGGCGCCGCGCTGCTCACGCTCACCCGCGGCATCTCTCGCACCATGAGCCAGGAGGCGTTCGTCGGCATTCTTTACGTGGTGGCGACCGCGGCGACGATCCTGGTGGTCGATCGCGCGCCGCAGGGCGCCGAGCACGTAAAAAGGATCCTGATCGGCAATATCCTGACCGTAGGCCCGCCGGAGCTCGCCAAATTCGCGGCGCTTTATGCGGCGATCGGCTTGTTCCACTGGCTGGCGCGAAAACCGCTGCTCGCGATTTCCGGCGATGCCGCGCCGGCCGGGCGCGGCATGCTTGCGGTCTCGCTGTGGGATTTCGCCTTCTTCCTGTCGTTCGCCATCGTGGTGACGAGCTCGGTCACGACCGCCGGCGTGCTGCTGGTATTCAGTTTCCTGATCGTGCCGGCGGTCATCGGCTCGCTGTTCTCGCGCAGGCTCGAGATCGTGCTGCCGATCGCCTGGAGCGCGGGGATCGTGGCGAGCGGCGCCGGCCTTGCCGGCTCCTATGCGCTCGATCTGCCGACCGGCGCGGCGATGGTCGCGGCCTTCGCGCTGCTGCTCGTCGTTGCCGGCCTTGCCCGCGCGCTGCTGTTTCTCGATGCCGAACGCCGGCGCGCGAACTGGGGGATCGCCGCGCGCGCCGCGGCATTGCTCGCGCTGGTGCTGACGTTCGCCTCGAGCCTGTGGCTCATCCTCTATCCCGCGGCCGACCAGCCGCTCGCAGCCCTGGTCGAGACCGCGACCGGCATCGGCCCGGCGCAATATCTCGCCGCGCGCGAGCGCGAAATCTACGCCGGCGCGGTCGAGGACATGGGACGTTTCCAGGCGGAAGTCGACCGGCTCAACGCCCAAGAGCGGGCGGCGCGCTACCAGGGCGCGCCACTTTCCGATGACGAGATCCGGCGCATCGCGTCCTATCAGCAGAGTTTTTCCGAGATGACCCGCGGCGAGCGCTTCGTCCAGGACGTGCTGCGCGGAAAAGCGCGCGCGCGCGAGCGCTGGATTTTCGGCCTGCCGCTGGCGCTCGCCGCGCTGCTGGGGCTGGGCCTGCTCGGGCGCTCGTTGTGGCGACGTCGATCCTTCAGCCCGTAGCCCGGATGGAGCGCAGCGCAATCCGGGATCACAGAGCGGGCCCCCGGATCGTGCGCCGCTTTGCGTCGCTGCGTCCGGGCTACGGAAAAGATAGCGATTTGCGGACGCAATTGCTGACCCGTCAAAAACCGTGATCAATGGCGGAACAGCCCCCGGATGATTCGCCGCGCCGATGATCCCCGCCTACCTCGAAAAACTCAATCCCGACCAGCGGCGGGCGGCCGAGCACGGGATCGGCGCGGGTGCGGATCCACGCCCCCTGCTCGTCATCGCCGGCGCCGGGTCGGGCAAGACCAGCACGCTCGCGCACCGCGTCGCCCATATCGTGGTGAACGGCGGCGATCCGCGGCGCATCCTGCTGATGACGTTCTCGCGGCGCGCGGCCGCGGAAATGACGCGGCGCGCCGAGCGCATCGTCGCCTCGGCACTCGGCTCGAGCGCGGCGGCCGCAGCGCTCGCCTGGTCCGGCACGTTTCACAGCATCGGCGCGCGGCTCTTGCGGGAATACGCCGGCGAGATCGGGCTCAGCCCCTCCTTCACGATCCACGACCGCGGCGATGCCGCCGATCTCATGAATCTCGTTCGGCACGAGCTCGGATTTTCGAAAACCAAAAGCCGATTCCCGACCAAGGCGACCTGCCTCGCCATCTATTCCCGCGCGGTCAATTGCGCGGCCCCGCTCGAAGAAGTTTTGGCGAATAGCTTTCCCTGGTGCGGCGGCTGGGAAGCCGAGCTGCGCGCGCTGTTTGCCGCTTACGTCGAAGCCAAGCAGCGGCAGAACGTCCTCGATTACGACGATCTCCTGCTCTACTGGGCGCAGATGATGGGCGAGCCCGCGCTCGCGGCCGACGTCGGCGCGCGCTTCGACCACGTCCTGGTCGACGAATACCAGGACACCAACCGGCTGCAGGCCTCGATCCTGCTCGCGTTGAAACCCGATGGACGCGGCCTCACCGTGGTGGGCGACGACGCCCAATCGATCTATTCGTTCCGGGCGGCGACGGTGCGCAATATTCTGGATTTCCCCGGCGAATTCCGCCCGCCCGCGCGCATGGTCACGCTCGAGCGCAACTATCGCTCGACGCAGCCGATTCTTTCCGCCTCGAACGCGGTGATCGATCTCGCCTCGGAGCGCTTCACCAAGAACCTGTGGTCCGACCGCGGCTCGGCCGAGCGGCCACAACTCGTCGCGGTGCGCGACGAGGCGGATCAGGTCCATTACGTGATCGAACGCGTGCTGGAGAACCGCGAGGCGGGCATCGCGCTGCGCGCGCAGGCGGTGCTGTTCCGCGCTTCACACCACAGCGGCCCGCTCGAGGTCGAGCTGACCCGGCGCAACATCCCGTTCGTGAAATTCGGCGGCCTCAAGTTCCTCGAGGCCGCCCATGTCAAGGACGTGCTCGCGTGCCTGCGCTTCGTCGAGAACCCGCGCGATCGCATGGCCGGATTTCGGGTGCTGCAGCTCCTGCCCGGCATCGGGCCGACAAACGCGGCGCGCGTGCTCGATCAGGTGCAAGCCGCCGGCTCGCTTACGGCGTTGGCCGATTTCTCGCCGCCGCCGCGAGCCGCGGAAGGCTGGCCGGCCTTCCTGGCGCTGGTCCGCCGGCTATGCGAACACGGCCCGGGCTGGCCGGCCGAGCTCGCGGCCGTGCGGATCTGGTACGATCCGCATCTCGAGCGCATCCATGAGGATGCCGCGCTGCGCGGCGCCGATCTGATCCAGCTCGAGCAGATCGCGATGGGCTACGGCTCGCGGCAGCAATTCCTCACCGAGCTCACGCTCGATCCGCCGGACGCCACCAGCGACCTTGCCGGCGCCCCGCTGCTCGACGAGGATTATCTGATCCTCTCGACCATTCACTCGGCCAAGGGACAGGAATGGGCCGCGGTGTTCGTGCTCAACGCGGTCGACGGATGCATTCCGTCGGATCTCGCCACCGGCACCGACGAGGAGATCGAGGAGGAGCGGCGGCTGCTCTATGTCGCCATGACGCGCGCCAAGGATCAGCTCGATCTGATCGTGCCGCAGCGGTTCTACACGCACCAGCAGGCGAACCGGGGCGACCGGCACGTCTACGCCTGCCGCACGCGGTTCGTCCCGGCGTCGATTCTCGCGCTGTTCGCGGCGCGCGCCTGGCCGACCGCGCTGGCAGAGGCGCAGCCCGCGTCCGCGGCGCGGCCGCAGGCACGCGTCGATCTCGGCGCGCGCATGCGCGGCATGTGGCGGTAGACATGCATTCGTCATTCCGGGGCGCGGGCGAAACGGGGCACCCCATCGCGCTTGCGCGATGGGGACCCCGACCGCGAACCCGGAACCCATGAACATCGAATTGAGCTGATTGTGCCGTGGTCATGGATCCCGGGTTCCCTCGCTGCGCTCGGGCCCCGGGATGACGGCCAGTTCTACAGCAATCCCCGCCGGGCGAGGTTGCGCATCAGATGCCCGGTTCCGAAGCGCCACGGCTCGCACTCGTTGGTGTAGCGCATGCGATTGACGAGGCGGCCGAGTTTCGGCGCCGCGATGGTGACGATGTCGCCGATCTTGTGGGTGAACCCCCCGCCCGGCGCGTCGCGGTCCTCGATCGGCGCGAACATCGTGCCGAGAAACAGCACCGCGCCGTCCGGATATTGATGGTGCTCGCCGAGCATCTGAGCAACGAGATCGGCGGGATCGCGGCTGATCTTGGCAATCGAGGAAAACCCCTCCAGCCGGAAGCCGTCGTCGCCTTCCACGGTCAGCGTCACGTTCATGCGCCGGACGTCGTCGAGCGTGAAGGTGGTATCGAACAAGCGCAGGAACGGGCCGAGCGCGCAGCTCGCATTGTTGTCCTTGCTTTTGCCGAGCAGCAGCGCGGAGCGGCCCTCGACGTCGCGGAGATTGACGTCGTTGCCGAGCGTGGCGCCGACGATCCGGCCGCTCGACGCCGCGACGACCACCACCTCGGGTTCCGGATTGTTCCACGTCGACATCGGATGAATGCCGGCATCGAAGCCGGTACCGACGGCGGACATCGGCTGCGCCTTGGAAAAGATCTCGGCGTCGGGCCCGATGCCGACTTCGAGATATTGGCTCCAGGCGCCCTGCTCGATCAGCACCTGCTTGAGCCGCATCGCTTGCGCCGATCCGGGTTTTAGCCGGGCGAAATCGTCGCCGATGATGCCGGAGATCTCGATGCGGATCGCGGCGGCCGCTGCCGGATTGCCGCGCGCCCGCTCCTCGATCACGCGCTCCAGCATGGAGACCGCGAAGGTGACGCCGGCGGCCTTGATGGCCTGGAGATCGATCGGCGCCAGCAGCCAGGGTTTGGTCGGATCGCGATCGTCGGGCGGCGTATTGGCGAGAATCGCGTCGAGCGCGCCGAGCGCCTCGCCGTCCGCCGCACGTAGCGCCGCGGCGGGATTTTCCGTCTCGCACAAATCGCTCATGGTGGGAACGGCGCGCGAGACGTCGAACACGCCGTCGGCGCGGATGGCGACGACCGACGGGCCGTCTCGGTCCGGCCGCCAGACCCTGCCGGCGAGTGCGCCGGCAAAGGCGTCCGCAGGCAGGCTCGAAGTGGCGGTGAGTTTTGGTGCAGGCATCCTTGCTTGTGCCTCTCGGTTCCCTCAGGCGACCACGTTTCGCGGCGTACCCGCGACGAAACTCTCCAGATTGTCGATCAACTGGTCGGCCAGGCCTTGCATGGCTTGCGCGCTCGCCCAGGCGATGTGCGGGGTGAGCACGAAATTGGGTAGGCGCAACGCGAGCAGCGGATTTCCGGCATGCGGCGGCTCGACCGAGAGCACGTCGAATCCCGCACCGCCGATGCGGCCCGCCCGCAGCGCGTCGGCAAGCGCCTGCTCATCGACCAGACCGCCGCGCGCGGTGTTGATCAGCAAGCAATTGGGCTGTATCCGCGCGAGCTCGCGCGCGCCGATCAAGCTTGCGGTGCCGGGGCTGAGCGGAACGTGCAGCGAGATGACGTCGCTCATTGCCAGGACTTTTTCGAGCGAGGCCGCCTCGACGCCCGGGCCGCCGACCGGCTGCACGTCGAACGCGAGCACCCGCATGTCGAACGCAAGGCCCAAAGCCGCGACCGCCTTGCCGAGCGCGCCGAAGCCGACCACGCCGAGCGTCGAGCCGGCGAGATCCCGGATCGGATGGTCGAGCAGGCAAAAATGCTCGGCGCGCTGCCAGCGGCCGCTCTCCACGTCCGCACGGTAGGCGAACAGGTTCCGGCGCAGCGCGAGGATCAGCGCGAACACGTGCTCGGGCAGCGAAGCGTTGGCATAATTGCGGATGTTCTGCACCAATATGTTTCTCGATCGGCACGCGGCGAGGTCGATAATGTCGGTGCCGGTCGCCGCCACGGCGATCAGCCTGAGCGATTTGGCCTTCGCGAGCGCGTCCGCCCGCACCGGAATTTTGTTGGTGATCGCGATCGTCGCCGGCCCCAATCGCTCCGCGACCTGATCCGGGCTCGTGGTCGGGAAATTCGTCCAAGTATGCGCGAACTTTGGCTTGCGGATCTCGGCCTTCAGGCTGCCGCCGTCGAGAAATACGATGTGTTCCATGGGATCGCCCTATGGTTTTCGATGTAAGAATTCCGTGCCGGCAAATCCGGCACGGCTGCCCAGCGCTTCCTCGATCCGCAGCCCTTCGTTCCATTTGGCCATGCGTTCCGAGCGCGCGAACGAGCCGACCTTCAATTGCTTCACGCCCCAGCCGACCGCAAGGTGCACGATCGTGACGTCTTCGGTCTCGCCGGAGCGCGCGGACAGGATCGCGCCAAAACCGGCGACGCGCGCCGCCTCGACGGCGGCGAGCGTCTCGGTGATCGTGCCTGCCTGGTTCGGCTTGATCAGGACCGCGTTGCAGGCGCCGGCGCGGGCGGCATTGCGGACGCGGGTGGCGTTGGTGACGAGGAAATCGTCGCCGACGATCTGCACGCGATCTCCCACCGCCCGGGTGAAGTCGATCAGGCCGGCTTCGTCGTATTCGGCAAGCGGGTCTTCGATCGAGCGGATCGGATAGCGGTCGAGCCAGGCGATCAGCATCGCGGCCATCGCATCGGAATCGAGCGCGCGGTCCTCGAGCGCCAGGTGATAGCGGCCGGCGCGATACAGATCGGATGCCGCCACGTCGAGCGAGATCGCAATCTCGTCGCCGGGCGTAAATCCGGCGCGCTCGATGGCGCGAACCAGCGCTTCGATGGCGGCTTCATTGCAATCGAATGCCGGCCAATATCCGCCTTCGTCCGCCACCCCCTGCAGCCGGCCCTTCTCGCGCAGCATCGCGCCGGCGGCGCGATAGACCTCGGCGGTCCATTCCAGCGCTTGCGCAAAGCTGCCGGCCTTCGGCGCCATGATCATGAAATCCTGCACGTCGATCTGGCGGCCGGCATGGGCGCCGCCGCCGAAAATCTGGATTTCGGGGAGCGGCAGCACCGGCTTGCGATCGCCGAGCAGATAGGCATAGAGCGGTTTGCGCTGCGACGCCGCAGCCGCGTGGAGCACCGCCATCGAGGTGGCCACCAGCGCGTTGCCGCCGAGCCGGGCTTTGTTCGGCGTGCCGTCGAGCTCGATCAGCACGCGATCGACGTCGGCTTGCGATGTTGCCTCACGCCCGTGGAGCGCGCGGGCGATCTCGCCATCGACATGGCTCACCGCGCGCGCGACGCCGGCGCCGCCCAGGCGCGCTTCCCCGTCGCGCAGATCGACCGCCTCGCCGCTGCCGGTCGAGGCGCCCGCGGGCGCGATCGCCCGGCCGCGAGCTCCGCAGGCGAGCGTCACCTCCGCCTCGACGGTGGGCCGGCCGCGGGAATCCCATACGCTGCGGCCGCGCACGTGAACGATGTCGGTGTCCTGCATCAGCCCAGCACTTCCTTCGCCCACGCTCCGCGAATCGCACCCAACTCGGCGCGAGGGCGCAGGATCAACGGCCGCGCGATCGCACGCACGCGGTCCTTGTCGCGCTCCGCGGTGACATATTCGATCGGCGACTTGCCGTCGATGCGCGCCAGCAGGAGCGCCGGCAAGAGACCGGCGATGCGCGCCTCGATGCTCGCATGCGGCTCCCAGGAGACGCCTGCGAGATAGGTCGCGGCGAAGCGATCGAAGCAGGCGAGCAAGGCCTGCGTGTGCTGCGGCCGCCACAAGCACTTGAGCAGAAGGTGATTGAGGCAGAACGCCGGATCGAATGCCGGATCGCCGTACCAGGCGCATTCGGCATCGATGAACACCGGGCCGCGCGGACCGATCAGGATGTTTTTCGGGCTGACGTCGCCGTGGACGAGGGCGCGCCGGGTCGACGCGGTGGTCCTGACCAGCGTATCGAGGCGCTCCTGCAGATCGCGGTGCATCTTTCCCGTGGCGACGAGATAGGGCTCGAGGCGGATGGCGTAGAAGCTTGCATCCGTGGCGAACCGGCGCGCGATATCCCGCTGATCAGCGGTGGCCGCATGAATTCGGACCAGGCGCTCGGCGACGGCTTGCGCGACGCTTTCCTGAATGATCCCGTCCCGCAGCTGGTTCTTCCAGGACGGATATTGCTCGGGATCGAGATAAGTCATGACGAACAGGCCGGCTTGGGGATCGTGGGTCACGAGCTCCGGCACCGCTTCGGGGCAGATGGTCCCGGCGAGTTTCAGCCATTCCCATTCGAATGCATTGCGGGCAACCGGCGCTTCCCAAAGCTGGGGCACTCTCAATCGCGGCAGTGCGCGCTTGAGGCAATAACGCTCGCCACCGATCGCGACCTTCCAGATATCCGAGGACACGCCGCCCGACAGCGGCTCGCAAACACAGGGCGCGCCATCCGGGACGAGATTCATGTGCCGCATCGTCGCGCAAATCGCCTGCGGATCGAACGGGCTGTCGCGGCAATCGGACGAGATCATGGAGACTCACGTCGAGGGTGCGCGAGAGGCGACATGATTAGCAGCTCGCTCCGGTTACCTCCCCCCTTGTGGGCTGGGCAATCGCATTTGGCTCCGAGCGGGCCGCAGTCGACTCCCTCGCCCCGGAGGGGAGAGGGATGGGGTGAGGGGGACGGGGACGTTGTTTGAGCCGAAACATCGCGACCCCCTCACCCGGTCCTCGCTTCGCGAGGACCGACCTCTCCCCCACGGGGAGAGGTGAAGCGCGCGTGTCGCTCGGCAGCGGACGGATCAGCTGACCTCATGTTCGCCGGCGGCCCTAGAACACCGCGCCGCGGGCGCTCACCGGCCAGACGCATTCGACGTGCTCGTTGCGGATACCGACGAACCAGTCGTGCAGGTTCACGGTCGGGTCGCAGTGCCCCGGTATGAGCCTGATCTTTTCGCCGAGCTTGAGCCTTTGATTGCCGCCGATGTCGAGCCGGCCATGCTCATCGGCCGCCCGCGCGTAGGATATTCCGTCGCAGCCCGCGAGGAGCGGCATGCCGGAATCGACGCTCAGCGCCTTGAGACCCGCGTCGACCACCGCGCGATCGGCTCCCGGCGTGCTCATGACGGTGGTGAGCAGGAACAGCGAGTTCTCGAATTCGGAGACCGGCCCGCCGTCGCGATCCTGGTTCCGTCCATAGTCCGCGTCCATGAACACATAGGACCCGACCTGCAGCTCGTCATAGACGCCGCTTGCGATCTCGAACTCGAAAGTGCCGGTGCCGGCGCCGGAGACGATCCCGCATTCGAGGCCATTCCGCCGCAACAGGTCGAGGGTATCGGAAACCTTGTCGGCTGCGCCCGCGATCGCCCGGCGGCGATCCGCGTGCGCGCGCAGGTGCTGGGCCGATCCGTGGTAGGCCTGCAGCCCCGCAAACCGCAGCGATCTCGATCGCGCGATCGCCGCCGCCAGCCGCACGACTTCGGCCGGCGTCCCGACCCCGCAGCGGTTGGCGCCGACGTCGAGCTCGACCAGGACGTCGATGTTCGCGCCGAATTTTTCGGCCGCCGCGGCGAGCTGCTCCACGTTCTCGGAATCGTCGACGCAGACCGCGATTTTCGCGCGGCGAGCGAGCGCCGCGGCGCGGTCGAGCTTCGCGGCCCCGACCACTTCATTGCTGATCAGGACGTCGCCGATGCCGCCGTCGACCATGATCTCGGCCTCGGAGACTTTCTGGCAGCACACGCCGACGGCGCCGGCGGCGAGCTGCAAATTGGCGATCGCGGTGCTCTTGTGGGTCTTGGCGTGCGGCCGCAGGCGAAGCCTGGTTCCCGCAATGCGGTCCTGCATGCGGGCGATGTTGCGCTCCAGCGCGTCGAGCTCGACCAGCAGCGCCGGCGTGTCGACCTCGCAGACGTGCGAGCCAATTCTGGCCGGCGCCGATATCATGCTCTACCTCCCCTCGCTGCCGTCTCGCGATCCCGCCCGGGTCGAAGGATGGCGCCGGCTGTTCGCGCAGCCGGCACGGATCGCTCGTGCGCCGATCGACATCCACCGATCGCGCGCACCGATCGGCGCAAGCGTGCGAGCAAGCCGCTATTGCGATCCTTGCCGCCCCGGCGTGTCCGAGCTGAAATACACATCGGCCTGCATGCCCGGCACCAGCGGCCCGGGATCCGCCAAATCAACCATCACCTCCATGACATCGATATCGCTGAACTTGCGCGGGCCCCTCGCGTTGATGCGGCTCGGTCCCACAACCTGTTCGATCGACGCAACCCTTCCCTCGAACTCCCGATCGCGAAACGCGTCGGCGCGCACCGCCACGCGCTGCCCGACGCGAATCCTGACCAGATCCCGCTCGTCCAATTCCGCGCGCACCCGCAAGGCCGAGACATCGCCGAGCAAGGCCAGCGGCTGCTCCGATGAGGGCGTCCCCAGTTCGCCCAGCTTGGCCTGGACCTGCAGCACGGTGCCGGCAAGCGGCGCGCGAATCCGGGTCTTTTCCAGCTCCGCCTCGGCAAGCGTCAGTTCCGCACGGGACACATTGAGCTCGCCTTCCAACCGGCTCGGCAGCGCCGTGCCCGGCGCGGCTTTGATTCTGCGCAGCGCATCCTGCTGCTCGCGCAGCCGATCCTGGGCCAGCGACAACGCGACGCGGGCCGAGTCGAGCCCGGCCTGCGAGGTGCGGCCGGCTCGCCGCGCCGCCGCAGCCCGGTCGAGCCCGCCACGCGCTTCCGTGAGGGCTCGTTCGGCATCGGCGGCCGCGTCCTCGGCCCTGCGGCGCTCGGCCGAGCCTTTGGGGGTCGACGCGTCATTGCGGACGCGCTTGCGCAGCGCCGCCTGGGCTTCGGCCGCGGCCAATCGGGCGAGCGCCTCGCTGTCGTCGAGCCGGACCAGCAGCTCGCCGGCGAAAACCCTGTCGTTGGGCTTGACCAGCACTTCGGCAATGCGGCCGATGACGGCCGCCCCGATCTTGATATCCCGCGACAACGGTTCGACCCGACCCGGCGCGACCGCGGTCCAACGTTTCTGCACCGATGCCCCGGAGGGCGCCGCGGGGGACGCTTCCTCGGCCCGGAAGGGCGCCGCGACCAGGAACGCCGCGGCGGCAGCCACGAGCAAGACCGCCACCGATACCGCTATTTTCCCGCCTGGCGTCAGCATCAAATTCACGCTTATCCCGGGTAGTTCGCGGATTGCGCGCGCGCGGGCCCGATACCGGCGCGTTCCTCGCCGACGATGCGTCCGTCTTCGATGCGCACGATTCGGTCCGCGAACGGCAAGATGCGCGGATCGTGCGAGACGACGAAGACGGCGCGCGAGGGGTCCTTCGCAATCCCGGCCAGCACCGTCATGATGGCATGCCCGTTCTCGCTGTCCAGCGCCCCGGTCGGCTCATCGGCAAGGATCGCGGAGGCGTCTCCCACGATCGCCCGCGCGATCGCGACGCGCTGCTGTTCGCCGCCGCTGAGCTCCCGGGGGAATGCTCTCGTCTTGTGCGAAAGCCCGACCGCCGCCAAGGCTGCATTCGCCTTGGCTCGCGCCCGCCGGGAGCGTTCGCCGCGCACGTCCAGCACCAGGCGAACATTTTCAACCGCGGTCAGCGTCGGAAACAGATGATACGATTGGAAGATAAATCCGACATGCCGCCGCCTCAGCTCCGCCAGCTCTTCGGGCCGCGCCCCGCTCGTAGCCCGACCGAGGACGCGGACGGTACCTTGCGTCGGCGACAAGATGCATCCGAGCACGGACAGCAACGTGGTCTTGCCGCTGCCGGACGGACCCATGAGCAGCGTCAGCTCCCCGCCTCGGAGCGACAGATTGATGCCCCGGAGGGCTTCCACCCGCCACGCGCCCTCGCCGAGGATTCTCACGATATCCACGGCTTCGATCACCGGCAGCGTCATCGCGTGAAGACCATGGCGGGATCGATGCGGGTCACGACGGTGATGGCCGAGATCGCCGAGAGGGCGCACATGAACAGGGTGAGCGCGAACAGGCCCACGGTCAGGCCGGGAGTCATGATGATGGGCAAGGCGGTGTTCTTGGTTGCCGCGACGAGAGCCATGCCGATGCCGGCGGCGATCGAGAAGCCGATGACGGCGCTGAGCAGCGCCTGCCACAGGATCACCTTGTAGATGTAGTCCCGGGACGAGCCGATGGCGCGCAGCGTGGCGAACTCGTTGAGGTGATCCTTGGTGCTGGAATAGAGCGTCTGCGCGACAATGACCGTGCCGACGATCACGCCGAGCACGGCGCTGGCGAACAGCGCCGCCCCTGCGCCGGTGCCGAACAGCCAGAACGAACGGCTGCGGCGACGAAATTCGTCCGAAGTGAGGACCTCGGCGTCCGAGAGTCTTGCCGCAAGCTCGCGGCGAACGCCGGCGACGCTGGCGCCGGGAGCGGTGCGCACGATGAAATAGGTGGCCTTGTTGGGCGGCGCTCCCATGTAATCTCGCGCGCGATCGATCGTGGTGAAGACGTAGGGCGTGGTCGTAAACGAACGGACGCCTCGGGTGACAACGGCCACCCGCGCCCTTCGATCGCGGATTTCCGCCATATCGCCGATCCGCGTCACCCCGAGCCGCTCGAAATACGAGCGGTCGACCGCCACCGCCCCGGGCGCGGAGAGATCGTCGAGGCTGCCTTCGGCGAGATCCCACGGCTGCAAGCCGCCGGGCTCCACGCCGATGAGAAACACCGGCGCCGCCGAGCCGTCCGATTTGCGCCAATATGCGAAGCCGATCATCACCGGAACGGCCGCCGTAACCCCCTCGACCGCCAACGCCTGGAACCGCTCGCGTCCATCCAGCATCGACGTGGACTCGAAGCTCTTGGTTTGGGCGGGCGCGATCCACAGATCGGCCTGCGAATGATCGATCATAATGGTGATCATGCGCTCGAATCCCAGGAACAGCCCGAGTTGCACGGCGACCAGAACGATCGAGAACACGATCCCGACGACGGTGGCAATGAAACGCACCCGATCGTGAAACAAGTTGCGGGAGGCGAGCGTGAAGATCAACGGCATGGGGTCAATCGTGAAAACATCCGACGCTACGCAGTAGCGGCGCGGATCATACCGCAAGGCCAGGACTAGGGATAGCGGCGGCGCGTCACGTATAGAGCTCGTCCCAGTCTTCGCCGAGCACCCAGCGAAGAGCCGACAGTTTTCCGTTTATCATCCCCCACTCGAATTTCGTGTACGGGCCGAGCTTGTCCTTCCCGTACTTCTTCTCGACCCGACGAGCCGACTTGAGTGCTCCCGCCCAAATTTCATCCACCACAAGCTTGCTATTCGCGCTATCACGGTAGTGCTGGGGTCCGAAGTCCTTTTTCGCGATTATTTTGGTCTTGCCAGTCTGGATTTTGTAGCGTCCGACCATGTGCCGGTCATACCAAACGCGGTCTATAAGCTCCTCGATGGCGTCGGATATTTCGCTGGCCCGCCGCGGCTCCATCGTGAACTCGTGCTCGAACATGGCCTCCGCAAACTGGTTCGGCCTAAGCACCCGGAGCGCGTCGATGAGCTTGATAAAGTACCGCGACTTGATGCGCGAGAAATGCTGCGCAATGTCCGGGTGGGGGAGCCGCTGGTCGGCATTGGTGGCACTGAAGTCTTTGACGTTATGCGTGACGAATACGCACCGGCCTTTGCCGTTCTCCACCATCTGCCCGTACAGCTCCAGGATGAGGGCGTCGGCAAAGTTGTTACGGCCGTTATGGAACGGAGCCTTCTTCTCCAGGGCACGGGTAGAGGCCCGGAGCGTGGCTTGGTCGTTAGTGCCGCACCAGATGGAATCGGCGAATATCTTCTCAATGCGGGCGATGGCCTGGGCTGTGTTGTCCGGCGAATTGTTGAGCTTATGCTCGATGTCGTCCAGGACCGCCGCGGCATTGCGCCGCTTACTCTTGTCGCCGTGCGTCCACACCGCGACGCGCGCGCGCTTGAGTACCCCGGCGAGGCTCCGGCCGCTCTCCCGGATGACCCGGTCCTTATTGTTCGCGAACTCGTTCCGGACAATTTGGGGGACGACCACGTCGATAACGTGCTGGCGGCAGAGCGTTTCAAGTGCACCAAGAAGCGGCTCATTGGCGTCACTACCCGCCAGGTCAAGCCAAACGCAGGTGTCGAGAAGCAGCCGGACCGGGCTGATCGGGTCCGTGTGCTCTTTCTTCCGTTTTGCCATTTCCCACTCCCGCTCCTGCCCCCCGCACCAACTCAGGGGGCAGTTTGCCGAAGTGCGAGCTAGAAGGGAATGTCGTACGGGTTAGCTTCGTCCGTAGCCGAACCGCCGAGGATACGAGGTTTCGTTGGTTTACTGGCGGCCGGGGCCGGAGCTGGGGCTTCCTCTTCTTCCGCCTTCGCGGAATCCACGCTCGCGCTGCCCCGCACGCGGGCGCTCACGTCCGTCCAACAACGCGGTGGCCTCGAAGCTCTTGGTCTCGGCGGGCGCGATCCACAGGTCGGCCTGCGAATGATCGGTCATGGTTGTGATCATGCGCTCGATTCAACCCACAACTTCGGTGCCTTGCAGCCCATACTAAGCAAAACGCGCCTCACTTCGCCACGACCTTCTCCATGAAGGTCAAGCCACCTTCCCCGTGCGTGAGCGTGTCATAAACGCTCAATCCCGACTTCGCGATGAACTCCTTCCAGATCACGTCGATGTCCTCGTAGATTTCAAACACCGAGTTCGGGTCGCAAATGGCTACCCACTTTCCGGTGAGGTCGGGTCGGGCATCGCTTCCGTCCGCTGCAATCTCTACGATCTCGTCGTACTCCTCCTCGTCGGGCTTCCCATGGGCGACCAAATCGCGGAACTTCTTGAGGCGTTTGATCGCGCTATAGGGACGTTTGTCTTGATCCGATTTGACATCAAGCCGTTTCAGAACCTGCTGGAGCTTGTTGTCGAAGCGTTGCCACTCATCCCAGTTCTTGACCAGTTTGTCTCCGAGAAAGTTGATGTAGGCCTCGAACGAGAATGCGCACATCATGAGGCAGGCCATGCAATCGAACGTAATGCCCCCGCGCTCATCCTTCTTGAGGCGGTCCTCGATGACGGTCTTGAAGTGGAAGGCCGCATTAGACAGATCATTGTGTATGTAGATGTACTTCTTGCCCTGACTCCTTGCCCGAATCTTTTCCATCGCAAGCTCTCCAACCAAGCGCGGCGGCCATGTTAGATGTCGCGACGCGCAAAATAATATTTTTACCCCGCATACGAGGCTCCCACGGTCCCGACCTTACTCCTATCAATCCCTCGATCCGCACTCATACCGGGACGTGCAAGCGCTCCGATCCTTTTCTGTCTTTGACGCGGAGCTTCTCGTCCTCGCGCGCGAAGCCGAGCGTAGAGCGTCCGTGAAAAATATCCGGAGGTTCGAATCCTCCGCCGCCACCCTATTTGCTCTGCGGCGGTTCGCCCGGTACGACGGCGGCCACACCCTCCGGATTGATGTTGAAAGCCAGGAAACTGAAAGGCCCGTCTCCCGCGTTTCCCCATTGATGGACGAGACCGAACGGCTCGTACACCAGAGCGCCCGGCGTTCTTGCCTCGGCCTTGCCTTGGATGGTGTTGGTGCCCGTTCCCGACAGGACGTAGTAAAGCGCCGCACCCGAGCGGTGGTGCGGAGGATTCGACGGCATCCCGGCCGGAAACGTGACACGGGTCAGGTTGAGATCATGGATTCCGGGCTTCAGGTCGGGAATCGGCGCCGCCGTGCGATATAATTCCTGCGTGCTGAGGGGCACCGTCACGACGGGCTTGTTGCGATCCGGAGCCGGGGTCAGAAGGAAATGAAGCAGCGTCGATGCCTCGTCGCTCCCGGCCTTGAGCGACGCCGCCTTCCCGGCAGCGAGGAACATCCCGTCCCCGGCGTGCAGCGTCTTCGTCTCGCTGCCGAGCGAAATCTCGGTCGATCCGGAAAGCTGATACAACATGCCGTTTGCCGCCGACAGCGTGCTCGTCTCGCGCGGCGGAAGACTGAGCCGCAAGGCTCGGAAGTATAGCGGCGTCTCCACCACGCTTGGCAATTTCGTCGCGGCGACGACGGTCCGGGTTACGGCAGGGGGAGCTTGCGCGGGCTGGGCAACCGCGGACCCGGCGAAGACTCCCGCGACGAACAGCATGATGCCAGTCCCGGTGAATCGCATGATGATCTCCCGAATACCGCACGATCGCCCGAACCGTGGCCAGCGCCAGTTGGTTCTAGCACAATCCGCTTCGCGGCGTGTAGGCCGGGTGAATCCCCGGCGATCGAGGCGGCGAGATCGACCCCGATCCGGCATTCATATCCTCTACGGCACCGAGCCGCGACCTTGCCGTGCGCGGCGTTCTGTGCAGATTGGAATTGGCAACGCCCGAACGGCCGATAGGCGCAAGCAGCCTGTTTGATGAGATTGGAGCGCTCAACGTCGTGCTGAGATCCTCGGCTTGTCTCAGGGCTACGGCCGCCGACGGGGCTGCTTCGAGCGTGAAGGAATATCGGCAAGTGACCCTGGCTCTTCTCACGCGGTTCGTCCGTACCCGGCTCGGTATCGACGGCGTGCTTGCGAGTGCGCGTCGTGACTGATGCGCTGCTGCAGATCGACGGGCTGGCCAAACGTTTCCAAGGGATCGTTGCCTCGGACGGCATCTCGCTCGAGGTGCGCCGCGGCGAGCTCCACGCCCTGATCGGGCCGAACGGCGCCGGCAAGACCACGCTGATCGCTCAGCTCACGGGCGAGGTGGCGCCGGATTCCGGGTCGATCCGCTTTGCCGACCGGGACGTCACGGTGCTGCCGACGTATCGGCGCAGCGCGCTCGGGCTCGCGCGCACGTTTCAGATCACCTCGCTGTTTCTCGATTTCACGGCGCTCGACAACGTCGCCCTCGCCGTCCAGGCGCACACCGGGCATTCGTTTCGTTTCTGGCGCAATGCGCGCCACGATCCCGCGCTGCGCAGGCCGGCGCTTGCCGCGCTCGATCGTGTGGGCCTCGCAACGCGCGCCGACATGCTCGCCTCGAAACTCAGTCACGGCGAGCACCGCCAGCTCGAGATCGCCATGGCACTCGCGGCCCAGCCGTGCATGCTGTTGCTCGACGAGCCGCTGGCCGGCATGGGGGTCGAGGAATCCGGCCGCATGGTGAGAACCCTGCGCGAGCTCAAGCGGCAGCTCACCATTCTGCTGGTCGAGCACGATATGGAGGCGGTGTTTGCGCTCGCCGATCGCATCACCGTCCTGGTCAACGGCCGCGTCATTGCCTCCGGCCCGCCCGAGGCGATCCGGGCCAACGCCGAGGTGCGCAGCTCCTACCTCGGCGATTGACCCTGGTCCCGGGCTCGCCGCGTCATGTCCCGACGCCGCAATCGAGAATCTGCCGCGCGCCGGCGCACGATCCCGGGCGCCGACCGTCAGGCACGCACATCCTCGCCGAGATACACGGACTTGACCCGAGGGTCGCGCGCGACTTCGTCCGCGGTCCCTTCGGCGAACACGGCGCCGTTGACCAGCACCGAGATGCGGTCGGCAAAATCGAAAACGAGATCCATATCGTGCTCGATCAGCAATATCGTCACTTCCTCCGAACAAGACGCGATGGTGGCCAGCAACTCGCGGCGGTCCGTCTGCGGCACGCCGGCCGCGGGTTCGTCCAGGAGCAGGACCCGCGGCCGGCAGGCGACCGCGAGCGCGATCTCCAGCAGCCGCTGCTTGCCGTACGGCAGCATCGCAGTGCGCTCGCTCGCCGCGTCGGCGAGATGGAAGCTTTCGAGCAAGCCGCCGATCTCCTCGACGATCTGCGGCTTGGTCCCGGCCGTGCGCCACCAGTCGATGCCGGCGCCGACCCGCTCGGAGATCACCAGCCCGAGGGACTCGGCGGGCGTGAGCGCGGGGAACAGCTGATTGATCTGAAACGTCCGGGCAATCCCGAGCCGCGTGCGCCGGTGCGGCTCGAGATCCGTGATATCGATCCCCTCGAGCAGGATGCGTCCGCTGGTCGGCCGCTTCACCCCGCTCAACAGATCGATCACGGTGGTCTTGCCGGCGCCGTTGGGGCCGATCAGGGCATGGCGGGCGCCCTTCTCGATGCGCAACGACACGTCGCGGACCGCGGCGATCCCGCCGAACTGCTTTTGCAAGCCCAGCGTTTCCAGCACGATTGCCATCGCTCGCATACCCCCTTGTCGCGTTTTTAACGTAACCCGTCGGTGCCGCCGCCGTCACCGGCCCCGCGGGGGCCCGCGCCAGCCTGCAAACGCGCCGCGAATGGAGTTTCGGAATGAAGTCCAAATCCGCTTCGGAACGGCCACCAAAGAGCAAGCCGAGCGCCGGCCGAACCGCTGCCATAGAATCGAAATCGGTGGCTGGGGCGCCAGGATTCGAACCTGGGAATGGCGGAATCAAAATCCGCTGCCTTACCGCTTGGCTACGCCCCATCGCAGGGCCCGCGATCGCGGCCGGACGATAGCGACGAGGGCCGGACCGATCAACGCCCCTTGCGCTTGCGGGCGCCGGGGGCGAGAGGCTATATAGGCGCCTCTGGCAAATATCGGAGTGTAGCGCAGCCTGGTAGCGCACCTCGTTCGGGACGAGGGGGTCGCAGGTTCAAATCCTGCCACTCCGACCAATAAAATCAACGCTTTCTGAAAATAGGCAATCGTTACCCCGACAGGTTGCCCGACAGGTGCTGCACGGAACAGACAGCACATCGGACGCTCCCCGAGAACGCGTTCCCGGGCATGCCCCCCCGTTCTGCCCTGCACCCGCGTCCAGCGATGGCTCCAGGGCTATAGAGCCGACCGGGGAGAGAGGAGCGATCCTGCCCTGCTCTGTCCAATACTCCTCATTTTGTCGGTGGAACGGCGAAGACGCTTGGTTCCAGGTCGGTGGCCGGTGCAGGTGGAGCATTGAGTTTTTTTAAAGCGCGCAAAAAAAGCGTCTTGGCATGATCAACCGTCACCTCAACATGGCGCTCGGCTGATTTACGCACCAAACTGCGCAGCGTAAGCCTCTCGCATTCTTCCAAGAACGTCAGGGCTCTTTTGTAGGACTCACCATCTCCAACTCCATACGAGTAGTGCAACGCCCTGATTTCCGCCGCAAGAAACTGGTAGAACAGTATGCGGTTCTTCCGATTCCCTACGGCGATGGTTAGGCCATTGAGCAGTCTTGTAAAATTTTCATTTGTCATTTCGAACATGCCGCTCCCTCCCGAAGACGTCCGCTTCCCTGACGCGGGAGCCCATCAACGATGGTACCTGCCCGAACAAATGCAATCGGCGTAGCAAGTCATCCAATTCCAGATCGTCGGGTCGAGTGGGGTCTTTCGTCATTGCGAAACCGCCCTGAGCATCCCGAGCACTACGCTGATTCTCTAGTGGCAAATATGGGCAAAAATGGGGGCACTGAAGCGTGTTTGTGGCGATCTACGGCATGCATCTCCGTTGTTGTCATGGCTCCTACTTCCCTCCCGCTCCATCCCCCATCGTCGGGTTGTCACGGCGACCCCTACACTCTTCGTCCTGATGGCTCGATTTCACGATATCTCTCTCTCGGCATCTGTGCTGGGAATGGGGTTTTCGTTCAGCTCACGCTCGATACTATGGCGCAGTTGTTCCATGACAGGGCGCTTCATCGAGATCGCGACGAGCCCTCGCTCAGTGAGCACTGTGATAACCCCCTTTGCGCCTCGATCACCGATCTGGGCACCTGCGTCCAAAGCATCATAGTTCTCGATGGGGGGATCGGTCATGTAGCACTCCGTTGTCGCGCTGCGTCGGGCACCACCACCGTGCTGAGTTTACCAGGGCCTCCGGCAGTTTGATCCCACTCCTTTACCTTGGGGGTTCGAATGTGGCTTTCGCCTTCAGATATTAATTCCGCCCTCAAGACCGCCTGTCAGCAAAACTCAAGGGCGACCACAACGACCCGTGCGATGCAATATCCCCCGGTTTGCCGAAGGCGATATGAGGTAACTAAGGGCATTTGACTGTCCGCTTGATCTCAATGTCGGCCCGGTTTGGCTTACCGGGCGCGTCGCATGCCCGGCCGGGGCGAAGAAGAGGATTGCCGGCGTACTGTCACTAGGCGTCGAGCAGCTTTTCGATCCTGATCGGCAATTCGCGAATGCGGATGCCGATTGCGTGATAGACGGCATTGGCGACGGCAGCGGCCGTACCGACATTGGCGAGCTCGCCGATACCCTTCACGCCGGCTGGATTGACTTCATGGTCCTCCTCCGGGACCAGGATGACTTCGACTTGGTCGATATCCGCGTTCACCGGCACGAGATAGTCAGCCAGATTGTCGTTGACGTAGCGTGCCCTGGCTTTGTCGATCTCGGTTGCTTCGTGCAGCGCGGAACTGATGCCCCAGATCATGCCGCCCATGTATTGGCTGCGTGCGGTGCGGGTATTCATGAGACGGCCCGCGGCGAACGCGCCGACAATCCGCGGTACACGGATTTCGCGCGTAAGCGCGTTGATGCGCACTTCCACAAACTCCGCCCCGAACGCGTACATGAGCTTTTCGCCGTTCGGCCCGCCGGTCATGGCGACCTGACCGGCGTAGAGCTGCTTGACCGCGTCCGGCTTGCCGCCGCGTGGAATGAATTCCGCATATTCCTCGATGGCTCCCACGCCGAGGCGTCGGAACAGGTCCGCGCGCATTTCTTGTCCGTTGTCGGCGGCAAAACCGGCGGCCCGGCCCCGATCGGCCGTCGCTACGGAGCGTGCAAGCCTCACGCGAATCGCGTCGCAGGCCTTGAGCACGGCCGAGCAGGCACTCGCCGTGGTGTTCGAGCCCCCGGCCACCGGCGCTGGCGGGAGACTGCTGTCGCCAAGCTCGACCTTCACCGACGAGAGCGGCACACCCAGGCGCTCCGCCGCCATCTGGCCGATCACCGTGTACGCGCCATTGCCGATCTCGTGGGCGGCGATTTGCACCTGCACTTCGCCATTCGCCAGCATCCGCACCCGTGCGGCGGCGGGACCGACATGGGTCGGGTAGACGGCGGTCGCGCAGCCTAAACCGACGAACCAGTCGCCGTCGCGCATCGAGCGGGGTTCCGGGTTGCGGCGCGACCAGCCGAACGCTTTGGCCGCCTCGTCATAGCATTTCATCAGCGATCGGCTCGAATAGGCCTTCCCGGTGACCGGATCCTGCATCGTGTCGTTGATGCGGCGCAGCTCGACCGGATCGATGGCGAGCTTTGCG
>WNFW01001431.1_pt1 | contig 29334 bp, 23 predicted proteins | sample 5400131 | NCBI WGS metagenome assembly WNFW01 (sample SAMN13153362, study PRJNA577476) | soil metagenome | isolation source: 20 cm soil or saprolite under grassland replicate 1 | place: USA:California | collected 2016-06-15 | reverse complement strand
GCGTCTTGTCCGCCCGCATGTCAGCACACCTCAAGGCCGAAATGCAATACTATATATATACAGACATCAACGGCAGAACGCGCACGGCCGGGGTCAATTGGGACTTGGGGGCCTTGGCACACAAGGTGGATTGAAGAGATTTGTTTGTCCACCGGGGATAACGGGTGCCGCAATTCGCGACACGCCAGAATCAGAACAACGCCATCTACCGTTAGGTGGCGCAAGAAGCAGAGACCCTGGTGGTCTGCGCGTGACACAACTCCCTATCGTCAAGCCAAACCCCGAGGAGAGGCCGCCACGTCTCGGTGAGCCGCAAGCCCAAAACCTCGAAGCCAGGTGCCGCCGAGCCTGGCGTTGGCCTAAACCGCTGGCCTTAAACCCGGATAGCACATCAGACGTCCCCAAAAAACTAAGGGGGTTACCCGCGCCGCAACTACAGGATTATCCTGCTGCCAGCCAGCGCAGTCAATTGTGCCTACCGAAAATCTCCTCTGGCCCGCAAAAAGGACCGTATGACAATGTTACATGCCTTGTCTTCCCAAGCTCTCACGTCGATATGGATGTCGCTGATTTTTAAGCTCTTCGCGTCCGATATCATTTTCGCGAACCACCGTGGCCTAAGTGATTGAAAACTTGAGTCGCATGTAAAATGATTGTGGCGCGCCCGGGGAGACTCGAACTCCCGACCCTCTGCTTAGAAGTCGGTTGTCCGCTTTAATCAGAACTTGCCGGAGCGAGCGTAAAGCGAGGGGAAATCAGCAACTTGTGATTAACGGTGACAAGCTACTTACTCCTTTTTCATCACCTTTAAGCAGCCGTTTTGGCGCCATTTGTCACAATTAGTATGACATTTTCATGACAGGAGAAGGGGTCCGGGGAAAAGGACGGCGTTTGAGTCCTCTTCCCCGGACAGCTCTGGAGAAACCCTCTTCTCGTTCTCTCGTTCTCACTGTTCCCATCGTTCACAAAAAAATGCACGGTTGCGCCTGGAGAGTCTGCCGAATTTCCACGCTCGCTTTGTCGTTCAAATTCCTCGGGAGATCGGTAGCCTAGCGTGCACGTTAGATGCAGTTCAGGAAATCGAGCAGCGCTTGCCGGTCCGCGTCGCTCAGCGCCTCAAACGCCGCACGCGCGTCGGCGGCCTGACCGCCGTGTGCTCTAATCGCATCGGTGATCGTGCTGGCGCGGCCGTCGTGCAGGAAATGCGCGCGATCCGACACTCGCCACAACGGCATAGTCCGAAATTCGCTGCCGGTCGCCGAGCCCTGCTGAATGCCGTCCGCAAGGCCGGATCCCATATCGTGTAGCAACAAGTCCGTAAACGGATGGATTGTCGTCGGATTCGATCCGGCATTTCCAGGCCCGAACATGTTGGGTTGATGGCAGTTCGCGCACCCGATTGAGGTGAACACCGCCGCTCCTGCGGAGCCGAGGCATGAAGCGGTTGGCGCGGGCGGATCGATCGTGTCGAGAAACGCGACGAGCGAAGTAAGAGGCACAGCGTCGGCTTCCGCTTTATTCGATGTCCCGCACCCGCTGACCAGATCGGCCGGCGTCAGAGGGCTAGTTACGCCGAGCTCATCTCGCATGGCTTCCGCCATGAAATCCACGAGCGTAGCCGTCTGAGCTTTCCAGCCGAAACGCCCGACACGGCCATCTGCCAGGATGTTCAGCCGACCTTGAACGGAGCTGGGCTGACTTCGTCGCACTTTCTCGAGATCGACGATCCGAATGTTGTCAAGGAGGGAAGTGCCCCGCAGCGTCATCGCGCTGCGCTTCGAGATCACGTTGGCCACCGAAGGAATGCCCGTAGGCAAATCGCAAGCTACGCCAAGTTCGGCGATCGAATGCTGCCGAGCAACAGGACCGCCTCGACCCAGCAGCGGATCGAAGACTCCGTTTTCAACGTGCGCCACACGGAACACGAAGGTGTCGCCGGTAACTCCCATCCCGCCGTCCACGTCGAGACCCGCAACCGTGTTGTGACAGCTATCGCATCCCCGACCGTTGAATAACGGCCCGAGGGACTGCTCCGGCCCGAGCTGCTGAGCGAAAATATGACCACCCTGCGCGGCCGCGCCGTTCGCCGCGTCGCTGATGGCACTGTCGATGAGGCTAGACGTGACCGTCCCTGCGCCGAACGCTGGAACACGAAGGACGACGCCCTGCCGATGAGGAGCTGTCGCCGTCACCCAAATGGTGCGCGCGTCGTCGGACACCGCAAGTCCGCTCACGCGGAAGCCAGGCAGGCTCGCCTGGATCTGACGTCTCGCGATCAGACGGCCGTCTTGTGTCATGCGCACGATCGAATTGGTGCCCCTGTTCAGGACGTAAAAATCGGAGCCGCCGCCGAGAGTGGTATTGCTGGCGAAATTCCGCGCAGCGACCTCCGGGGTCGCCGGCGCCACATCGATGGGCTTGTCGAGAAACGGAGATGTAAAGTACCGCGGATTTTCCGCAGCAAACAGCGTATTGGGATCCGTCGTGGGATCGGCGCTTTCGGCGCTGATGTCGAGAGCGAGGATGCGATTGGCAAGCGGATCGGTAACGTACAGGATACGCGTGGGCACCCAATTGAAAATCATGCCCACGCGCGTGACGACGTCCGGATTCGAGGACTCTGCAGCGTCGGTGCTGATGCCGGAAATAGGCGTGAAGGAGCCAGGGGGTGCGAGCTGGTCCACGCCTTTCTGAACGTGCACCTGCTGAATGCTGCCATCGGCAAGCGCCGCAAAGAACACCGCCCTGATGCTCAAATCAGGAGACTTCGTGGCGAGCACGGTCGCCACTGCCGCGCTGCTCAGCCCGCCAATGGATACGGCGTTCCGGTTGGTACTCGTACCCGCAAAGACGCCACCCGCAACGGTGTCGGGCGCATTCTTGAGGGGAATGCCGCTCGGGTCGACAACGGTGATCGTCCCGTCGCCGCTGGTGCCGTCCGGCGCGTTCGCGAACCACGGCCGGCCAAAGCCGTTGTTGAAGGAGATGCCGAGCGGCAGGCTGACCGAGGGCAGGGCGCCCGTAACTGCCGCCGGATTGTTGTTGCCGTTGAGGAACGCGGAGCTCTGCGCGGTGTAAAGGATGACTTTGCCTCCCACCGCACTCGCCTGGCCGCCGGTGGCCGCAAAATCCGCTGGAACCGCGACAGGGCTTGCGGGTCCGCCGCTGACGTTGATCGAAAGTATTGCGCCTGCCGCTTCGGCCGGTCGCGCGAGGGATGCGCCGAAATTCGACGTGCTCGCGACGAAGAGCCGTGTTCTATCCAGCACGCTCCCAGGTTGTGTCGATGCAGCGAAAGTCGCGTTGTCATGAAATGGACCTCCCGTGTGGAACTTGCCGACCTGGGCGATTGCGCCGGCGCCCGGAATTCCGGTCGCCACGATGTCGGCATTCACCGTCCCCACATCTATCCCGCCCTCGTCGTCAGCGAATGCGGGACTGCCTGTTATAGCGATGAGGTTCACGAGGATTAGGGGGAGCACGAAACCGACCAATATGACGATTGGCACCGTGATGGGAACTCTTCGCATACATCCTCCAATTTTTCGCGCTAAGCTTATGTCTCTGCACGTATGAGATCGTGTCCATTAGTGTGAGTCAGAAGCGAAATTGTCCACGCGAACCGTAGCCGAGGCCGTAACCGTATTGATCCCAGTAAGAGCTGACGAGCCGCCATTCAGCACAACGATATCGGTCACCGTAGCCGGTACGCCGGCCTGTCCGGCGTTTATGGTCACGTGAAAGACGCACTGACTCGGCGTGGTGGAGATGCCGGTGTTCGTAGTCTTGTCCATTACGGACACCAAAGCTACACCTGCTTGTCCTACCAGGATCTTGATATTGTCAGGAGCAGTGGCGCCCGGATGACAATCGCTGGCGGAATCCGTAATGGCGATGTGGGCTTGAGCGATTTTGTGAGGAGTTGTGTCGATAAACGGAAAGACTGCGCTGGGCGCTAAGCCGGCCAGTAGAGAACTTTCCGCGATGAACTGGGTATCGTCACTATGTGCGGACGCCTTTTTGGTCGGGTACGCGATGGCGACAGCAGAAAGCGCGAAAGCAACCAAGAAAAACATCAAATACTCTTGATGGTTCATTGAAATGCCTCCTATGACTCAGTTTTTGATGAAGGTGAATATCGTGACGGGCGGCGAGTATTGCTCGACCGTACCGCCTGAGGATCCACCGATTGCGTAAATTAGGCCATTGGCGTCAGCCGCAGCCAGCTCGCCTCTCCCCGTAGGCATAGGTTCCACTGCACTCCAGGTGTTGCTGGACGTGTCGTACACCTCCACGGTGCTCAAGTTGAAGGCGGGAGAGTTGTCTCCCCCGATGGCGTAGATTTTGCCATTCACCGCCCCCGCAGCCAGCAACCGTCTCGCGGTGGGCATGGATGCCACCGCGCTCCAGGCGTTAGTGGACGGGTCGTACACCTCCACGGTACTCAAGTTGATGCCAGAAGAGTTCGCCCCCCCGATGGCGTAGATTTTGCCATTCACCGCCGCCGCAGCCAAATCCGATCGCGCGGTAAGCATGGGGGCCATCGTGGACCAAGTATTGCCTACATTCACCGTGCCGGAAGGCATGAAGCCTGGCGGCGCAGCGGGCGTTGTGCCCATGATCATGTATCCGGATGGCACGCCGCCGCCGAGCGAAGCGGTGGCTTGAACGCTCCCGTCAGCAAATTGAACGCCGCCCCCGTTACCGAGGATCAAGTTGCCGTTCACGGTCTGGTTTCCGTTGAACGTATTAGAAGCTGTGGTGAGCGCGGCTCCCGTCGGCATTGGTCCCGGCGGTCCTTGCAGAGGCCCATGAGACCCTGCGGGCCCTGGTCCCCTTTGGGGCCTTGGGATCCGGTAGCGCCCTGCGGCCCTTGCCCGGCCAGAAGCAGCCAGTTCGTATTCATAGGCGAGGTTGAGGGCTCGGAGTTGCTGTTCGCCGTCACCGCTAGCCAGAACGATCCCTTGTCTGTCACGGCATCATTCGCGTTGTAGTTCGTGGCGGAGCTCCACGCGGCGCGGTTCACGATACCTCCTGCCAGCAATTGCCAATTCGCGTTCGTCGGCGATGGCTCCGAGCCCGTGTTCGCCGCCGTCGCCGCCCAGTACGAAGCGGAATCGAACACGGCGTCGTTCTTGTTGTATGCCGTCGTGCTGTTCCATGCCCCACGATTGTTGATGCCGATAGGGCCCTGGGGCCCAGCGGGACCTTGTGGAATGAGAAAATTGAGAACCGCCGCGTTTTGTGTGCCACCGTTCAAAACGGATGCCGGCGTGCCTGCCGGTACAGTCATCGTGGGTCCGACTTGGACGGTGGCGGCCGCTCCAGGGACTCCGGAAGCCCCATTCGAGCCCGTCGCGCCCTGCGGCCCCGCTGGCCCTTGTGCCCCCTGTGGTCCGGTCGGGCCTTGCGGCCCGCTGTTGGCCAGCACAATTTCCAGCCGCGGCTCGTGGCTAGTGACAATGCCTTCCTTGCTGTCGAACACCACATACGTCGCGCTCGTGTGCGCCACCAGCGCGATTCCGTCGTTCTCCAAGGAACTGCTCACCCACTCCTGCACCAGTTGCGTGACATCCACCACCAGGAATGAATTGGCTTTGCCCACGACAATTCCGGTGGCAAACGCAGTCGAAGATGCTGCGGGCGGCGAGGATGTGTTCAGCGTGGCCTCCGTCCATGCGCTGGTTATGGGATAAATATCAATCGTCCCGCTCGGATTCGTGCCGGGGCTGAGATATAGCTTCAGAGTGGCTTTGGCCACATTGGTCGCCGCTACGTTCTGCGGCAGAGACGACAGAAGTTGAGATTTGATGTACGTCTTGGTTGTTCCCACCGACGCCGAGCCAACCGTGGCGCTGGAGCCTCCCACGATTAGCACAACTCCTTGGCCGTTCAGATTGACCTGCTGCGTCGCCGTATTGCTCGACAAAAATCCATCATCCGTTACCGTGCCCGATTGCGCCCAGGCGCGGCCCGGCAGCACAGCGAGCGTAATCAGTAGAACCTTCGGAAAGATCAAGCGCGACAAAAACCTGCGCATAAAGCCTCCTCCTGGCACATGCGAACGGGCTAGGCGCCTTTGACTCGAATTGTCGGGAGCGTTGCCGGAGAACCGCCTGGCTACGTATCTCCTCTTGTCCTATATAAACGCAAAAACTCGGCAAACTGGCTCACGGTGCGGAAAAATATTTCAACTCACTCGCGCTGGAACGGACTAAAGCCGGGTCAAGCTCGATCAGCGGATTGACTTTCAGGCGAAAGCGGGTTAGCTTTTGCGTGATCTGAGGGCGTTCCCCGCGCAGAACGACCATCTTGGGCCCCTCTTCGACCAGTAACGTCACGCGATTACTCCTTCAATGGAGCGAAGGGGATACAGCCGCCAGAGAGGCCCTCATCCCCCTTGTTTATGGAGAACTGCGCCGCATCGCGCGGCAGTGTCTGGCCAGTCAGCGCCCCGGCCACACTCTGCAAAGCACGGCCCTGGTTCACGAAGCCTACCTGCGCCTAGTCGATCACAGTTCGGTGCATTGGGAGAACCGCGTTCACTTCTTCGCCGTGGCCGCGCAGTTGATGAGGAGAATCCTTGTGGACCACGCGCGGAGGCAGCGTGCCGCCAAGCGCGGAGGCGGGAATCTGACTCTCGTGCTCGACGAAGCTGTGGCCCCGCCGGCGAGACGCGCCGTGGACCTGATTGCGCTCGACGATGCCTTGAACGGGCTAGCTGCGCTGGATTCGCGGCAAAGTCAGATCGTGGAATTGCGCTTCTTCGGGGGGCTCTCCATCGAAGATACTTCTCAGTTGCTGGACATCTCTCCGGCTACCGTAAAACGCGAATGGGTCACGGCCCGCGCTTGGCTCTACCAACAAGTGAACCAGGAGGAGCGTTAGATCATGACGCCGGAGCGCTGGCGGCAGATGAAAGAACTCCTCGGACCCGTTCTGGAGCTCGATCCCGCCAAGCGCGCGGACTATCTGGACCAAGTCTGTGGAAACGACGCCGAACTCCGCATGGACCTGGAGCGACTACTCGACACCGGAGAGGAGGCCGGAGCCGAGTTTCTCAGCCATCCTGCAATTCTGAGAGAGTTTGCCCCTGACCTTCCTCAGCAGGTTGAGACCTGGATTGGCCACAGGATCGGTTCCTATGAGCTTGTCGAAGAAATCGGCGTCGGCGGAATGGGTGAAGTCTATCGCGCTGTTCGGGCCGACGATGAGTACCGCAAAGAAGTCGCCATCAAGTTAGTGCGCTCCGGCCAGGACTCTGGTTTTGTGCTTCATCGCTTCAAAAACGAACGGCAGATACTGGCCGGCCTTGATCACCCCAACATTGCGCGGCTGCTTGACGGCGGCACCACGGAACAGGGTCTGCCGTATTTTGTAATGGAATTCATCGAGGGCCAGCGCATTGATGAGTACTGCGATGCGCGGAAGCTCGCTACGACCGAGCGGCTAAAGCTTTTTCTTCAGGTATGTTCGGCAGTGCAGTACGCACACCAGCGGTTGATCATCCATCGTGACCTCAAGCCGGGCAACATCCTGGTTACTGCGGAAGGCGTGCCGAAACTGCTGGATTTCGGGATTGCGAAGATTTTGCAGTCCAGCGAGACCGCCGGTCAACCTGAGCAAACCATCAGCCTGTTCCGTTTGCTGACGCCCGAGTACGCAAGCCCGGAACAGGTTAAAAGCGAGCCCATCACGACCGCCAGTGACGTCTACTCATTGGGAGTGGTGTTATACGAACTACTCACCGGCCGGGCTCCTTATTGCGTCGCTACCCACACGCCACACGAAATTTCTCGCGCGGTCTGCGAAGCTGACGCGGAGAAACCTAGCGCTGCCGTCCGTCACACGCTGGTTCCGGTAGATGACCGTGAACAAGAAAAGTCAGCAGGCGCGGCTGCGCTCAGCGCGGTCCGAGGAAGCTCTCCCGAAAAACTGAGCAAGCGTCTGAACGGTGACCTCGACAACATCGTGCTGATGGCGCTGCGCAAGGAACCTCAGCGGCGTTACGTGTCGGTCGACCAATTCGCGCAGGACATCCGGCGCCATCTCGAACATCTTCCAGTTATAGCGCGCAAAGATACCTCTGCATACCGCGCTTCCAAATTCATCACTCGGCACAAGGCTGGAGTGGCGGCTACAGGGCTGGTGTTGATTGCGCTGCTCGCGGGTTTCACGGCCACCATACGGGAAGCGCGCATTGCGGAAGCCAATCGCCAGCGGGCGGAAAAGCGATTCAACGATGTCCGGCGACTAGCGAACTCTCTGATGTTTGAGGTTCACGACTCGATCGAAAACTTGCCAGGAGCAACGCCGGCCCGAAAGCTGATTGTGCAGAAATCGTTGGAGTATCTCGACGGCTTGTCAGAAGAGGCAAGTGGGGACGTTTCGCTGCAACGTGAGTTGGCAACTGCTTACGAGAAAGTCGGCCGAGTACAAGGGACTATGAATGCGTCGAATCTCGGCGAACCTACCGCGGCGCTGGAGAGTTTTCGCAAGGCGCTGGTGATCCGGCAGGCTGTGGCCATAGCGCAATCCAACATAGAGGACCAGATCGCTCTCGCTCGCGCTTACCGCAGAATCGGGCAGTTGCGGTGGTTCTCATTCTCTGACACGGAACAAGGTCTGGAAAACCTTCGCGAGGCCGTCAGGATTGCCGAGACAGCAGCTAGCAAAGGTGGCGAAAACCCGCAGGCACTCGTCGAGGAACTGGCGACAGATTACGAGCAGCTTGGAGATATTCAGGAAGGCAATGGAGTGAGAGGAAGCGCCAGTGATCTTCACGGCGCGCTGGAAAACCATCGAAGAGCGTTGGCTCTTTTGAAAAAGATCGCAGAAGCTAATCCATCTGTTCTTGCAACTCAACGTGCCTTCGCGATGGCCAACCTTGGGGTCGGCGATGATCTAGTAAAAGCCAGCGATCGCGGGCAGGCCTTAACCTATTTCAGGCGAGCCCGCGAACTAATCGAACCACTAGCCCGGACTAACGACGACGCTTTGCTTCGCCAAAGCTTGGCTGCTTGCTATACCCGAATTGGCGATGCTCTGCTGATGAACGGCAGAGCGACAGAGGCGCTGAAATACTACCGGGAAGAGTCGGACCTGCTCGAGCCTATGGCGGCAGCCGACCCGAAGGATGTTTTTGTCCGCTCGTATCTCATAACCTCGAAGGGGGATATCGGCCACGCTTTAGTGGAAGCAGGTCATCTTAAACAGGGACTAAGTCTTCTCATGCGTGCGCTAGCGGAGCAAACAGTGCTTGCCAATTCCGACAATGACTCACACAGCCGCAGTCTTCTGGCGATCACAGAAATTTCGGTAGGAGAAGCGTTCGAGCACGCTGGGAATGTACGTAGAGCCCAGGAGAGCTACTCGCGAGCCTTGAACATTTACTCTGCGATCTCCGCTGCCGACCCCAAGGACATCGAGGACACGGTGAACGAAGCCTGCACCCGCAACCATCTCGGCCGCGCCCACCTCAAGAGTGGAAACTCAGACCGAGCGTCGGAAGAATATCGAAAAGCGTTGAGCATTTCCAAAGCGCTGGCTACCTCCAACCCGGACAACATGGAGGCGCTGTATGCCTTGGCTGGTAGCTATGCTGGTCTTGGGGATGTCTCTGCCGTGCTAGCTCGGGGCACGCGGGTCGCCAATGACGAGGCTGACCGATGGAGAGAGTCTGGAGATTGGTATCAGAAGAGTCTAAGCACTTGGCAGAAGATTCCGAATCCAGCACACATAAGCCCGAATTTCTTCAACGTTACCGAACCCCGCGAAATCGCTCGTCGTGCAAAGCTGGCTGCGGACCACCAATCCCGACTTAGCAACAGGTAGCGATCAAGGTAGTGCGCGGAGGATTCGACATGAGTTTGTCCTGGTGCGCTCAGGAGGCCTCCTCGGCTCTCAAGAGAGCAGGCTTCTCAAAGAAAAATAAGGCGTGGACACTCAGTGCCCAACTTCAGAACATGGGCCCAGTCAGGAACGAAATATACGCTCGACTTGGACGAAAACCTCCCTGCCGCACATATGTTTCTTGGGCGGGTGCAAACTAAAATGCTTGCGGAAGCGGTTGCGGAATTTAAGAAAGCGGATCTGCCCGCGTTTCGACTTTTGCGGCCTCGTACCTCCGTATAAATCCTGCTGTGCCAACATCTCGTACAGTGCAAGGAAAATACCATACCCAGTCCAGTAAAATGAGAATCTCGTGGAAAATATTGTGTGGCTCAAATATGAGGCTGCGGCCGTAGTCGAAATTGAACGCGTCGCTGGCTTGTGGGGACACTGTATCCCTTAGGCTTTATGGCGACGGCATGGAATTGTCCGTTGCTACAGACAGAAGGAGGCTGAGCCAATCGTCTCAACCTTGGCAGGGACTGAAGGCGAAGAAATTTTGGTGAGGTCCTATTACATTTTCATGACAGAAATCAATTCTTGGTATGGATTACTAGACTCAGAATCGTGGAATTCCTTGAATCTCAACGAGAAATTGAAAACAAGCCATCGATTTGCCGGCCCGGCCATCTGTCCAAAAAGCAGATGACCGGGGTGAAACCAGGGGTGAAGAATGATCTCGGTTAATCCTTTGAATTCAATGAGATTCAAGGGAAATGGCGCGCCCGGGGAGACTCGAACTCCCGACCCTCTGCTTCGAAGTCCGTTGTCCACTTTAATCAGAACTTGCCGGAGCGAGCGTAAAGCGAGGGAAAATCAGCAACTTGTGACTAACCGTGACAAACCACTTACTCCTTTTTCATCACCTTTAAGCACGCGTTTTGCCACGATTTGTCAAAATTAGTATTACATTTTTATGACAGAGAAATCGTGCGGCCAATCAGGACATCGTACACAGGATCTATTTCGGTCTTTTTCTCGAGTGGATGACCGACCTCACAGTCCAAACGGGTTGAGCAGCATTCAGCGGAAGCACATTCCCTCGAACCGGTCTGGACAATTAAGCGTGCTGCGGCGCTTTCAGGCGCTCGCAACGGATAGTTTCCGGATGCGCGGTAATCCTTTTCATAGAACGTGTAGCCGGATGAACGGGTGGTCTGAGCGCCGAATTGCGAAGTATCACTCGTATCGTAGAGCGACCATCGGATCCACTTGGGAAGCGCGCCGCGCTGGCAGAAAACCGGCGAGCGTGGCGACTAGAGCAAGCAGGGTGGCTGCAAACAGAATGGCGACGGGGTCGGCCAAACCCAGTCCAAATAGCATGCTGCGCATGAAATGAGTGCTACCCAACGCCACGGGGACACCGATGACGATTCCGATCAGTACAAGCACCAGCGTCTCGCGCAGGACTTGCCAAACAACATTACCGGGCTCGGCTCCCAGCGCCAGGCGAATACCGATGTCTCGCGTGCGGCGGGATACCGTGTAGGCCATCAAGCCGTACAGGCCAATGGCAGCGAGAAGCAGAGCCAGCAGGCTGAAAACGCCGGCGAGCTGCTCGATGAAGCGGTCGGTTTGCAGCGAGTCGTCGACGAGCCAGGACATCGTGTGCACCTTGATGGGCGGAAGCGTCGGAGCTGCTTCCTGGACAACCCGGCGAAGGGTGGCAGCGACGGCTTGAGGATCGGCATAGGTGCGCACTTCATAGAAGGCGGCAGGATTTTCCCACATGGGATTGGCGAGAGGAGCGTAGATGCGAGGCAAAGCTTTCTCTCGCAAATCGTTGTATTTGGCATCGGCGGCGACGCCCACAACGATCATCTCGGCGGGGTTGCCGGAATAGGTATCGCGGACGTGCTTGCCGATGGGATTGGTGTTGGGGAAGAAGCGGCGCGCGAAGGTCTGGTTTATGACCGCTGCGCGAATGATGCCGGGAGCGTCCTGCGCTTCAATTTCGCGCCCCATCAAGATGGGAATTCCGAGTGTGGAAAAATATCCGGGCCCGACATGATCCATGCGTGAATGCATCTCGTCGCCGGCCTTGGGGGTATAGCCTTCGACGGCGATCGGATCAGCCGATTCCGAGCCGCTGAAGAGACCGTCCTTGGAAACAGTGGCGCCGCGCAAACCGGGGATCGCGGAAATCCTTGCCAGCAAATCGAGTTGGAAGCGGGGAATCGCCGCACCTTTGTAACCTCCAGGGGCAGCATCGACTCGGAAGAGAATCAGGTTTTCGAGGTTGTAGCCAAGTTTTACTTCGCCGAGTTTGGAGAGACTGCGGACAAAGAGTCCGGCAGAAACCAGGAGAATCACGGAAACGGCCACCTGAGTGACTACCAGGATTTTTCCCGTAGAAAAGCGCCGGTGTGACACCTCGCTGGACGTACCCGTTGGAGTGGATTTCAGGACCGGGGTGAGATCGCGGCGCGTCGAGTACAAGGAAGGAATCAATCCAAAAAGGATTGTGGTGAGCAGCGTCACGCCCAGAGTGAAACCGAGCACGCGCGCATCAGGCTGTAAATCGAGGTGGATGCTCGGAGGCCCAGCCGAAGCGCCGGAGACCATGCGCAGCAGAAGCGTATCGGTCCACTGCGCGAGCAGCAAGCCTGCGGCGGTGCCCGATACCGCAAGGAGCAGGCTCTCCGTCAGCAGTTGTCTGATCAAACGCACGCGCCCCGCGCCGATGGCCAAGCGCAAGGCGAATTCTCTTTGCCGCGCCGCGCCGCGAGCGAGCAGGAGGTTCGCTACGTTGGCGCAGGCGATGAGCAGCACGAATCCCACCATAGCCATCAAAATCTTCAGCGGCTCACCAAAATGCTCGCGCAGCACGGAAGAACCGCGCGCTGCCTGCTGCAGATTGATCCGCTGATCGAGAGCATGCCGGCGCTCCTCCGCCGAAATCGAAGCGCCAACCTTGGATTCCAACAAGCCCTTGAATACGACATTGATGCTGGCCTTGGCCTGTTCCGGCGTAACCCCCGGCTTCAGCCGGGCCATCACTTGAAGCCAAATGTGCATGTTCGTCAGGTCTTCCGCCGCGGTGAGGAGATCGCGTCCTGGGTAGATGGAGTCCTGCATCATCATGGGAATCCAAAGATCGGGGAACTCTCCAACGGTCTCTCCGAAGAATCCGGGGGGAGTGATGCCAACAATTTGGAATGCCGTTTGGCGAATCTGTATTGTTTTGCCGAGCGCCAGCGGGTCGAGGCTAAAGCGTTGCTTCCAGAACGCGTAGCTGAGAACCGCGATTGGCGAGCCGCCCCTGGCGCGGTCCACTTCGCGTGTAAAGAACGCGCCAGCGGCGGGAGTGACCCCAAGCGTGGCGAAGTAATCTGCGCTGACAAGGCGAATGCGTGCGGATTCTTTTTGCGCGCCCGTGCTGGACGAAGAATTAGGGATGGTGATCTCCAATTGGCTGCGGTCGCCGCCCTCACTTCCAAAACTGGAACCATGCTCGTCTGGATCCGAAAGTGTGACCAGTTGCTCAGGATGCGGCACGGGGAGCGAGCGCAGCAGGACCGAGTCGAGGACGCTGAAGATCGCGGTATTGGCGCCGATCCCCAGAGCAAGCGTCAAGACCGCAATCAGAGTGAAGCCTGGGTTTTTCGCCAGTATGCGCAACGCGAATCGCAAGTCTTGCCAAAGATTTGCCATACCTTCCTTCCCTACGCACTAACCCGCCAGAAACTCCGCACATCGATGTCCGAGCAATGACAGGCTTGTACTGCTTGATAGCAAAGCAGTTACCTGTGTGTGGCCAGCCGCGATGATTTTCCCTTCGGTCGCTTTTGGAATTTGCCTGTGTCGGAATCGAACATAGCGACCACCCCAAAGGCCTGCACCAGCCAGCTTGTGATCCGGGCTGTATTGGCAAGGGCTACCGAAAGCAGTTGTGGAGCTACCGCGTTAACATGGCACGCGATTTGGGGTACTGGGAACTTTTTCTCACTGCTGACCCTCACACCGAGCACTTTTATGCCCGATGGGGTGCTCTCCGCATCGGCGAAAAAACATGCCCCGCGTTCTCTGGCCGGAAGCTCCCTGTCATGGGGGTATTCACTCGTTGATCGCATTTCCTGAACATATGGCCCGAGCTTCGGAAGATTGTTATTCGATCAAATGCAGGTCACTGGCCATGTCCTCGAACCGGACGCGCTTGGCGCGACTGCATGTAAGTGCCGAGTGAACCAAGTGGCAGAATAACTTCCGGATACTCCCGGGCACAATCGCCCAAGATGACCAGGCGGACTACAGCTTTAGGTCGACAGACCTTGAATTGCGGAGCGGGCGGGTCAGTGAGCCGCCAGACGCTTTGACAAATACAGTCACTAGTGTCACAGTGCGGCTATGACACTCTTCCGGCTTAGCCTGCACCCTGGCGAATCCATATTTGACCAGCTTGTCTTTGCTGCGAAGAAGGCGTTCATCAGCGGCGAACTTCAGCCGGGCCAGGCATTTCCTTCGGTTCGGTCGCTCGCGGCCGAGTTCAAAATTCATCCGAATACGGCGCACAAATTTGTGCAGCATTTGATTCAGGAGCGCTGGCTAGAAGCACGTCCAGGGATTGGAACCGTGGTCGCTGAGATGCCAGAACCGCGGCCGGGCGACCGAAAGCGTCTCTTGCAGCGCGAGGTAGAGCAACTGGTGGTTGAGGCGAAGCGCTTGGAACTTGATATCGATGACGTTATTCAAGCGATTGAAGATCAATGGGCCAAGCTCGAAAAGCCCCAGGAGGTGAGTCGCAAATGATCCGCGTAGAAAATCTTTGGAAGAACTTCGGGCGCTTCGACGCGCTTCGCGGATTGAGTTTCGAGGTGCCCGAAGGAAGCGCGTTCGCGATGATCGGCGCAAACGGAGCTGGGAAGACGACGACGATCAAAGTGCTGATGAATATTCTCGGGCCGACACGCGGAAGCGCGACGCTACTCGGCGTCGATTCACGGAAGGTCTCGCCGCGGGAACTTGCGCAAATCGGGTACGTCTCCGAAAACCAGGACATGCCGTCGCGGCTGACGGTCGGCGAGTATGTGGCCTACCTGCGGCCGTTCTATTCCACGTGGGACCGTGATCTTGAAGCATCAATCGCGCTTCAATTGCGGTTGCCGCTCGAACGAAAGATCGGTGACCTGTCGCATGGGATGCGCATGAAGATGGCGCTGATGTGCGCGCTGCCTTACCGCCCGAAACTACTGATTCTGGACGAGCCTTTCAGCGGACTTGATCCGCTGGTGCGTGATGAATTCATGGAAGGACTGCTTGAGCAGGCTGGCGAGATGACCATCCTGATCTCGTCCCACGAACTGAGCGAAATCGATGGCGTCGCGACGAACGTCGCGTTCCTCGATGAGGGCAAGCTCCTGTTTCAGGAATCGATGAGCGACCTGACGGGGCGCTTCCGCGAAGTGCGTGTGACGCTCGAGGCCGAAGCGGCGCCGCCGAGGCAACCTCCCAAAGAGTGGATGCAAATACGCACGATCGGGAACGTGCTCACGTTTGTCGATACCCGGTTCGACGAGAACGGCCTGGGCGACCGGGTTCGTTCGCGAATTGCAGGTGTACGAAGAATTGATTCGCAGCCGATGGCGCTGCGGTCCATCTTTACAACTCTAGCGCGAGCCGCGCGCGACGGCGGCGCTTGAAGAGAGGCAGGCGGAAATGGTCTGGCACATTTTCAAGAAAGACTGGAAGCTTCTCTGGGTCTTTGTAATCGCGGTTGCATCGCTTCACTGGATTTCAACGTTCATCATGTTCAAACTTGGCCTCTTCATGGAAGACGCGATGCTCGAAATGTTGGGGCAAGTGGTTCCAAGTCTCGCGTTTTTCGCCAGTATGTTTCTGATCGCAGCGATCGTCCACGTCGAGGCGATTCCCGGAGTGCGACAGGACTGGCTTGTTCGGCCGATTCGACGCGGGAATTTGCTGCTCGAGAAGCTCCTGTTTGTGGTCCTCATGGTGGAGGGGCCGATCTTTGCTGCGAATCTGTTTCAAGGGCTTGCAAACGGGTTTTCATTGTGGTCATCTTTACTTTCCGCGATGTCGCACGTTATTTTTCTTCTCTTTTTCCTGATCTTGCCGCTCTTCGCTTTCGCTTCGGTGACCCGAAATATGACGGAAGCATTCATTTTCGGATGCGGATGTACCTTCATCATCGGGGCGTTTTTGACAATCGGTGACTATATAAACGGATACGCGCATGGGACTCTGACTGCTGTGACTCACAGCGGAGTTGGGTGGATTGGAGAGGTATTTCGGTTCGCATTGGTGGCGATTGCGGCCGGCATGATTCTTGGGCTTCAATATTTTCGCAGAAAGACAATCACGGCGCGCTTTCTCATCATTGCCTTTGGTTTGCTGATCCTTGCCTCGCAGTTTCTGCCGTGGAAGCCGGCATTTGCCATCGAGGAGCGGCTTTCGCCGAGACCAGCCGCTGGGGCACACGCGGAGGTGACGTTTGACCCGGTGCAGGGAAAATTCAAATTGCCATCCGGCTTGGTCCCTTCCTCAGAGAAGGTCCAACGTGGCGGTCAAGACAACGCCGAAGTGTTCCTGCCGCTGCAAATTACCGGCGTTCATAACGATGCAATCCTCTTGACCGATCGGGTCGACGTGTATCTGAATGGCCAAGATGGAAGGGTTTTATACCACGGGACTGGAGACAGTCTCGAAATCTCCAGGGAAGGACCGAGTCCCTCAGAAGCACCCGTATACCAGCAAATCGCAGTGCCGATTTCGGTTTATCACAGAGCGAAAGACCAATCGGTACAAGTTCGGGTCGACTATTCGCTTACGCTGTTCGGTCTTGCCAGATCTTACTCCATGCCGGCGATGGGCGGTGATGAGCGGATGCCTGCGTGGGGCTGGTGCCAGACGAAAATGAACGAGGCAGGAACTGTCGTGGAGCTTCACTGCATGGAACTAGGAAAGGGGCCCATCTGCGGGACAGCATTTCTCGAGAATGCGTCCACAGGAGCGCGAAACCCGGCGCGTTCATCATGCCGGTCAGACTACGGCCCCTACGGCGACCGGCCTCTGCCGGACAGTTTAGCGCGCTTCGGCACGAGTCTTCCGTTCCGCGATCCGTCCGGGCTGGCTAGGTTTCCCGTTGATGGGCCGCAACTTCCGCAGTCGCGCGTCATCATTCGAGTGTACGAGCCGGAAGATCATTTCGCGCGTTCGCTTGTGATTCCGCAAATCAGGCTGAAAGATTGGGAAGCGCAATAGGCTTGCTCCTCTCCCCTTAAAGGGTTGTTAGCGTCATCCGTCGCAGAGCGGCATCGTTCAAGTCGGGTTACCACTCATCAAGTGGGCTGCGGTCAAGAAACGGGGACCTGCGAAGTTTGGGCCGGATCGCCAGCCATTCGCAGGTAATTATGCGTAAGCGCGGAGACAAATTGGATTTGACCAATCAGCATGGGCGCCTTCGAGTACCTCGCGTGTATTACATTTCTATGACAGAGGATGATTCTCGACGGACGCAAGGTGAAGTTCGCTTCACGCAAACAATTGAATCAACAGGAGAAGGCTGAAAAACAATTTCCACCCTGCTGTGCCGGCCACCTGTCAAAAAAGCAGATGATCGGGGTGAAGCCAGGGGTGAAGAATGATCTCGGTTAACCCTTTGGATTGAATGGGATTCAAGGGAAATGGCGCGCCCGGCCAGACTCGAACTGGCGACCCCCTGCTTAGAAGTCAGTTGTCCACTTTAGTCAGAACTTGCCGGAGCGACCGTAAAGTGAGGGAAAATCAGCAACTTGTGATTAACGGTGACAAACTACTTACTCCTTTTTCTTCACCTTTAAGCAGGGGTTTTGCTGCGATTTGTCACAATTACTATGACATTTCTATGACAGAGAAATCATGAGGCCAATCAAGATATCGTAAAAAGACCTATCTCTCGAGTGGCTGACCGACCTCACGGTCCAAACGACGTTTTAGGAGATGGGGGCGAGCAGCATTCAGCGGAAATCACACTTCCTCAACGGGACTTATGACTCGGAATAACTTCCGGTTTGCTCGTCATAGGGGAGTAATGCAGTAACGAAAACAGCGAACAAATTTTGCCCGCCCATCGCACCGCACGCGATCAAAAAACGGGACTACGGGCTACAATGTGGCGATGCGCCAACTCGCCGCAATCGCACTATTGCTCGTCGGCAGAGCCGCCTTCGGTTCGCCTCCCGACCCGTGTTCGCTTACCTCGACGGAAAAAGATGCCCAAGTCACCATCACCATTCCGGACGGGCGAACCTCTTTTCGGGAGGGCGAGATCATTCCGCTGGCGCTGTCGTTTACGTCGACGGCAGACAAACGCTATTGGGCGGACAACCGCAATTATGACCGCAGCGGTCGGCTGAGCATCGAGGCCTACTGCGTCGAACCCGAGGCACGCGATCCACTGGCCGACTATTTCCGGGTCGGTGCGTTCATGGGGGGCGGTCTCGGGAACACGCAGCAGCTTTCCGAAAAACCATTCACCGCTACCGCCGAGCTGAACGAGTGGAGACAACCTGCGCCGGGACGCTATCGGCTGTACGTCGTGAGCTATCGCGTGTGGCGTCCACCGGACCCAGGCGAAGCGACTCCCTACGGCCGCGTGTCGCCGACACTACGCTCGAACACGATTGAGTTCGAAATAATCAAAGCGGATGCCGATTGGCGGGACAAGCAATTGCGGGACGCCACAGCGGCCTACCAGAACGCGGCTGATGACGAGCAGCGAAAAGCAGCGCGCAAACTGCGGTTTCTGAACACGAAGTCATCGGTGGAAACACTCGCAAAACTGTTCTGGGGTTTGAACGACCAACCTGGAGGGTGGGACCTGATGTTCGGGCTTTTCGGCTCGCCTTACCGTGCGGAGGCGATTGTAGCCATGCAGCGCGAAATCAACAATCCCGTCCATCCGATCACGCAAGATTTTCTGCATGCGCTCACGAAGTTGAAGATCAACGCCGATATCTCATGGGACCCGCCAGCGTATGATTCCGCGCATCCAGAACTTTCGCAGGAGTATTGGCACAAAGAGCAGACCCATGAACGCGAGCTGGTGCAGGCCGCGATCGCGCCAACCGTGGCGGCTCTACCGCAGAAAATGGGCCGCGCTCACGCCCTGACAGTGCAGGCACTCGCCGAGTCCTCTGATTTGCTCAATGCCTCGACCGCATCTCAAATTCGCAAAGAGCTGATCGCTGCGTGGGGAGACCTGCCGGAAAAGACGAAGCAGGAGTTGATCCAGTATCGTTGGCCGCTCATTGCTGGGCCGGACATGTTGCCCATCCTTAAAGAGTTTGTATCGCGCCCTGCGCCGCCCTTCCGGACTATGGACGCGATGGCCCGCGATGCAGCGATTCAACATATCTATGAACTCGACGCCGCCGAAGGACGGTCGCTGATTCTTCGCGACTTGCGCGACCCCAGGGCCCAGCCCTCCATTTCGCTGGTCAAACTGCTATCCACCGATGAGCTCCGGCCAATCGTTCACGACGCCGTCGGACGGATCGAGAAAAACGACGCGCGTGAACTGGACTATCACCTAGTCGAGCTGTTTGGAGACGAGTTGGCACTCGCCGGAATGAAGACCGAGTTCAACGACCACCTCGGTCAATGGGCGTGCGATCCGCAAACGGCCATGTTGCGCTACTTCCTCAGACTCGAACCGGAATTCGGCGTGAAAGCGGTGGAAGCTTCGCTCGCCGCCAGGAAAGTGACTGGCTGCTACCATTTCCTGTTGCAGGAATTGGGAGACGCTCTGCCGACGGTCGAGCCACTAGCGATTAGCGCGCTCAACGACACCGACCTCGAAGTCGCCAACGATGCCGCGCTGGGATTGGGGCACTGGGGAACGGCAAGCGCGGAAGCGGCGTTGTGGGCGCGGCTGAAGCGCTTTCACCAGGAATGGCAAGGCCGTGAGGGCGAGTTGCGCGCGACGCCCCCTTACACTGATCCGATTGCGCGCGAGACGGCGCTCGAGAGCACGCTCGTGAACTCCATCGCGACAGCAACAAACTGGATGTGCGACCCCGAAAAACTCGCGCAACTGAGCGCGCTAGCTTCCCCGCGGCAGCAGATACAAGTCGCAACCTGGGGTAAGCAATGGGCGCAGGGCCAAGCCTTGATCCTCCCCAACTGGTATCCCGAGGACCGCTTGAGCTTCGGGGTGCTGCAGTATTCGAATTTGGATGAACAACAGTTCAGGGCGAAGCTGTCGCAGCTACCGCGGGGAATGAAGTTGTACTTTCAGATCTGGAAGCCGGGACAGATTTCGCCACCGGTAAGCATGCAAAAGCAGGAAGCAGTGTTTCAAGCGTTGCGCAGTCATGCTGCGCAATTCGGGGTCACAATCGAGGAGAAGAGCGATCCATAGCTCCTAAGAAACTCCACATAGGCGGGAAACGACTAGGGCGAGCACCAAGCCAGGAAATGCTCGAGCATTTTGGTTCCGCGTGGGTGCAATTGGGTGCAGGTTCCCCCTTAAGCCGAATCCTAACGGATGGGCGGCAATCCGCAAGTTACGACTCCGCTGGTTCTAACTTCCGCTAATGCCCATGATCCAGGCGCGATCCCGAGAGGCGCCCACCTAACAGCCCGTAGACTCCTCGCAAGACGGGAGTAAGACCTGGCGGAAACGGGGTATAGAATCAGGAGTAAAGGTACGGCAGTGTAGCTGTGTCTTGGCGCGGACTTCGCGCACTCCGCGGCGCTGGCTTGGAGCTAAATGATGCTGGACATCCGGAGATCGCTGCGATCGCTTGCTTCGCGTCCCGTTTTCCCTGTTGTCGCAGTTGCGACGCTGGCCCTGGGCCTCGGTGTCAACGCCGCAATCTTCAGCCTGACACGCGAAGTCCTGCTCCGGCCGCTCCCCTACCGCGATGCCGATCGGCTCGTGCGGGTGTTTGAGACCAGCCGGACGCTGGGCGTGGCGTCCGCGCCGACCGCACCGGTGAACTACGTCGAGTGGCGCGAGCGCGTGAACGCGTTCGAGCAGACCGCGGTTTTCCGTCGCGTCGCTTTCAACGTGTCGATGAAAACGAGCGCGGTGCAGGTCGAGGGATTCCAGATCGCACCTGCGTTCTTGCCAATGCTCGGCGTCGAACCGGCCCTCGGCCGCGGGTTCACGGGCGAGGATGCACAGCCGGGTCGCGACGCAGTCGTCCTGCTGAGCAACGGCTTCTGGCGTCGTCAATTTGCGGCCAATTCGGCCGTCGTCGGCCAGTCGATCGACATTGATGGAACACCGTGCACGGTCGTCGGCGTCTTGCCCTCGAGCTTCAAAATCTTCCGCGTCCTGAATCGTGAAGTCGATCTTTTCCGGCCGTTAGTTCTCGATGCGACCGACCGCGAACAGTCGATAAATGTTTACGCCAAACTGAAGCCGGACGTGTCATTGGACAGCGCGCGTGCGCAGATGACGACCGTGTATTCGTCGCTGCCATATCCGGACCACCTTTGGACAGCCGGCGTGGCCCTGCTTACGACGAGCTTCGCCGCCAACTCACGGCCGATTCTGCTGGCGCTGGAATGGGCAGCCGCACTCGTGCTGCTCATCGCCTGTGCCAACATCGCCAACTTGCTCCTGGCCGTCTCCGCCGGACGAAGGAAAGAGCTGGCCATCCGTCAGGCCCTCGGAGCGAGCCGCTGGCAGATCGCTCGGGACTTGGCGGGCGAGCCGCTGATCCTGACGGTTACGGGCGGAGCGTTCGCGATCCTGCTCGCAACGTGGATTGTCAAAGCGCTAAACGCTGCCGTTAGCTTTCAGGAAATCAATCGCCTCCATCCGTTTCGCGTCGACGCCTGGGTGCTAGCGTTCACGGGCGGGCTGACGGTCGCCGTCACGCTGTTCTTCGGCTTGTTGCCGGCTCATGCTGCGGCTGACGCCGATGTCGTCGACGCTCTGAAAGATTCGACCCACGGCGTGACGACCGGCATGCCGAACCGCCGACTACGTCACGCGCTCATCGTCGGGGAGTTGGCGCTGTCAATCGTGCTCACGGCGTCCGCGCTCACGCTCGCGCGGAGCGCCCTGGCCCTTCAGAGCTTCACGCGGGGCGTTACGGTTGACGGCGTGATGACCGCGCAGGTGGCACTGAACGATCCGCGGTACGCCGACACGGAACAACTGGTCCGTGTCGCCACCTCCATGCTTGAACGGCTCAGCACATCGCCAGGCATCGACGCAGCGGCACTCGTCAACTATCCACCTCTCTCGATGATTCGCGTGGGCGTGCCGGTCACCATCGAGGGCCAGACCCCACCGTCAGGCCAACTGTGGATGGCGCGGTACTGGGTCGCCGCGCCCGGTTATTTTCACACAGCCGGGATTCGGCTTCTTGTCGGTCGTGATTTCAGTTCGGCCGACGATCGGACGCGTGGCGGAGTCGCTATCGTCAGCGAGACCTTCGCGCGGCGCTTCTGGAACACCACAGACGTCGTCGGGAGGCGCCTGCGGCCGGCATTCCCCAAGAGCAACGCATTCTGGATTCCACGCGTGACTGGAGAGATGCTCACGATCGTCGGAGTCGTTGGCGATGTGCGCGAGGATGGTTTGCCCGACGCCGCCGGTCTGCCACAGCTCTATCTTCCATACGCGCAGAACCCGACGAGCACGTTGACACTGATGGCACGCGTGAGCGGTCGTCCCGCCGAGACAGCTACACTGACGATTCGCGACGCAGTGCGCGCCGCCGATCCGCAGTCGGCGGTCAGCTACGAGAAAACCTTCGACAACGTGATACAGGAGACGTTCGCACGTCCCCGCGAACTGGCGTGGCTCATCGGGGCGTTCGCCGTGCTCGCACTCGTCCTTTCGGGCGTCGGCGTGTATGGCGTAATGGCGTACCTGACGACCGCAAGGGCGCGCGAGATCAGCATTCGGGTCGCCCTCGGCGCCACACGGTTCGACATCGTGTCGCTCATCGTCGGTCACGCGATGGCGCTGACGGCGGCTGGCGGTACGATCGGCATCGCGCTTGCGCCTATGGCGCTGCGGCTTACGAGCGGCCTACTGTTCGGCGTGGGTCCCTTCGACGCGCTGTCGCTTCTGACGGTCGCTGCGCTACTGGCTGGAGTAACGATCACCGCGTCGATGCTGCCGGCAGTTCGCGCGGCACGGCTCGCATCACTCTCGTTTCGTTGAAGGTGTATGAGCCCGGTGCCGGAGGGCTGCGACCAACAGCTTGGCGCCGGCTTGGCTGTGGCCGCAGACGTGACGGCCAAAACACTGGCAAGCCTTCTTAGCCAGTCAACGAGCGTAAAGCACAGCAAGCTTTAAGCAAATCAGACTGTTCCAGTTGCCTAAATACAGACTAGAACGGTGCACGTAAGAGTGGCCGCTAATAATCGGCTACACGGAAGTTATCGCGAAACGCTCAAACGGAGTTGTAGGTAGTGTGGCCGGCCATTCGGACAGCTGTGCGCATTCGCGGAGGCCCATTACGCTTCTATGACAGATAAAATCGTCGAGCCAATCAAGATATGGTACGCGGCATCTATTTTGGCCTATTTGCCGAGTGGCTGCCCGACCTCACCAGCATTCGGCGGAATCACACTTCCTCGAACCGGACTTGAACGAAGGCGCCCGGCGGCGGACGCTTCGCAAGCGGCGACGAGAACGCGTCTACGCCGATAGCCATCGCCACAGCCCAATAACAGTTGTTGCCGAAGAGTTTCGAAGCCGATTGGGGACAACGGAGGTGCTATTCTTTGCGCAGCAGCCACTGATGAATGAGGTGGAAGGATGGCGCTACGAGAACTGGCATTTGCAGGCCGAACGCTGCGGAAAAGTCCTATCTTTGCACTGACTGCTGCACTGACCATTGCCCTGGGCGTTGGCGCGAGCACCGCCATCTTCAGTGTCACCAATGCTGTCCTGTTGCGGCCTCTTCCGTACAAAGATCCCGACCGGCTGGTCATCGCCGCCAGCGACATGCGCAATCGTAATGTCCGCGACTTCCCCTTCTCAAATGAGGATTTCATCGATTTGCGCGAAGGGACAAAAGACACATTCCAAGACCTCGCCGGCGTCTTCACCTTCCGCAACATCCTTCTCCAGGAGGATGGAACACCCGGGCAAGTCCGCTCCGCCGTGGTCACAACGAACTTCTTTCGTTTGGTAGGAGCCAAAATCGTGCTAGGCCGTGACTTCTCAGAAGCCGACGGATTGCCGCAACCTGCCCCACCTCCGGGCGTAGCCCAGCCGGGAGCCCCAGCGGCGCCCCCTCTTCCCATCATGGCCGTCCTCAGTTACGAATACTTCCAGCGTCGCTACGGCCTCAATCCCAGCATCCTCGGACACGTGATGATTACCAACGGACCATTTCGCCCCGAGATTGTGGGCGTGCTGGCACCCGGCTTTCAGTTGTACTTCCCGTCCGCGACAAACGTAGAACCTGTCCCAGAAGTTTGGCTCGCCAACCGCCTCGGCTATGACAACGCCAATCGAAACGGCGTTTCCATTCATGCCGTAGGCAGACTAAAAGATGGCGTGTCTTTAGAACGTGCGCAAGCAGCAGCTGATAACGTCGCAGCAGAGGCGCGCAAGAAGTTCCTGATCGAGCGCACCGCGGGCTACGCAATTCGCGTGCAGCCCATGCGGCAGCATCTTGTTTCCGAAGTCCGGCCCGCCATTCTGGCGCTCATGGGCGCCGTGATTTTTCTCTTGCTCATCGCCTGTGCCAATGTGGCCAACCTTCTGCTGGTGCGCGCGTCGCTGCGCGAACGCGAACTCGCTGTGCGCGCGGCCATCGGCGCAAGCTGGTGGCATCTCGCCCGCCAGATGCTTACCGAGGCCTTTTTGCTCGCCACCATCGGCGCGCTGGCCGGTCTCGCCCTTGCCTGGCTCGGAATTCATGAATTGCTGGTCATCGCTCCCGCCAACCTTCCCCGCCTGGATACCATCCGAATTGATTCCGACGTGCTCGCATTCACGGCGCTCGCTGGCGTGCTGGCCGCGGCCATTTTCGGGTTGGCCTCGGCATGGCGCGCTTCGCGGCCGGACGTCATGAATGTGCTGCGCGGCACCAGCCGAAACGAAGGTCTCGCTAGCGGCGGGCCCCTACGCAAGCTTGTCGTCGTCGCGGAAGTAGCCCTCTCCTTCGTACTGCTCATCGGATCCGGATTGATGTTGCGCAGTTTTCTCGAACTTCAGCGCACCGACCCAGGCTTCGATCCACACAGCCTTCTGACCTTTCAAGTTCTTGGCAATCGAGGCGGAACGAAGCCGGAGGAGCGTGCTGCGTTTATGCGTCAAATTCAGGACCGTTTGCGCGGCCTCACTGGCGTGCAGGGTGTTGCCGCCTCTTTCCCTTTTCCGCTGGCGGGGGGCTTCAGCCCCATCCGCTGGGGTACCGAGGAAGCGCTCTCCGACGCCGGCAAATTTCAGGCGGTGGACTTTCAAATCGTGCTTCCCGGTTACTTTGAAGTCATGCGCACTCCCTTGATCGCGGGCCGGACGTTTACCGATGCCGACAATGTGGCTGGTCACAACTTGGTGGTCATTGACCAACTCCTAGCCGATAAGGCATTTCCTCACCAATCAGCGATCGGCAAGCGAATCCTGATCCGCATCCGCACGCCCGAGGCCGAATGGGTCGAGGTGATCGGCGTCGTGGCTCATCAGCGCGACGAGTCTCTGGCTGAGCGCGGCCGCGAGCAGGTTTACTTTGCCGACGCTTTCCTCGGGTCTGGCGCGGTCCGCCAATGGGCCATACGAACTGGCGGCGACGCGGCAAAATACGGAGGCGACATTCGCGCGGCCATCAAGGCGGTCGATTCAAACCTGTTGATCACGGAGATGCAGCCCATGGAGACTTTGCTGGAGCGCGCACAAGCCGGCACGCGTTTTTCGCTATTGTTGATCGGCGTCTTTGCCGTGATCGCCGCAGTGCTCGCGAGCGTGGGGCTTTACGGCGTTCTTGCCACTGTCGTGCGTCAGCGCACCGCGGAAATCGGCGTTCGCATGACTCTGGGCGCCGGGCCTGGCCAAATCTTCAACCTGATCGTGGGGCAGGGGCTGCGCCTCACTGCCATCGGTGTTGCCGCCGGTCTGATTGCCGCGTTCGCCCTTACACGCGGCATGGCCACAATGCTGGTGGGTGTGAAAGCGACCGACCCCATGACTTTCGCCACGGTGGCGGTGGTCTTCTTCCTGATCTCCGCAATAGCGTGCTGGCTGCCGGCGCGACGCGCGGCGAATCTCGACCCGACGATGGCTTTGCGCGAAGAGTGACAGTTTTTGGTTTCGGTACTTTCTCTCCTTGGCCATTGGCTTTTGTGTTTGAACTATGCTCCCTTGCAGAGGCTGCCTCGGCGAGTCTCCTCCACCCAGACTCAAGCAGGGTCGCAAACTGCTTGACCTTCGCGGTTCGGTTGGGGGAATGCCATTCTCCATAGGCGGCACAGAATTTTCGGTAGGGACAGTTCGAGATTGGACCGCCAAATAAGATTGAACTCGGCAAATTGAAGGTTCCTACGGAAGGATCATTTATCCGCAGTTGGTCTACTTTCGAAACTCTAAGTTTATTTCGACATAAGTTTTTCCGCGGCAAGCTTTTGAGCCGTGGCGAGGGCCTCAGCGGCGGGAACCTTCACGTCGGGCTCGACACCGGTTCCTTCCCAGTTGGTTTTGGAGATGGGGCTGATGGCGCGTGCGAAGGGCACGCCAATCATAAAATGGTCGTCAATGCGGTGACCTGAGACCGGATGTGCGCCACCTCCGGTGGTCTCGCCAATGATGGTGGCACGTTTCAGGTTCTTGAGGTTGTAGCTGAACTCCTCGGCACCAGAGAAAGTTTGCTTGGACGTGAGCACGTAGGCCGGTTTCCCGTCCAATCGCTTGCCTGGCACGTAGGGTAAAGTCCAATACTGGTGGGTACTGTCGCCCTTGCGCTCCCAGAGATCATTCAGGTGGGTAAGCTCTGAAAACAGGTAGGTGGAGAGTAAGGCAATCATTTTCGGATCGCCACCGCCGTTTTCGCGCAAGTCGAAAATGATGGCGTCCACGTTGGCGAGGAAATTCATGGCCGCAACCGCAGTGGACCCGCACACCTCCGGATCGGCGAACATACCAAACTTGAGGTAGCCGACGTTGCCGGAAAGAATCTCCACCTTGTCAAAGCCGCAGTTCATGCGTTCCATGTCCTTGCGGTAGCGGGCGAGGGCTTCGGCATCGGGCGGGCCTTCCGGACGGTCCGGCATGGGCGCAGGGCTGAAGTTCACGCGGAGATGCTTGTCGTGGCTCACTTCCTGGAAATGGTCGGTGAGCATTTTGGCGAAGGCGTCACCGTCGGTTACGGAATCGTATTCGCCCTTTTTCTGCCGGGCCTTGACGGCTTCGCCCATCTTTTTCGCCGTTTCGGGAAAGACGTAAGACTCATTGAGCTGCGCGATGGCACCATCAATCACGTGCGTTCGCGTTGCGGCGTCAATCCTGAAGGTCAAATCCGACACCTTAGTGCCGGGGGGGATCGCGCGCAATCCAAAGCTGGCGACCTGGGCGGGATCGCCGTCTTTCACTTCTAACTTTCCAAAAGCGGTTATCTCGTCGCCCCGCCCCTTGACGAGGAATTCGAGATGGAGCGGTTCGCCCTTGACGATTTGGAGGAGGTTAAAACCGCCGGTCATGCGGCGGAACTGCATCTCGTTGTCCAGCGACTTGCTGGGATCGTACTTATGGAGGTAGGCGTCCAGCAAGGCGCGGTCACCGCTGTTGAACGCTTCCAGCCAGGCCTTGAACGTCCGTCCGGCCGGGGTATCCGGAATCGCTGTTTGCGCCGCCGCTTGAGGCTGGGGAGGGGGAGCTGTTGGCCGGGCCAATGCGGCCGCCAGCCCTAAAGCCAAAGCCAAACATGATCTAGAGAACATGGGTACCTCGGCGAGGATTTCTTTTTTGGACTTCCGGCCAACGCAGTATACCACCAGGGTCACAAGCATCGGCAAGGGGGAGAGTTTCGAAGACTGCTTATGGGTAGCAAGGCAAAGCGGGCGGAGCACATCAGTAAAGAAGAAAGGGGGCGCACTACATCTTGGGGCCCTTTGGGAGAAGAAGAAGCACGGCCGCGATAAGCAAAACGGAATAGGTTTTTCGCATGATCCACGTCTCCTTCACATCCTTCATCAATCATCCATGACGGCCTTCTGTTCAGTACTTTCTACAGCACTACAGCAATTCTGAAAGCCTGGCCGTTCCAAGGTACCTGCGTCGATACATCAGTCCGTTCGAAGCGCAATCATTGGGTCGACCTTGGTCGCACGCCGAGCCGGGAAATAGCTTGCCACCAACGCAACCCCGAGAAGCAATACTGCTATGCCAGTGAACGTCATAGGATCGGCAGCACTGACTCCATACAACAAGTGAGCCGAAAGGCGAGTCACGGCCAGCGCGGTTATCACTGCGTTTAGATTTTGGTGATCCGACGTGTTCAAATGGCGGGGTGTTTCAGGGCATAGACCCATCCGTCGCCTGTCAGAGCGTAAATCGTACCGTCTCTCACGTCGACTGGGCCAATTCCCGATGGGCCGTTCCCGAGTTCAATCTTGTATGCCAACGCACCCTCTGACTGTCGCCTCACATGAATTCCTTGAAGATGTGAGATGTAAATTAGCTTTGTTTTGTCGATGCACCGCACGAACGCGACGTAAGCGCTGGAAATATCGGTGAAGCGAATTCCACGCTCATTCAGTCCAACCAACCTGCTTTGCCCATTCGGCGGCCAGGCTCCCCGGAGCATGCAGACCACCTCGTGCCGGGTACAATCTGCTTCGCTCACAGCTTCGGCCTTCCAAGAGAATCTGCGAACGACTTTTCCGTCTGCGAGTTTCAGCAGATAGACCGAATCTGTAAACACAACCAATAGGTCGCGAAAAAGAAGAGGCCCAAATCCGGAAGGCCCATTCAGTTTGCGCTTCCAAACTTCACGCCCAGTCTTAACGTCGTAGGCAGCAGCCATGTTCGCATTTGTGCCGACTGCGACCAACCCCTTCACCACAATCGGAGTCGAATTTACGTCGTCATTCTTTGCTGTATTGGTTAAAGTTTGCCAGTGAGTCTGCCCCGTTCGAGTATCCAGGCAATGTAGGTATCCGCGCGCCTGTCGCCGATAAATGGGCGGTTTCCGGCGATGGTCGGGTCAGAATAAATTGATTCGCCCGATTCGCCGTACGGACAAAAGGACCAAATGGTTTTCCCCGTTTCAGGCTCCAATGCGAATAGAGTGTTGGCTGTTTTTGCAAACAATTTCCCATGTGCCAAATGGACCGCTGGTCCACCCAGTTTCGGAATTTCTTTCCGCCATAGAAGATTTCCCGTCTTGCGCTCTAGCCCCAGTTTACGAGTTATTTCAAGGGCGCCTCGGAATTAGTTGTTGACCAACGACTTACAGCCGGGGCGTTCTATGCCCTAAATCGAGTGTTTTTGAGATGGGAGTCCGAATATTTCGATCAGCTTCTCCTGGG
>WNFW01001625.1_pt1 | contig 29374 bp, 35 predicted proteins | sample 5400131 | NCBI WGS metagenome assembly WNFW01 (sample SAMN13153362, study PRJNA577476) | soil metagenome | isolation source: 20 cm soil or saprolite under grassland replicate 1 | place: USA:California | collected 2016-06-15 | reverse complement strand
CTCGCGCGGGTCAAGCCGGGGCAGAAAGTCCTCGTTCACGCTGGCGCTGGCGGACTGGGCTCGACCGTCATCCAGCTCGCCAAGCACCTGGGCGCATACGTGGCCGCGACTGCGCACGGCAACGACGAGGAGAAGGTGCGCGACCTCGGCGCAAATGAAGTCATCGACTACACGAAGGCAGACTTCGCCGAGTTGCTCTCGGGCTACGACGTCGTGCTCGACTCCCTTGGTGGCGACAACCTCGCGAAGTCGCTGACCGTGCTCAAACCGGGCGGCCTGGCGATCAGCGTGGTCGGCCCGCCGGACGCTGCGTTCGCCGAGCAGGTCGGGCGACCACTCCTGAAGCCGGTGATGGCACTGATGAGCCGCCAGGTCCGGGCCCAGGCCAGGAAGGTGGGCGTGCGCTACTCGTTCTTCTTTATGCGGGCCGATGGCGAGCAACTGAAGGCGTTGGCCGCTCTCTATGATGCGGGCGCGCTGCATCCGGTACTCGACCGCACGTTCCCTTTCGACGAGACGCTCGATGCGATGGCCTATGTGGAACAAGGGCGCGCGAAGGGCAAGATCGTCGTCGCCATAGCGCCTTGATACGCAAGATCGGTTGGGTGGTGATGATGGTCTTGGCCGCGATCATTGCCGCTTACGCGATCGCGGTTCTTGTCGTACCTACGATGAGAGCCCCGTTTTTGCAGCAGCGCTTCATGACGATGCCCCTGGCGGCGACGCTCCACTTGGCCGGGGCGGCCGTGGCACTCGTCGTCGGGCCGCTTCAGCACAACTCGCGCCTGCGCGGTCGCTTCCTCAACATGCATCGCTGGACCGGTCGAGCATATGTCCTCGCGGTGGTGTTCGGGGGAGCTGCCGCGTTCCGGCTCGCTACCGTGGCGCAGGGAGGTCTGCCTGCCCAGGTCGGCTTTGGCTTCTTGGCGGTGCTTTGGTTGCTAGCGACCGGACAAGCGTACCGCTTCATCCGGGCTGGCGATCAGGATTCGCATCGCCGCTGGATGACTCGGAGCTACGCGCTCACCTTTGCGGCCGTGACGCTCCGCATCTACCTCCCACTCAGTCAAGTCGTCGGCATTCCATTCGAGCCGGCATATCAGACGATCGCGTGGTTGTGCTGGGTTCCGAACCTCATCCTTGCGGAATGGCTGATTCTGCGTCGGTACGTGCCGGCGCCGATTCCAGAACCTGACTCGATCGTCGCCGCTGCGGCGCGCCGCAGCCGAGGCGCGCTCCGTTAGGCGGCACGTTGGCGCAAGTGGTGCTCCCCGCTCCACGCGGTGTGCTCTTCGACTTCGGTGACACGCTGCTGCGTGAGGGGCCTGTGAACCTGGAGGCCGGCGCTGCGGCGGTGCTGGCGCTCGCGCGGGACAGGGCCGGCTGCACCCCAACACAACTGGCGGCTGCGATGACCGAGGTCATGAACGACTTGGAGCCGCGGCGTCGCACGGCGCTGCTCGAACCGCCGCCGGCCACGATCGGGCGCCTGGTGTATGGCCCACTCGGCATCGCGTTCGACGTCCAACCGGAGGACGTGGAATGGGCGTTCTGGAGCGCCGCGACGGCCTGGGAGCTGGAACCCGGCATCAACGCGGCGATTGCAGCCTTGGAGCGCGCCAACATTCCCTGGGCCGTGCTGAGCAACACCATGTTTCGCGGGCAAACGATCGAACGTCAGCTCGCGCTGAGCGGGTTGCGCGGCTCTCACCGGTTCGTCATGGCATCAGCCGAGTATGTACTCCGCAAACCGCATCCGCGGCTCTTCGCCATTGCGGCGGCGCGGCTCATGGAGCCGCCCAGTGGCCTATGGTTCATTGGCGATTCGCACGAACACGACGTATGCGGCTCGGCGGCGGCGGGATTGGTCCCGTTGTGGTACTGCCCGCGCGGTGCCAGGGGGGCGGCCGCGCCGGCGGTGCAGATCATCGGCAGCTGGGCTACGTTCCCCGACTTACTGGCGAGGGCGCTCGGCAAATCGTAACGTGCCGCCGAGCCGGCGCTTGAAGCTGCCGGCGGGCGTAGATTAAGGTCCAACCTAGGTCAGTATGAGGATGTTGCTATGAGCCCAAGGGAAACGCCGAAGTCCGCCAAGCGCACTACCGCGATCGGCAAGCAGTCCAAGGGATTCACCGCCGAGGAACGGGCCGCGATGAAGGAGCGCGTCCGAGAGCTGAAGGCGGACAAGGCGGACGGGGAGAGCGCTCTGCTCGCGAAGATCGCCGCGATGCGGGAACCGGATCGCGCCTTGGCCAGGCGGCTCCATGCCATCATCAGAGCCAGCGCGCCCGCCCTCTCGCCGACAACCTGGTACGGGATGCCCGCGTATGCCAAGGACGGCAAGGTCGTTTGCTTCTTCCAAAGCGCGCAGAAGTTCAAGACGCGGTACGCGACGTTCGGATTCAGCGACAAGGCCAACCTCGACGACGGCGCCCTGTGGCCGGTCGCCTTCGCGCTGAAGGAGTTGAACGGCGCCGCAGAGGCAAAGATCGGCGCGCTTGTGAAACAAGCGGTGAGCCAGTGACGAAGCGTCGCAACGTCATCGTCCACATCGCGGCCAGCGCGGATGGCTATATCGCGCGTTCCGACGGCGATCTCGCATGGCTGACGTCCCGTCCCGCGCCCAAAGGTTTCTATGGCATGAACAGCTTCATGCGGTCGATCGATACGAAGGTGCTCGGCCGGAGGACGTACGAGGTGAGCCTGCGCATGGGGGCGACGTTCGACGCGAAGAGCCGGGCCATCGTCTTCTCCCGCCATGCGCCACCGGCGGACGCCCCGGCAGGCGTGGAGTTCGTCACCGAGGCCATCGGCCCATTCGTGAGCCGTCTGCGAGAGCAGAGCGGCAAGGATATCTGGTTGATGGGCGGCGGCGAGCTCATCGCGTCCTTTCTTGACGAGCAGGCGATCGACGAGTTCGTTATCAGCGTGGTCCCGGTATTCATTGGAGAGGGCATTCCCCTGATCGCGCGGCGTCACCGTCACGTGCCGTTGGAGCTGCTTACCAGTGAACGCTTCGAGGATGGCCTGGTACAGAACCGCTACCGCATTTGCTAACGAATGACGCGATCCATCAACGCGGCTCACGACAATCCGGATGATGCTATGACGACTGGACAGCTGATCGGGAAATCGCTCCAAGCATCCCTCACCGTAAAGGACCTGCAGAAAAGCATCACGTGGTACGTCGACGTCCTGGGCTTCAAGCTTGACCGCAGGATCGAGCGGGACGGCACGCTCCGCGGTGGCGCGGTGTCAGCCGGGGATGTCCGCATCATCCTCAACCAGGACGACGGGGCGAAGGGGTGGGATCGCATCAAAGGCCAGGGCTTCTCCCTCCAAATCACCACCACCCAGGACGTGGATGAGATCGCGCAGCGGATAAAGGCGCAGGGTGGCGCTCTCGAAACGGAGCCCAAAGACATGCCGTGGGGTGCTCGCGCGTTCCGGTTCCGCGACCCCGATGGTTTTCGGTGGTCGATCTCGAGGCCCAATGCAACTTATTCGCGAGCTTGAACGGACCCGGGACGAAACGCTGCGGTGTTTCTCGCTCGACCAGCGCGACCTCGCGCGCACCTACGGCCCAGGCAAGTGGTCTGTCAGCTATATCCTGCACCACCTCTCCGATAGCGAGACGGTGTTTTTCGATCGCATCCGACGCGTGCTCAGTGAGCCGCGTCCGGTGTTATGGGTGATGGATCAGGATGCGTGGGCGAAAGGACTCGACTATGCTCACGTGCCGTTGGAGCTCTCCCGGCAGGTCTACGAGTCGGTGCGCAACGCCATCATCTACTATGCGGGTGTGCACTATGAGCGGAGCGGCCACCTGGAGTGGGTGCATAGTGTCGACGGGGTGCGCACGTTGCGGGAGGAATTCGATAAAGTCGCCGTTCATAACGAACATCACCTGAGCCAGGTCCGGTTGGCGCTGGGGCGTCCAGCCGACTGACGTGCGCCTGAAGCTGCCGGTGCCCGTCAGACGGCGGCTCACTCTGGACTAGGCCGCTGCGGGAGCAACGTGCCGACACCCATCTCACACGCCGCGGTCGGCTTTGCCATCGCCACCTGGACGCAGCCCCGAATGCCCACGCGCCGGGTGGGCATCGTCGCCGCGGCGTGCGCGGCACTACCGGACATCGATGCGATCGGGTGGCCGCTGCATATTCCCGATACCTCGCTCTTCAGCCATCGCGCGATCACGCATTCGCTCACGTTCGCGGTCGTCGTCGCCGTGGCGGCCACCCTCGTCTGCTTTCGTGGCACTCAGTGGACGCCGAGGCGGGCGCGGATTGCCCTTGTGCTCGGCTTGGCGCTCGTCTCCCACGCCTGTCTCGACGCGCTCTCGACGTACTCGGTGGGCGTGGAGCTCTTCGCCCCGTTCTCCCGGCAGCGATTCCGGTTTCTCTGGACCCCGCTGGGCCCCCCCGGCGGCGGTGTCCTGGGCCAACTCGCCCAGGAGGCGGTATTCATCGTGCTGCCCGCCGTGCTCGTGGCGTGGCTCGGCATCAAGGCCCGGCGCGCTGCAGCAGGACCGCCCGCGACCACATCCACGGCATGCTGACCAGCGCGATGGCATTCCAGGCCAGCAAGAAGAAGCGCATCTGGCGATTACTATAGGGCCGGGTGCGCCACAGCACGGTGGCATCAACGACAAACCACGCCGCGCTCACCAGCAGGAACCCGGCCAGCGCCTTCGCCCCGAAGAACCTCGCGACGAGCCCCGCTTCCGCTAACATCAGTACCGTCAACAATAATTTGGCGGGAACCCGGCCGCCATCATGCCGGTGAAGCACAGCAGCATCTTGGTTCCGCCGAGCATCGTGATCGCGACTACGAACGGCAGCTGCACCAGCGCGATGCGGAGCGGCAATCGGCGCAGTTGCTCGCGGGTGCCGCGCGCGCCGAACAGAAAGGTGCCTTTGCGGGGATTGAGACGGTCGGCCTCGTAGTCCACGATGTCGTTCCAGCCGTAGAGCAGGAGCCCCATGGGAAAGCTGACGTACAGGGCGCCCAGCCAGAACGCGAGGGAGTGAAAGACAGCGCGTTGCCCCAGCGGCAACATGTAAAACGCGATGGCCGTGAGCCACAGGCCCGGACGGGACGCCTGCAGCAGGAAGACGGCTTCCGAGCGAAGGGATCTGCGGGAGATGCCCACGCGGGTGCGGTGACGTTAGCTTTGGGCCCCATGCTCGACAAGATCACCGAGCCTCTGCCCGTCACCCTGGTGCGGACCGGGCTCGTCGGGCTGGTGGCGGGATTGGTCATTGCGCGCGTCCAAGGCCGGCCCGCATCGTGGCCCCAGTGGACCGCGTTCGCGTTGTGGTTCTCCTTCGGCGGTCACTGGCTGGAGCTCGCCTTCCTCAATTGGCTCCGTCCCCGCCTCCCCTCGGCGCGATGGGTGCACATCACCGTGCGTCTATGCACGTGGCTCGTCGGGGGGACGTTCTTGATGCTGGGCGCCCGATTCACGGCATTGTCCATCAGCGCGCAGGCGCTACGCCTGCCGCCCTGGTGGCTTGGGGGCCCCGTGTTCCTTGGCCTCGAGCTCCTGGTGCACGCGCTGCCCCAACTGCGCGCGCAACCGAACTTTTACAACGGACTCCGGTGAGGGCGGGCGATGCACCTGTTTCTACGCCAGCGGGTGGCCTGACCGCCCATGACACCGTTGCCGTTCGTGTTGCCCTACGCACTCGTTTTCTGGGCGATCTTCGTCTGGGCGTTCTGGCCGGAGTTCCAGATCGTGCGCCGGGCGGGGAAGTCCGTTCGCCGGGTCGATTCGCCGGACGCGGGGTCGTATCGCGTCATCGTGAACGCCATGGGGATTGCCTTCCTGATCGCCTGGCCGCTCGCCTGGGTGCCGGCGCTCCGGTTTCCGGCGCATTGGGAGCTCACCGTCTTCGTCGTCGGCCTGGTGTTCGTGACCGCCGGGAGTTTGCTGCGCCGCCACTGCTGGCGGATGCTGGGCGCATCTTTCACGGGGGACGTGCAGGCGCGCGCGGGGCAGCGCATCATCACCGCGGGCGCCTACACCCTCCTGCGCCATCCATCGTACACGGCCGGAATCGTCATGAATGCCGGCGCCGGGTTGGCGTTGGGAAGCTGGGCGAGTACGGCGCTGCTGGTGGTCGGCTCCCTCGCGGCCTACAGCTACCGCATCGCGGTCGAGGAGCGGGCCCTGCTGAAGGCGGTGGGGGAGCCGTATCGCGAATTCATGCGCACCCGAAAGCGGCTCATTCCCTACATCTACTAACGCGCGAGAGCCTTCAGGTTGCCGATGTGGCTCCCGGGGGGGCATACTGTGGCGCGCTTGTGCTCGGACCTGAACCCCGGAGTCGCCATGATGGGCGTTCGCGCGTTGACCCGCGCCCTGACGGCCACCGGCTACGTGTACAAGTCCGCCGCCAATCACGACCCCGATGGCAGCAGCAACGGGACGAGATCTTCGTCAGGCGGCCGTGATAAACGGGCGCATGATCGCGCCATGGCGTAACTCCTGTGAAAGGAGCGAGTGAGCGATGCCGCACGTGAACTACCTGGCCGTCCTCGTGGCGGCCGTCGCCGTGTTCGTGCTGGGCTGGCTGTGGTACAGCCCGCTGTTGTTCTACAAGCCGTGGATGCGGCTGCGCGGCATGGACCCCGTCGCGGCGATGGCCGGCGCGAAGATGCCGGGGGGGAAGCTGGTCATCGAGCTGGCGCGGTGCCTCGTCCTCGCCTACATCATCGCGCGCTTCGTGGCCCTGCTCGGCGTGTCGAGCTGGATGAACGCGGTCCACTTCGGCTTCTTCCTGTGGATCGGGTTCCCGGTGATCCTGCTCACGGGATCGGTGCTGTGGGAGAACATCCCGTGGAAGGTGGCGGCGATTCACGCTGGGGACTGGCTGGTGAAGATGCTGGTGATCCCGATCATCGTCAGCGTGTGGCACTAGCGGACACGGGCGCGCGTAGGGGAGGCAGCCTCGACAGGATTTCGCGATGACCTTCAAGCCCAGGATCTGGTTCCCGATCGCCGTCGTGCTGGCCGTCCTCAACGTCGTCGCCGTCGGGTTCGCGGCCGGGGACGCCGAGCCCGTGCATGCCGGGACACATGCCGCACTCGCGCTGGCGTTCGGGTTATGGGCGCAGCACCTGCGGCGACGCGCCGCTGGGAGCGAGCCTGAGGCCCGGGTGGACGTGCTCGATGCGGTCGATGCGCTCGACGCCGAGGTGAGCAAGCTGCGACTGGAGGTGAGCGAGATGCAGGAGCGCCTGGATTTCGCCGAGCGGCTGCTGGCGCGGGGACAGGAGCCGCGGCGTGAGGGCCCGGCGCGCTGATGCCTTCGTGGCGCTCTCTCCTTGTCTCCCTCCTCGCCGCCGCGTGCGCCTCATCCTCCCTCGGCCGTCGCCCGGCCCTCGGCGTTCCGATCGCGGCGGGTGTGCATGTTGAAGATCACCTGGAGACCTGGAATATCCCCGCCCGCAACGCTTCGGGAGTCTACAACGCCCTGCGGTTCGGAATCCCCCAAGCTGGCGGGTTCGGACACGCGGGCTACCTCCAATGGAACCTCCGGTGGACTTACCGCCCCATCGTTGACAGTTCCGGCTGCCGAGTTGCGGAAGCGGACGTGTACCTGCGCACGACCCTGACCCTGCCCGTCTGGAATCCGCCGCCGCAGGTGGCGGCGATGGTGGTGAGCGAGTGGGATCGCTTTCTCCATGCAGTGGAGGTCCATGAACAGGGACATCGCCTGATCGCGGTCACGGCGGCAAGACGGATCAGGGAGGCAATTATGGGTGTGGCCGCGCCATCTTGTGCCGTTCTGCCATCGCTCGTCAAGATCGCGACCGCGCCCCTCCTTGACGAGTTGCGGCGCACCGAGGAGCAGTACGACACCGAGACACATCATGGAGCCACCCAGGGCGTCGCGTTCCGGCCGTAGCCTTGCGCGGCGTTAAGGATACCGGTGGCCTCTGTTGCGGCCTCGCGATTGTGCACTGCATGGATCGATCGGTGTATAGTGTGGGAGCAGGTCAGGCTGTGCCGGACGTACGTCTGGATTGATTCGGAGTAGCAACCAGCGCCGGCAGGTGCCGGCGCGCGGAACTCGAGGAGGTCGTATGCGACTCTGGCCCCTGTTCCTTCTCGCCCTTCCGGCTTGTGTAACCAGCACCCGCGTGGTCCGCCTCTCGCCTACGCCGCACGAACCCAGGCCCGAGAACACTGCAATCGAGTTGTACAGCGCCCACCTGCCCCGGTGTCCCTTCGAGGAGATTGGGATCGTCAGTGCGCACCGGGAGACTTGGCTAGTGCCGGGCGATGCGGTGGCCGACGCGCTGCGGAACAGGGCAAGAGAGCTCGGCGGGGACGCTGTGGTGCGCGTGGGGTTCCTGACCGCGGGGGAGCTGACCGGCACGGTGGTTCGGTTCAAGCAGGACGATTGCCGGGAGTGAGTGGGGGCGCGCGCGGATACCGGTTCTCCCACTCATGAGCGGTTGGACCGATCTCGCTGGATGGAAAAGTCGGCGAGAAGGTACCGACTGCGAGGTCTGCCGCAGCCAGGCAAGCGCCCTGGCCCATCTCGACGCAACCTGGGTCTTGAAAGTTTCGGCGGCCATCGCGGCGATCGTGCACCCGGTCAAGATGAATTACGAGATTCATGGCAACACGGCACCCCACCTGCACGTGCATTTCTTCCCACGCCAGATCGGCGACCAGTTCGAGGGACGGCCGATCGATCCCCGGGGGGCGCCGCGCCCGGCCTATGCGCCGGGCGAATTCGAGCGCTTCCGGGAGCGCCTACGGGCGGCGCTCGCCGGGAGCGCGCCCTGACGTGGCCCCACAGCCGACCCTCCGCACCGAACGGTTGCTCCTGAGGGCGTTCCGCCCCGAGGACGCCGCGGTGGTGCAACGCCTCGCGGGCGAGCGCGAGGTCGCCGACACCACTCTGACCATTCCGCACCCCTACCGCGACGGCATGGCCGAGACTTGGATCGCGACGCATGCGGAGGCCTGGGAGCGGCAGGAACGGCTGACCCTGGCCATCACCGCTGAGGCGCTCGGCGTGATCGGGGCCATCAGCCTGCATCTGCGACCGGTCCATCGCCGCGCGGAGCTGGGCTACTGGGTGGGCCGCCCGTTCTGGAATTGTGGCTACGCCACGGAAGCGGCGCGGGCGGTCATCGCCTTCGGGTTCGAGGCCCTGGGGCTGAGTCGCATCCATGCCTCGCATTTCACCCGCAACCCCGCCTCGGGTCGCGTGATGGTCAAGGCCGGGATGCGGCTCGAGGGCACGTTTCGCCAGCACGTCATCAGATGGGATCGTCCCGAGGACCTCAGCCAGTACGCGATCCTCAGGACGGACCTGCCGCGAGACTAGACGGACGCGTGCCGGGAGGAGAGCTTACCCTCTCGTCCCGTTCCCGGGCTTATCATGCGAACACTCATCCTTGCTGCGCTCACGCTGCCGATGACCACCGTATCTCTCACCGCCCAATCGTCCGCGACGCCGCCCTCACCCGCGCCACCGGTCGCCCGCGTCCAACCCAAGGTCGATACGCTCAACGGCGAAGTCCGCGTCGACAACTACTTCTGGCTGCGCGAGAAACAGAACCCCGAGGTGATGGCGTACCTCGAGGCGGAGAACGCCTACACCGCCGCCGGGATGCGGCACACCGAAGCCCTCCAGGAGCGCATCTACCACGAGCTGCTCGGCCGGATCAAGGAGACCGACCTGAGCGTCCCGTACCGCCAGGGCGGTTTCTGGTACTACACGCGCACCGAGCAGGGGAAGGCCTACCCCATCTACTGTCGGCGTCCGGGGACGCTCGACGCCCCCGAGCAGGTCATCCTCGATCAGAACGCGCTCGCGCAGGGACACCGCTTCCACGCCCTGGGCGGCTTCGACGTGAGCCCCAGCGGCGGCCTGCTGCTCTACCTCGAGGACACCACCGCTTTCCGCGTCTACACGCTGTACGTGAAGGACCTCGCCACCGGCCAGATCACCGACGCGATCCCCAACGTGTGGAACGGCACCGCCTGGGCGGATGACAACCGCACCTTCTTCTATATGACCGCCGACTCGGCGAAGCGCGGCAATGCCGTCTGGCGCCACGTGCTCGGCACGCCGCGCGCCGCCGACGTGAAGGTGTTCCAGGAAGACAACGTCCTGAACAACGTCACCGTGTTCCGCTCGCGCAGCGGGAAGGTCGTCTTCATTCCCGCCGATGGGTTCACCTCGTCCGAGTGGCGGGTGATCCCGACCGCGACGCCCAGCGCCGAGCCGCGCGTCCTCGCGCCGCGGCGCGCCGGCGTCGAGTACGAGGTGGACCACGGCGACGGGTTCTTCTACCTGTACACCAACGACCAAGCCCGCAACTTCAAGATCGTGCGCATCCCGGAAGCGGACTTCTCCCCTGCGGGCTGGACCGATTGGCTGCCGGCCCGGGACTCGGTGTTCGTCGAAGGGGTGGACGTGTTCCGGCGCTACGCGGTCGTGCGGGAGCGTTCGGGGGGCCTGCGACGCCTGCGGGTGACGGACCTGCGAAGCAACCAGTCGCACTACGTCACGTTCCCCGAAGCGGCGTACGGCGTGTTCCCGGCCGGCAACCCCGAGTTCGACACGGAGACGTTCCGCTTTTCCTACTCCTCGCTGGTGACGCCGAGCTCGGTGTACGATTACGATCTCGGGCGCCGCACCCGTGACCTGAAGAAACGCCAGGAGATCCCCAGCGGCTACGACGCCACGCGCTACGAGGTGCGCCGGCTGATGGCCCGGGCGCGGGACGGAGTCCAGGTGCCCGTGTCGGTCCTGCTCCGGCGCGGCACGCCCACGGACGGCACCCGGCCGCTCCTGCTCTACGCCTACGGCTCTTACGGCGCCACGACCGAGCCGACGTTCAACAGCAACGTGCTGAGCCTGGTGGATCGGGGCTTCATTTACGCGATCGCGCACATCCGTGGCGGGCAGGAGATGGGCCGCCCGTGGTACGACGACGGCAAGATGCTGCACAAGCTGAACACATTCCGCGACTACATCGACGTCGCCGAGGACCTGGTGCGGCGCGGGTACACGAAGCCGGACCGCCTGGTGGCGAACGGCGGCAGCGCGGGCGGGCTCTTGATGGGCGCGGTCGTCAACATGCGGCCCGACCTGTTCCGCGCCGTCGTGGCGGACGTGCCGTTCGTGGACGTGATCAACACGATGCTCGACGCGTCGCTGCCGCTCACCGCGCAGGAGTGGGAGCAGTGGGGCAATCCGCGGATCCCCGAGCAGTACGCATATATGCGGCAGTACTCGCCGTACGACAACGTCGCCGCCAAGGCGTATCCATGGATGCTGGTCACCACCTCGTTCAACGACTCGCAGGTCATGTACTGGGAGCCGGCGAAGTGGGTGGCGAAGCTCCGGGCCCTGAAGACGGACACCCACCCCCTGTACTTCAAGATCAACCTCGCCGGGGGCCATGGCGGCTCGTCGGGCCGCTACGACCGTCTGCGGGAGATCGCCTTCCGCTACGCCTTCATGCTCGATGCGGTGGGGCTGGCGGGTGGGGGGGCGGCGGATTCGCGGTGAGAGTGTTGCGCCGAAGGCTCCGGATGCACACTTTATGCGCGACCCATCCCCCTTCACGGGAGGCTTCATGAATCTGCAAACGGGCATCATCGCCGGCCTCGCGCTCCTGCTGGTGATTCTCGTGATCAGCCGCGGCAAGTCCAAGAAGAGCGGCCCGGGTGGCCCCATGGGCGGCCCTCAGCCCTGATCCTGCCGTGAAGTGGTGATCCCCGCCCTTTGCTACCACCGCATCGGCGGGCCACTGGAGGTGGGGGTGACGCGCGTCGGGCGCTCGGTGTTCGAGCGCCAGATGCGCGCCCTGGCTGTCACCGGGTGGCGATCCCTCAGCCTGACGCAGTTCGCTGACCGCGTACAACGTGGCGTCGTAGCGTCCGGCAGCGAGTTTTTCCTCACCTTCGACGACGGCTACGCCTCCCTGGCGGACGTCGCCTATCCCCTCCTCGCCGATCTGGGCTTCACCGCGACGACCTTCCTGATCACCGACTTCGTCGGCAAGACCAACGCGTGGGACGCCCGCTACACGTGGCGGCGGCTGCCCCACCTCTCCTGGGAGCAGGTGGAGCGGTGGCGCGCGCGGGGGTTCGACTTTGCCTCCCACACGGCTACGCACGCCCGCCTGACCTGGCTGGACGACGCCCGGGCCCAGGACGAGCTGGGCCGGTCGCGGCGGACCCTGGTGGAGCGCCTGGGTGAGGCGGTGGGGCAGGGCGTGGCGTATCCGTTTGGCGCGGCCGACGCGCGGGTAGTGGGCCTGGCCCGGCAGGCGGGGTATGGTCTGGGCTTCGGGGGCGTACGAGGCGACCACGGCGATCCGCTGCTCTTGCCCCGGGTGCCGACCTACGTCTGGGACGCGGGGGATATCCCGTTCGGGCTGCGGCTCGACGGCCTCGGCTCCCTCGGCCGATTCGTCGCGCACGTTGCCAACCGCTGCGCCATCGGGACAACGGTGCTCAAGGCCGTATGGCCTTACGTCCCCAGCCCCTCGACTCCCGCCACCGCCATCCCCATCCCGTGATATCCCTTGTCCACGTATACCGTCGTGCCGGTGATCCCGCTCGCGAGGGGACTGCACAGGAACGCCGCGGTCACCCCCACCTCCATCGCTGTCAGCTCCTGGGGTAACGCCGCGTTGGCGGCGTAATACTTCACCATCTTGTCGATGCCGCCGATGGCGCTGGCGGCGCGCGAGGCCAGCGGGCCCGCCGAGATCGTGTTGACCCGCAGGCCGTACTTGCGGCCCGCCTCGTAGGCAAGGGTGCGGGTGTCGCTCTCCAGGGCCGCCTTGGCGGACGACATCCCGCCCCCGTACCCGGGAATGACGCGCTCGCTCGCCATGTACGTGAGGGAAATACACGCGCCCCCGGGGCGCATCACGGACCCCAGTCGCGCGACCAGCGCCGTCAGGGAGTAGGCGCTGACGCTCACGGCGGTGAGATAGCCGCCGCGGCTCGTCTCCAGCAACGGCTTCTTCACTTCGGGCCCGTTGGCGAGCGAGTGCACCACGATGTCCAGGCACGGCTCGCCGAAGTCGGCGACGAGCCGTTGCCGGACGCCGGACACGGAAAAGTCTCCGACGTCCTTGTAGCGCTTATTGCCCCGGATGTCCTCGGGAGCATCGGCGAGCGTGTCGTAGGCGGCATCGAGCGGGTAGATCTTCTCGAACTGCAGCAGCGACCCGTCGGCGAAGCGGCGCGAGGCGTCCATCTTGCCGCGCTCGAGCAGGTTCTGGAAGATGTTGAGCGCCGGTGGCCACGTTCCCGTGCAGACGGAGGCCCCCGCTTCGGCGAGCGCCTTGGCGATCGCGAACCCGTAGCCGCCGTCGTCGGCGATCCCGGCGACGAGGGCACGTTTGCCGCGAAGATCGATTGAGAGCATTCTAGGCCTTTCGCAGACATCAGACATCAGACGTCAGAGCTGATGTCTGACGTCCGACGTCCGAGGTCTCACACAAAGAATCTCGCCGCCACCGGAATCAGCTGCGGATGCCGGACCAACGCGTGGGCGAAGACGCGTCCCAACGTCCGTTTGTGGGACGGGATACCGTTCACCGTCCGCGCCAGTCCGTTGAAAAACGCGTCGTCCAGGTCCTCGAGCGCCTGTTTGATGCGGTAATACTTGAGGTGGGCCTCGCCGAGGAGGTCCATCCAGTCCTTGTGGTAGCACGCGAGCCGGGACTCGCTCGTGTCCCCGGCGCGGATCGCCGCTGCCGCGGCGCGACCCGCCAGCCGCCCCGATTTCATGGCGTTGATGATGCCGCCCCCCGACAGCGGGTTCACCATATGGGCGGCGTCGCCGCAGATCATCACGCCGTCGGTGTAGGTGCGCTTGAGGGTGGGGTGCACGATCACGCCGCCCACCGTGTAGCCGGTGCGGGCGCCGCTTGAGTAGCGGCGCCGGATCCAGTCGTCGAGGTACGCCCGGGCATTGCGGCCGTCGCTCTTCAGAGCCACGATCCCTAAGCCGACGTTGGCTGAGCGCTCGCTCTTGGGGAACAACCAGGCGTAGCCGCCGGGGGCGATCGCGTCGCCGAACTGGAGGTAGATGGCGTCGGGGTCGAAGTCGATGCCGTCGAGTACGTACTGGGCGCACGACTCCATGTCGCGCGCCGGGACCCGCGTGTCGAGCCCCGCCCAGCGGCCCACCATCGTCTCGACGCCGTCGGCCGCGATGACGACGCGGGCCCGGAGGGTTGAGAAAGGCGTCGAAGCGGGTACGATCGAGAATCCAGGCGACGTCGGGCCAGGCCACGCGGACTTCGGTGTCGTCGGGGGCGAGTATGACGACGCTCGTGATGCGCCGCGCCGCCCAGGGGGCGCCGTCCGGGTTCGCGAACTCGCGCAGCCCCGGGTCGCCGACGCCCTCGGCGCAGCGTACCGGGGTGCCGACGACGGGATCGCGCTCGATCAGCAGGACGTCGAGCTCGGGCGCGGCGCGCTTGGCCGCGGCGGCGGCGACGCTTCCCGCCGGGCCGGCGCCCACGACGAGGACGTCGACGTCAGGCATCGGCGACCATCGCGAGCGCGCCCACGGGGCAGGGCGCGATGCACTTGCGGCAGCCGGTGCAGGTGTGGCGATCGACCACCAGATCCTGGAAGTCGAGGTGGATCGCCTCGGGGGGGCACAGGGGCAGGCACAGGCCGCAGCGATCGCACACGGCAAGGTCGACAACGGCGACCTCGGCAGGCCGCGTGGGCGCTAGCGGGGGGGGCGCCATGGGGCGAAGGGTAGCCGCCGCCCCGAAACGCGTCAAGCATCAGCCTTGTTTGAGGTTACGCTTTTCGTTAGCTTGGTGCGTCCGCGCCCGCCGAACCCGTCACCAAGCGACCCGTGCCGATAAAGTGGCCGAAACTGAATTTTCGGGGCTGGAGTCCGGCGAACGAAATCGCCGTCGATCTCGGCACTGCTAACACCCTGATCTGGGTCAAGGGTGAGGGCATCGTGCTCAACGAGCCCTCGGTCGTCGCCATCGAGAAATCCACCGGCAAGATCAAAGGCATCGGCCTCGAGGCCAAGCGCATGCTGGGGCGCACCCCCGACGGCATCCTCGCCGTGCGGCCGCTCAAGGACGGCGTCATCGCCGACTTCGACGTCACCGAGAAGATGCTGCGGTTTTTCCTCAAGACGATCATCGACCGCCACCTGTTCCGCGTGAAGCCGAAGGTGATCGTGTGCGTGCCGAGCGGCATCACCGAGGTGGAGAAGCGGGCGGTGCGCGACTCCGCGCAGTCGGCGGGCGCCAAGGAGGTCTATATGGTCGCTGAGCCGATGGCCGCCGCGATCGGGGTGGGGCTGCCGGTCGAGACGCCGACCGGGAACATGGTGATCGACATCGGCGGTGGAACCACGGAGATCGCGGTGATCGCCCTGTCCGGCATCGTGTCGGACACGTCGATCCGCACCGGCGGCGACGAGCTGGATCAGGCGATCGTGCAGTTCATGCGCAAGAACTACAACCTCCTCATCGGCGAGCCCACGGCCGAGCAGATCAAGATCCAGATCGGGTCGGCGGCGCCGGTGGGCGAGGAGCGGGAGATGGAGGTCAAGGGCCGCGACCTGGTCTCCGGTATCCCCAAGATCGTGCGCGTGCACTCCAGCGAAATCCGCGAGGCGGTCCAGGAGCCGATTCAGCAGATCGTCGACGCCGTCCGGCGCGCGCTGGAGATCACACCACCGGAGCTGGCCAGCGACATCGTGGATCGCGGCATCGTGATGACGGGCGGCGGGGCGCTGATCCGCGGGCTCGACGTGCTGCTGCAGCAGGAGACCGGCCTGCCGATCCATCTCGACGAGGATCCGATGACGTGCGTCGTGCGCGGCACGGGCCGCATCCTCGACGACCCGGAGAAATACCGGAACGTCCTGACGACCTGATCACATGGCGCTCGGAGCGGATCGCTACGCCTCGCGGGCGGATACGCTCGTTTTTCTCGGGTGCCTCGGCCTATCGCTCGCCGCGATGAGCCTGCCGCCGGCGTGGCGCGACCCCGTCGCCAGCGCCATGCGCCAGACCATCCTCGCCCCCTTCCTCGAGCTGCAGCGCGAGTCGGAGCTGCTGCGCACCTCCCGCTCGCGCTTCGACGCCATCACCGCCCAGCGCGATTCGACCGCTCTCGCGGCCACCTTCCTCCCCGAGCTGCGCGCGGAAAACCAGCGCCTGCGTGGCCTCCTGGGGCTGGGGCAACGCCTGGGGAGCGGCTACGTGCCGGCGGAGGTGCTCCACCAGGCGGCGCCCACCGACCCCCTGGCGCTGGTGGTGTCGGCGGGGCGGCTCCAGGGCGTCCGGCCGCTCGCCGCGGTCGTGAGCCCCGAGGGGCTCATTGGCCTGGTGTCCACGGTGGACGCCCGCACCAGCATCGTCGTCACGTGGGCGAATCTCGAGTTCCGGGCGAGCGCGATGGCGGCCGATGGGAGCGTGTACGGCATCGTGGCGCCCCACGGCACCGAAGGCCCGGGCGTGTGGCTGTTGGAGCTGCAGGGGGTGCCGTACCGCCAGATGGTGCCGCAGGGCACGCCGATCTTCACGTCGGGGTTGGGCGGCGTGTTCCCGCGCGGCATCCCGCTGGGCACGGTGATCGGCGTGGCGGGGGAGACGGAAGGCTGGGAGCGGACCTATCTGGTCCGGCCCGCGGTCCATCCCAGCGCCGTGACCCACGTGATGATTCTCAATAGCGGCCGGAGCGCCGGGGATCTCCACGGCGCGTTCCGGGCGGATAGCGTGCCGGCCGGCGGGGGAGCGCCGTGAGGCGCAGCGACAAGTACCGCTTCTATCTGCTCCTGGCGTTCCTGGTGGCGCTGGAGTTCACGGTGCGCAGCCGGCTGGGCGACGAGCGCGCCGCCCCGGACTTCCTGCTGCTCGCCCTGCTCATCTACACGATCCGCGCGCAGCCGGGCAAGGCGGCCGCGGCCGGGTTCATCGTCGGCCTGATGCGCGACGCGCTGACGCCGGCGAGCTTCGGCGCGGGCGCGCTCGCGCACACGCTCGTCGGCTACCTGTCGGCGTGGGGAAAGGCGGTGTTCTTCGCCGAGAATCTCTTCGTCAACGCCTGCCTGTTCTTCGCCGGGACGTGGGTGCGCAACCTCGTGATCGCCCTGGCCTCAGGGAAGCTGCGCGGTGGGCAGCTCGGCTGGGAGCTCCTGGTGTGGTCACCGCTGCAGGGGTTGACGACGGCCGTCGCCGGCGTCGTGGTCCTGTGGGTGTTCCGGCGCTGGGTGCACGTGCGGGTGAGGGAAGCGTGACCTCGTTCCATCCCCACCTCCTCGACCGGCGCCTGCGGGTGACGAACATCGTGGTGTGGGGGGCGTTCGCGGTCATCAGCATCGCGTTCTTCCGCACCCAGATCCTCGAGCACGGCAAGTTCAAGCTCCAGTCCGAGACCAACCGGCTACGGCCGATCATTCTCCCGGCGCCGCGCGGCATCATCACGGATCGCAACGGCCGCGTGCTCGCGGACAACGTGCCCGGGTACACCGTGTCGCTGCTGCCCGGTACCGAGCCGACGCTCGACGCCCAGGTCGCCAGCCTGCGCAACCGGTTGGAACGCGTCGCCCCGATCATCGGCCTGGACAGCGCGGGGCTCGAGCGGGTGCTGGCCCGGTTCCGGCGCGCGCCGTACCAGCCCGCGCTGGTGCTGGCGGACGCCCCGTTCGCGGTCGTGTCGCAGCTCGAAGAGCGGCGCCTGCTGGTGCCGGGCCTCGTCATTCAGACCGAGCCGAAGCGCTACTATCCTGACAGCAGCGTCGCCGCGCACCTGCTCGGCAGCATCGGCGAGGTGACCGAACAGGAGCTGGGGCAGCGGACCGGCCTGCGCCCCGGCGCGCAGGTGGGCCGGGACGGCGTCGAGCGGGAGTACGACGATTCGCTGCGCGGCGCCGACGGCGTTCGGTTCGTGGAGGTCAGCGCCCTGGGGCACGTGGTGCGCGACGCCGCCGTTTCCACGACGCTGCGCCCCGAGGCCGGCGCCGCCGTGCACACGACGATCGACCTCGATCTGCAGCGCTACATCGCCAAGATCTTCCCCGCGGGCCAGCGCGGTGCCGTGATGGCGATGAACCCCAATACCGGCGAGGTGCTCGCGCTGTACAGCGCCCCCGGCTTCGACCCCAACCGCTTCGTGGGTGGGGTGGATCCGGCGTACTGGCGGGGGCTGAATGAAAGCCCGGCGCACCCGCTGCTGGACCGCGCGATCCAGGCGCGCTACCCGCCGGGCTCGACGTGGAAGCTCGCCATGGCCGCGATGGCGTTGAAGCGCGGCATCGTGACGCTGCGCAGCCACATGAACATTCCTTGTCGGGGCGGGCTCCAGTTCGGCAATCGCTTCTTCCGCTGCTGGATGTCGAACGGCCACGGCGATCTGACGCTGCAGGAGGCGATCGCGCAGAGCTGCGACGTCTACTTCTACCAGCTGGGCATGAAGCTGGGGCTCACCTCGCTGCTCGAGGACGCCAACGGCTGGGGGTTCCGCAGCCGCACCGGCATCGACCTCCCGGGGGAATCGCCGCCAGAATTCCCGTCGGGCACCGAGTACTTCGACCGCCTCTATGGGCCGCGGGGGTGGACGTCGGCCGTGGCGCTGAACCTCGCGATCGGCCAGGGCGAGAACGCGCAGACGCTGGCGAGCATGCTGCGCCTGTACCAGATGCTGGCGAGCGACGGGCGCGAGCGGCCGCCATACGTCGTGCGTCAGGGCAAGACGCCGCGCACCGGCCTCGACCTGGCGCCGGAGCAGCTCGCCGGCCTGCGGCAGGCGATGATCAACGTGGTCGAGCGCGGCACCGCGCGCGGTGCACAGCTCGCCTCACTCACTATCGCGGGCAAGACGGGCACCGCCCAGAATCCCCACGGCCCCAACCACGGCTGGTTCATCGGCTTCGCGCCGGCGGACAAGCCGGAGATCGTCGTCGGCGCCATCGTCGAGTTCGCCCGCGAGGGCCCCTACGTGGCGCCGCTCGTGGCCCGCGTCATCGCCCGCTACCTCGGCGCCGACACCGTCGAGGCCTCCGAGTACCGCATCGTGCTGCCGGCCGACACCGCTCCCCACGAGGTGCAGATCCTGCCGGCGCTCCCCGACACCACGCGCGACACGCTGCCGCGCGACACCGTCCCCCGCGACACCACGAAGGACACGTCCCGTGTTCACGCGCGTCCGCGAGCTCGATAGGCCGCTGCTGGGCGTGACCGTGGCGCTCGCGCTGTTCGGGTTCGCCGCGCTCTACTCCGCCGGGCAGACCGATGTGCCGACCGTCGCAACCACGATCTGGCAGAAGCAGCTCGTGTGGCTCGGTGTCGGCCTGCTGGCCGCCGTCCTGGCGTTCCGCCTCTCGCCCCGCCTGCTCGAGTGGGCGACGCCGTACGCCTACACGCTCATCATGCTGCTGCTGCTGCTCACCCTCGCCGTCGGGACCGGCGGCGGCACCGCCGCGGGGAGCAGGTCGTGGATCGGCTTCGCTGGCGTGCGCCTCGGCCAGCCCGCCGAGCTCGGCAAGCTGGTGACGGTGCTCATGCTCGCCCGCTGGCTCGCCGAGCGGCGCGCGGCCCCGATCACCCTGCGCGAGCTGGCGTACCTGCCGTTCCCGTTCCCCTTGCCGTTCCTGGGCCCGCCGGCCGGCTTCCCGTTGTTCAGCCCCCTGGTGATCGCCGGCGTGCCGTTCCTGCTGGTGATGGCCCAGCCCGATCTGGGCAGCGCGATCGTGCTGATCGCCATGATGTTCGCGATGCTGTTTTGGGCTGGCACCAAGCCCTCGCTGCTCCTGCTCCTGTCGTCGCCGGCCATCGGCCTGATCCTCGCGTTCTCGACGATCATCTGGGGCGGGTGGATCGTGCTGCTCTTCGGCCTGCTGCTGTGGTGGCGGCCGTACGTGTGGGAAGGGCTGGCGGTCATGTCCGCGAACTTCATCGCCGGCGCCGTCGCCGTGCCCCTGTGGCAGCGCCTCGCGCCCTATCAGCAAAACCGCCTGCTGGCGTTCCTCAATCCGGAGGTGGATCCGCGCGCGACCGGCTGGCATGTGATCCAGTCGCGGGTGGCCGTCGGGTCCGGCGGACTCCTGGGGAAGGGGTACACGCTGGGCTCGCAGAAGCGGCTCGCCTTCCTGCCCGCGCAGCACACGGACTTCATTTTCTCGGTCGTCGGGGAGGAGCTCGGCTTCGTCGGCGTCATGGCCGCGCTGGCGCTGTTCGTGGCGCTGCTGCTGGTGCTGCTGCGCATCGCCCGGCGCGCCACCGACCAGTACTCGAGCCTGGTGGTCTTCGGCCTCATGGCGATGCTGTTCACCCACATCGTCGAGAATGTGGGCATGACGGTGAACCTGCTGCCGATCACCGGCATCCCGCTCCCGTTCTTCTCCTATGGAGGCTCCTTCCTGCTGACCTGCTCCGTGGCGATCGGCCTGGCGTTGCGGGTCGCGTGGGAATCGCGCCTGTCCGGCTATACCGAGCGCTGACAAAGAGTTAGGCGATTGGGGCTGGCGCCGGGGGGAGGGGGCTCTCAAATTGTGCCCTTTCCCGACCCTCCTATGCCCCGAATGGCCTGGTTTAAGAAAGAGCGCAAACCGCGCAGCTCCGAACGGGTGAAGCTGGAGATCCCAGCCGACGCCTGGGAGAAGTGCGATGAGTGCGGCCATATCGACATCAAGGAGCGCTTCGTCCGAGCGCTCAATGTCTGCCCCAAGTGCGGCCATCACCGGCGTATCTCGGCGCAGGAGTACATCGACCTCCTGGTCGACGAGGGCTCCTGGCACGAGCTGGACGTCAAGCTCCGTTCGGCCGACCCCCTGACGTTCGAGAGCTACAAGGATCGCGTCCAGATCGCCTACAAGAAGGCGGGGTATCTCGATGCCGTGCGCACCGGCTACGGCCGGCTCCACGGCCAGCCCGTTAACCTGGGGGTCATGGATTTCTCGTTCATGGGCGGGTCGATGGGGTCGGTGGTGGGCGAGAAGATCGCCCGGCTAGCCCAGCGCTCGGCCGAGAAGGAGATCCCGCTGATGATCGTGTCCGCCTCGGGCGGCGCCCGCATGCAGGAAGGGGCGCTGTCGCTGATGCAGATGGCGAAGACGTCGGTGGTGATCGCCGAGCTGAGCCGCAAGGGCATCCCCTTCATCTCGATCCTGACGAACCCCACGACCGGCGGCGTGTCAGCGTCGTACGCGATGCAGGGGGACGTCATCATCGCCGAGCCGGGCGCCGTGGTGGGCTTCGCGGGGCCACGGGTCATCAAGCAGACGATCGGGCAGGACCTGCCCGAGGGATTCCAGACGGCGGAATTCCTCGTCGAGCACGGGATGGTCGACATGGTCGTCCCGCGCGGCGAGCTCCGCGACACCACCGCCCAGCTGCTGCGCCATATGGCCGGCCGCCGGCCCGTCGAGGCCGCCGACTGAGCCGGCTGTCCTTCGCGGACGCCTGCCGCTTCCTCTTCTCCCGACAAGCCGGCCGCATCAAATGGAGCCTCGCTCCCACCGAGGGGCTCCTCGCCGCACTCGACCACCCGGAGCGCCGCTTCCCGACTATCCACGTCGGCGGTACCAACGGCAAGGGTTCGACCTGCGCCTTCCTCGCCGCCGAGCTGCAGGCGCGGGGGTTCCGGGTCGGCCTCTACACGTCGCCGCATCTTGTCTCAATGTGCGAGCGGATAGCCGTAAACGGAGAACCGATTACCGAAGACGCTCTAGCCGCATGGACGGGCCGGCTCCAGGCGGACATCGAGCGGCTCGACGCGAGTTTCTTTGAAGCCACGACGGCCATCGCCTTCGCGGAACTCGCGGCCCGGGGCGTGGACATCGCCGTGATCGAGGTCGGTCTGGGCGGGCGCCTCGACGCCACGAACGTCATCACGCCGCTCGCCAGCGTCGTCACCAAGATCGCCCTGGAGCACACCGACTACCTGGGGCCCACGCTGGCGGGGATCGCGCGCGAGAAGGCCGGGATCGCCAAGCCGGGCGTGCCGTTCGTCACCGGCGAGCCCGATCCCGCGATCCGCCGAGTTCTGGTCGAGGAAGCCGCCGCCCGCGGCGCCCGGCCGATCGTGCCCGTCGATACGCGGCGGCCCCCGTCTCCAGGGGCCCGGCTTGGCCTCAAGGGGCCGCACCAGTGGCACAACGCCTGGGTGGCGTTGGCCGCCTTGAATGCGCTCCCCGAGCCGTTCGGCCCGGTGGGAACGGACCTCCCCGCCAGCTTCGCCGAGGCGAGCGTGGCGGGGCGGTTCGACGTGCGGGGCGGCGGCCGCTGGATCTTCGACGTTGCCCACAACCCGGACGGCATGGAAGTCCTCGTCGCGGCGCTGCGCGACGAGCGGCCCGCGCGTCCCCTCCACGCCCTCGTGGGCATCCGCAACGACAAGGAATGGCGGCCGATGCTCGAGCGTTTGCTCCCCGAGGTCGACCGGTTGGTGCTGACCGTCGCGCCGACGGTGCCGGTGGCGCAGCGCTGGGTCGTGGAAGACCTGGGCGGCTGGACCACCGAGCGGGTGATCGGCCAGCCAGTGGTGTTCGAGTCGGAATTTGCCAACGCGCTCGAGCTGGTCCAGGACGGGGCGGCGACGGTGCTCGTCACCGGCTCGTTTCACACCGTGGGGGACGCGATGGCCCGCTTGCCCGCGTTCGCGCCCCCCTCGTAAATTGTTGTGATGCAAGGGAAAGCGTTGCCCGGTTTTCGCGACTTCTATCCCGACGCACTCGCTCTCCGCAATCACATTTTCGCCACGTGGCGCGCTGTCGCGCGGCGCTACGGCTTCGAGGAATACGACGGGCCGCCGCTCGAGCCGCTGGACCTGTACACCCAGAAGAGCGGGGAGGAAATCGTCGCCCAGCTCTACACGTTCAAGGACAAGGGCGACCGCGAGGTGGCGCTGCGGCCCGAGATGACCCCGTCGCTGGCGCGCATGGTGGGGGCGCGGGCCCCGGCGTTGAAGAAGCCGATCCGCTGGTTCTCGATCCCGCAGCTGTTTCGCTACGAGCGGCAGCAGCGCGGCCGGCTGCGCGAGCACTTCCAGCTGAACATGGACCTGATCGGCGAGGGCGGGCCCTTGGCCGACGCCGAACTGATCGCCGCGGCCATCGACATCCTGCGGGCGTTCGGTTTCGGCTCAGGGGACGTCCAGGCGCGGATCTCAGACCGGCGGGTGCTGCGCGCCCTGTTGCTGGGCCGCGGCGTCAAGGAAACGCAGCTGCCGGCGGCGTTCGCGGCGATCGATCGCGCCGAGCGCGAGCCCTCCGCGGCCGTCGAGGCCCGGCTGGTGGAAGCGGGCGTCGGCAAGCCGCAGGCGGAGGCGGTGTTGGAAACCGCGGCCCTGCGCGGGCTCGAGCAGGTGAGCGCCGCGCTCGCGAAAGTGAAGGGCGGCGCCGAGGTCGGCGAGCCGCTCGCGGAAGTGTGCGGCGCGCTCGATGCGATGGGGCTCGGCGCGTTCGCCCAGGTCGATCTCACGATCGTGCGCGGCCTGGCGTATTACACGGGCACCGTCTTCGAGCTGTTCGACACCGGGAAGACGCTGCGCGCGATCTGTGGCGGGGGCCGCTACGACGATCTCCTCGACCAGATCGCGGGCGTCGATCTGCCGTGCGCCGGGTTCGGGATGGGAGACGTCGTGCTCGGCGAACTTTTGAAGGAGCGGGGCGCGCCGGTCCCGGCGTCGGCGTCGCTCGACGCCTTTTTAGTGGCGGTGAGCGGCGCGGACGTGCTGCCGGTGGTGCAGCTCGCGCACCGGCTGCGCGACCGCGGCCTGGCGGTGGAATACGCGCTCAAGCCCCAGGCGGTCCGCAAGCAGCTGGAGCTCGCGGCGGCGCGGGGCGCCCCGCGCGCGGTGATCGTGGGCCCCGACGAGCGGAAAGCCGGCGTCGCCGTCGTGAAGGACCTGGGGGCGGGGACCGAGACGCGGCTGCCGCTCGCGGAGCTGGAGGAGGGGGGGGGCCGATGGACAAAGTGAGCCTGGCGGAGAAGCTGGCCCGCATCCGCGAGCAGTGGCAGCCCAAGATCGTGGGCGAGCTGAACGGCCAGCAGGTGAAGCTGGTCAAGTTCGAGGGTCCGTTCGTCTGGCACCACCACGATGCCGAGGACGAGCTGTTCTACGTGGTGCGCGGCCGGTTCCGCATGGAGTTCCGCGACCGCGCGGTGTGGGTGGAGCAGGGGGAGTTCATCATCGTGCCGCGCGGGGTCGAGCACCGGCCCGTCGCGGACGTGGAAGCGGAAGTGATGTTGTTCGAGCCGGCCACGACGCTCAACACCGGCAACGTGCGCAACGAGCGCACCGTGGAGCGGCTCGAGCGGCTCTGACCCGGGGACCGATGGCGCCAGCGCAGAAGCTCACCCCACGCGCGCAGGATTTCAGCGAGTGGTACAACGACGTCATCATGCATGCGGAGCTGGCCGATTACTCGCCGGTCCGCGGCTGCATGGTGATCCGGCCCCTGGGCTATCGCATCTGGGAGCTGATGCAGGGAGCCTTGGACGCAATGTTCAAGGCGACGGGGCATCGCAACGCGTACTTCCCGCTCTTCATTCCCATGAGTTTTCTCGCCAAGGAAGCCGAGCACGTCGAGGGGTTCGCCAAGGAAGTGGCGTTGGTGACGCACACGCGGCTCAAGGCGACGGGCAAGACGGGCGCCGGCGCGGTGATGGTGGATCCGGCGTCGGCTCTGGAGGAGCCACTCGTGGTGCGGCCCACGTCGGAGACGATCATCTACGCGATGTTCGCCAAATGGATCCAGAGCTATCGCGACCTGCCTCTGCTGCTCAACCAGTGGGCGAACATCGTGCGCTGGGAGTTCCGCACCCGGCTGTTCCTGCGCACGACCGAGTTCCTGTGGCAGGAAGGACACACGGCGCACGCTTCGCATGACGACGCGGAAGCCGAGGCCCGCATGATCCTCGGGTTGTACCGCAGGTTCGCCGAGGAGTGGATGGCGATGCCGGTCCTCACCGGGGTGAAGACCGACAGCGAGAGGTTCGCGGGCGCGCTGCGCACCTACGCGATCGAGGCGCTGATGCAGGACAACAAGGCCTTGCAGGCGGGGACCTCGCACAACCTCGGCCAGAACTTCGCCAAAGCGTTCGAGGTGAAATACCAGACGGCCGCGGGCGGCTTGGACTTCGTCTGGAATACGTCCTGGGGCGTCTCGACCCGGCTCATCGGCGGCCTGATCATGACGCACTCCGACGACAACGGCCTCATCGCCCCGCCGCAGCTCGCCCCGATCCAGGTGGCCATCGTGCCGATCTGGAAGTCGGAGGAAGAGAAAACCCAGGTCGCGGGGGTCGGGGCCCGAGTGAAGGCCGACCTCGAGAAGGCCGGCGTCCGCGTGGAGCTGGACCTGCGCGAGAACATGAAACCGGGCGCCAAGTACTTCGACTGGGAAGCGAAGGGCGTTCCGCTGCGCCTGGAGATCGGTCCCCGGGACATCGCGGCGGGACAGGCGATGGCCGCGCGGCGCACCGGGGGGAAGGCTCCGATGAAACTCGACGGGCTCGCCGCCGCGGTCACCGCCGCTCTTGGCGAGATCCAACAGGGCCTGCTCGCGGCCGCCCGGGAGCGCCGCGAGCGTCATTCGATCCGCGGGGCCACCAAGGCGCAGTTCCTCGCGTTCATGAAGGGCGAGGGCGGCTTCGTCTACGGCGGCTTCTGCGGCCGGGCGACGTGCGAGGCGGAGATCAAAGAGGCGACGTCGGCCACGATCCGGGTGCTGCCGGATCCCGAGTTCCAGAGTCCCGAGGCGCCGGCGACCTGTATGTGGTGCGGCGCGAAGAGCGTCGCGGAGGCGGTGTGGGCGCAGGCGTACTAGGGCGCAGTCCTTTAGGGTTTGATCCGGCGCTGCTGCGCGCCATCGGGGAGCGGGTCGGGACCCCCACCTACGTCTACAGCGCCAATCTGATTCGCGCCCAGTACCACGCTCTGGACGACGCCCTCAAAGACATCCGCCACCGCATCTGTTACTCGGTCAAGGCCAACGGCAACATCGGCGTGCTGCGCGTGCTGAAGCAGCTCGGCGCCGGCGCGGACATCGTGTCGGTGGGCGAGCTGCGCCGGGTCCTGCTCGCGGGGTTCGACCCCGATGCGATCGTTTTCTCCGGCGTGGGGAAGACACCGACCGAGCTGGACGAGGCGATCCGCGCCGGGGTGGGGTTTCTGAACATCGAATCGGCCGCCGAGCTCGACGCCGTGATCGAGGCGGCGCAGCGCGTCGGCAAGCGGGCGCGGATCGGCATTCGCGTGAACCCCGACGTCGCGACCGAGACGCATCCGTACACCAAGACCGGTGAGAGGACGGCCAAGTTCGGCGTGCCCTACGACGAGGTCGTCGCCGTCGCCAAACGCATCACCGCCGAGCCGCTGCTGCACCTGCGAGGCCTGGCGATGCACATCGGCTCGCAGATCACGGACGTGGAGCCGTATCACCGCGGCACGGTGAAGCTGGTCGAGCTGGTGGCGGGGCTGAAGGCGTCGGGGATCGATTCGCTCGAGGCGCTGGACGTCGGCGGGGGCCTCGGCGTCCGCTATCACAACGAGAAGGCGCCCAACCCCAAGCAATTCGCTGCGGCGGTGATCCCGCCCGTCAAGGCGGCCGGCCTGGGGCTGCTGTGCGAGCCGGGGCGCTACCTCGTCGCCAACGCCGGGGTGCTGCTCACCAAGGTGCTGTATCGCAAGCACGCCGGCGGCAAGGAATACGTGATCGTGGACGCGGGGATGACCGACTTCGTCCGGCCCAGCCACTACAACGCCCACCACGAGATCGTGCCCCTGCGGGATGGCCGACGGGAGGAGCAGCTCGTCAACATCGTGGGCCCGATCTGCGAGTCGGGTGACTTCCTCGCCCTGGACCGCAAGCTCCCCATCGTCGAGCCTGGCGAGCTGCTCGCGGTGCTGGGCACGGGCGCGTACGGCTTCGTGATGAGCTCGACGTACAACCAGCGCCCCCGGCCGCCCGAGGTCCTCGTCGAAGGCGACCGCTACTACGTGGCGCGGCAGCGGGAATCGCTGGACGATCTGCTGCGCGGCGAGACCGCCGAGCCGACCACTTGGTATCAGGCGTGAACCGGATCCTCATTCTCGATTACGGCTCGCAATACACTCAGCTGATCGCGCGGCGCATCCGCGAAGCGCACGTGTACTGCGAGATCCATCCGGCGGCGAAGGGCTGCGACCTCGAGTTCATCCGGCGCTTCGACCCCAAGGGCATCGTGTTCTCGGGGGGGCCCAACTCCGTGTTCGACCCTGGGGCCCCGACGGCCGACGGCAAACTCCTGGATCTCGGTACTCCCGTCCTCGGCATCTGTTATGGAATGCAGCTCCTGGCGCAGCTGGCGGGCGGTGAGGTGACGCCGTCCGCCGAGCGCGAGTACGGCCGCGCCGAGATCACGATCCGGGAGCCGGCGGGTCTGTTCGCGGGGTTCGAGACCGGCGCCACGACCACCGTGTGGGCGAGCCACGGAGACAAGATTGCCACGCCCCCCCCCGGCTTCCGGGTGACGGCGGTGAGCGCCAACGCTCCCGTCGCGGGAATGCGGCACGAGCAGCGGCCGCTCTTTGGCGTGCTGTTCCACCCCGAGGTCGCCCACACGCCGCGGGGCGGGGAGATCCTGCACAACTTCCTGTTCGGCATCTGCAAGTGCGACCCGGACTGGACCCCGGGACACTTCATCGAGCAGGAAGTCGCCAGGGTCCGGACGCTGGTCGGACCGAAGGGCCGGGCCATCTGCGGGCTGTCGGGCGGCGTGGACTCGGCGGTCGCGGCGGTGCTGGTGCAGCGGGCCATCGCCGACCGCCTCACATGCATCTTCGTAGACCACGGACTCCTGCGGCAGGGCGAGCGCGAGCAGGTGGAGCGCACGTTCCGCAAGCACCTGGGGATGGACCTGCGTGTCGTCGCCGCGGGGGCGCGGTTTCTGAAAGAGCTTCAGGGCGTGGACGACCCCGAAGAGAAGCGGCGGCGCATCGGGCACACATTCATCGACGTGTTCGAGGACGCGGCGCGGCACGTCGCTGGCGACGTCGGGTTCCTGGTGCAGGGCACGCTCTACCCTGATGTGATCGAGTCGTCGTCGCCGTTCGGCGGGCCCTCCGTGACGATCAAAACGCACCACAACGTCGGCGGCCTGCGGCCCGACCTGCCGTGGCAGCTGATCGAGCCGCTGCGCGAGCTGTTCAAGGACGAGGTGCGCGTGGTGGGGCGGGAGCTGGGGCTCCCCGAGGAAATCGTGGGACGGCACCCTTTCCCGGGCCCCGGGCTCGCGATCCGCGTGCTCGGCCCCGTCACCGAAGAGCGCCTCGACGTCCTGCGCCGCGTGGACGCCATCTATATCGCCGAGATCCGCGCGGCGGGGCTCTACGATCAGATCTGGCAGGCGTTTGCGGTGCTGCTGCCGATCAAGTCGGTTGGCGTGATGGGCGACGGTCGCACCTACGAGCACGTCGTGGCGCTGCGCGCGGTGACAAGCCGCGACGGCATGACCGCCGACTGGTTCGGCTTCCCGCCGGACGTGCTGGGCCGGATCTCCAACCGCATCAGCAACGAAGTCAAAGGGGTCAATCGGGTGGTGTACGACGTGAGCTCGAAGCCCCCGGCCACCATAGAGTGGGAGTAAGCACTCGAACGGCAGCCCTCGCGGCCGGGCTGCTGGCCGTTGCCGTCGCTCTCCCTTCTCTCCGCAACGGGTTCGTCAGCGACGACCGCTGGATCATCGTCGAGCGGCCGCTCCTGGTGCAGCCGCCGTCGGTCACGGCCGTCCTGACCGAGCCGTACTGGCCGGCCGGGTTCGGCGGCGTCACGTGGCGCCCGGCGGTGCTCGCCTCCTTCGCGCTCGACTACCGGCTCGGCGGCAACGCGCACTGGTTCCACGCGGTCAACGTGGTGTGGGCCGGCGCGGCGGCGGCGTTGCTTACGCTGCTCGCCTGCGGGCTGTCGGATCCCCGCACGGGGCTGGTCACGGGGTTGTTGTTCGCGGTCCATCCCGTGCACGTCGAGGCAGTCGCGAACGTCGTCGGGCGCGCCGAGCTGATGGTGGCGGCGGGTTATGCGGCGGCGCTGCTGTGCGCGCTGCGAGTCGAGCGTCACCGCGGCTATCTCGTCGGGGTCTCGCTCGCCGCGGCGTTCGCGATCGCCTCGAAGGAGCACGCCGTCACCTTGCCGGCGGCAATCCTGCTCGTGTTCATCGCGCGCCGGGCCAGCCCGCGGGCCGCCGCGCTGCCGGTGCTCGCCGCCGCGGTGCCCATCGTGGCGTACTTCATCCTCCGCGGGGTGTTCACCAAGGGAAGCTTCGCCTCCGGCGGCCTTGCCCTGGGATTGGAGCACCTCGGCGTGCTGCAGCGGGCGTGGGCGATGATCCCGATCTCGCTGCAGTG
>WNFW01000389.1_pt1 | contig 29383 bp, 28 predicted proteins | sample 5400131 | NCBI WGS metagenome assembly WNFW01 (sample SAMN13153362, study PRJNA577476) | soil metagenome | isolation source: 20 cm soil or saprolite under grassland replicate 1 | place: USA:California | collected 2016-06-15 | reverse complement strand
GATCTTGCCTTGTGGGTCGACGCCGGCGCGGACTAGATCCAACTGCGCCGGACCTTTGGGCTCCCAGCCATGTTCGTCATCGCGCATCCATTGAACACGAACCGGCTTGCCGACCGCGCGCGAAAGCAGGGCGGCATCTTCCGACACATCATCGGCGCCCATTCGCCCGTAACTACCAGAGGCCTCTCTGTAGAGCACTCGAACATTTTTTTCGGGAAACCCGAGCAACTCGGCAACGGCCTTGCGCGTGTCGAAAGAACCTTGCGTGCCGGTATAGATTGTCGCGCTGTCCTTGCCGACATCCGCGACCGCGCAGGATGGGCCGATCATGCCGTGGAGTTGGAACGGCCAGCGATAAGTCGCTTCATATTTCTTGCTTGCTTGGGACAGCGCGGACTCCGGATTGCCTTTGTTAACGGGCACCTGATCGCGCAAGCTCTTGGTGTCTTTCAAAATTGAAAAAATTTCTTCCGAACTCGCCGGCATTTTGGTCGAGGGTTGAGACCAGGTGACCTTGAGCGCCTTGGCGGCGTTGATGGCGGCCCACTCGCTCGTGGCCACGACACCGACAAAGCTTCCCTCCTGCACGACTCTGACAATGCCGGGGATATCCTTGATTGAGTTTTCGTCGATATTGGCTGGCTTCGAGGTGATCGTCGGCGGCCGGACCACGCGCCCGTGCAGCATCCCTGGGATGCGGACATCATGCGCGTAAACAAACTCCCCGGTAAGTTTTAGCGGAAGCTCGACGCGGGAGACCGAAGTCCCGACGAGCTGGTAGTCTTTGAAATTCTTGGCTTGGACCTCCGGAGCGACTTTCATATCCCAGCCGGTTCCGGTGGCGGTGATCTTTACGTTGAATTGCTTCCCGCCGATGAGTTGACCGTAGGAGACTTTCTTTGGAGGATTCCCGACGACGCTCACAACGCCGTCCTTTACGATCAATTTCTCCACCGGCGAGCCGAGACGCGCCGCGGCGAGTTTGAGTAACTCTTGGCGCGCCACGGCGGCAGCCTGTCGCAGTTGCGGCCCTCCTCTTTCAACGGTTCTACTGCCGGCCGTGATGCCCTGATCGATCACCTTCGAAGTGTCCAGACTGGCCATTTTGATCCGATTGAACGGGACGTCGAGTTCCTCGGCGACGATCTGTGCCAGCGCGGTTTCGACGCCGGTTCCCAGGTCGACCTTGCCGCTAAAGACGGTAACCGTGCCGTCTTTGCCGACGGCGAGCCAGGAATCGAGCTGCGTTGGATCGGGCTCTCCGCCGGCTTTATCTGCCGTTTGGGCAAAAAGCGATGATGCCGGGGGAAACAGGTTGAAGCTTACGACCAGCGCGCCGGTGCCTTTGAGAAATTGCCTGCGGGTGAAGTTTGTATCGCGCATGGCTCCTCCTTCTTAGACTCTTTGCTGGCGCGCCGCGCGTTGGATCGCGCGCACGATGCGCAGATGACTACCACAGCGGCAGAGGTTCGCCGTCAAGGCTTCTTTGATATCGGCCACTGTCGGGTTCGGATTGTTATCGAGCAGCACCTTGGCGCTCATGATTATGCCACTGATGCAGTAGCAGCATTGCCCGGCCTGTTCCTCGATAAACGCCTTTTGCAACGGATGGAGTTTTTTCGTCGTTCCCAGACCTTCGAGAGTTGTCACCGGCCGATTGGCCGCGGCCTTCACTTCCGTGACACAGGAGCGGATCGCCTTCCCGTCCATGATGACTGTGCAGGAGCCGCACTGGGCCAGCCCGCAGCCGAACTTCGGACCGTTTAATTGCAGATCGTTACGTAGAACGTAAAGCAGCGGGGTTTCGGGATTCACGTCAACGATCCGACTCTTGCCGTTCACCTTGAGTGGGATTCGCGCCATCGTCGCCTCCTTCGTGTCAGTGATGGGAGATGTCTTGTTGGAGTCAGACAATTAAAGACGTACGCCTAAATAGATTTAGATTGAGCCGCTTGCAAAAGTCAAGATCGTACCGCGATTCCGTCGCCGGCAGTGCCGGGAAACTTGTCGGGGCGACGTAATCGCCCGAACACAGGGCAACCACAGGGGGTTGCCGCTACTATGCGGGCCGGCTCACCTGCTGGAGTGCCGCCAGAACGCGTTTCGGTGTGAAAGGCACTTCGCGCAGGTGAGTGCCGGTCGCGTCGAAGATGGCGCTGGCAATGGCCGCCGTTATCGGAACGGTCGCCAGCTCGCCAGCGCCAAGCGGAGCCACGTCCTGACGATTGATCAAGACTATGTCGAGATCCGGTATCTCGGAGAATTTCAAAATCGGATAATCTTTCCAATCGAGACTCGTCACTCCATTGCCGTCAAACGTCACTTCTTCAAGTAGCGCGCGACTGACTCCCTGAATAATATTTCCCTCAACCTGATTTTTGACGCCGTCGGGGTTAACAATGAGACCGCAATCGTGCGCGCAAGTGATGCGTTTGACGGTCACATTACCGGTGGATTTGTTGACTTCCACATCCGCTACGGCGGCAGCGTATCCATTGGAGCGTCGCGTCATGGCAACTCCTCTGCCGCTCGCGGTCGTTGCATTTGAATTCAACGCCGGCGCGGGATGCTTTTGCCATCGGGACTTTTCAGCCACGGTTTTCAGGACCTCCGTGCCGCGCTGATCGCTAGTCAAGTAACGCAGGCGGAATTCAACGGGATCAACACCGAGATCCGCCGCGATCTCATTCAAAAGCGATTCGCTGGCGAAACAGCGTGACAGCTGGCCGGGAGCGCGCAGGTTGCTGGTCCTAAGCGGAAAGGGCTCGGGTTGCATCCATGGGATCTCTTCGGCAAAGACTTTCGAATTTTCGAAACTATAGATCTCGCCGCCGCCTTGGTTTCCGTTGCCAGAACCCGGCGTCTTTGACTTAATGCCGATCTGCTGCGATGCAAGCAGCGTCGTGATCGAAGAGACCGTCCAAGGAAGGCTGTAGTCGGTGAATTCCCAAGCGATGATTTTACCTGCGTCATCGACGCCGGCTTTCAATGTCTGTAATTGCGCCGGGCCTTTGGGTTCCCAGCCGTGCTCGTCCTGACGCGACCATTGCACCCGCACGGGGGCGCCCACGGCGCGCGAAAGCAGGGCAGCATCTTCCGCGCCGTCGTCGTTGCTCATCCGGCCGTAGGAACCGGAGGCTTCATGGTAGATAATCCGGACATTTTTTTCCGGGATATTCAGTAGCGTCGCGATGGAGGCGCGGGTTCGAAAGGGGCCTTGGCATCCCGACCAAATGGTCACCTGTTCGCCGCGCACATCGGCAACTGCGCATGACGGTCCGATCATGCCGTGCATCTGAAAGGGCCAGCGGAAAGTCGCCTCGTATTGTTTCTTTGCTTTCGCAAGTCCAGTGTTGGGGTCACCTTTGTCGGCAGCTTTTAGCGTGGTGAAGCTCTTCGTGTTTTTCAGGTAGGCATAGAGCTCATCGGCATTGGCGGGAAGCTTGGTCGCTGGCTTCGACCAATTAACTTTTAACGCTTGCGCCGCCTGGATCGCGGCCCACTGGGTTTTCGCGACGACGCCGACGAAGCTTCCTTGACGAACGACTCTGACGAAGCCGGAAATATTTTTCACCGACTCTTCGTCGATGCTAGCGGGAGCGGTATTGATCACCGGCGGCCGAACCACACGGCCATGCAGCATGCCCGGAACGCGCACGTCGTGGACGTACACTGCTTCACCCGTAACCTTCGGCGGCAAATCAAAGCGCTGCACAGGGCTCCCGACCGTTTTGTATTGTTTGGGGTCCTTGGCCTTAACGTCCTGAGCTAACTTGAGTTCACCGGCTTTCCCTTCGGCTTGGATCGTCACGTTAAAGCGTTTGCCGCCGATCAACTGCGCGTAGGATACCCGTTTGGATGGAATGCCGGCGACGCTGACCACGCCGTCTCGAACGGTGAGCTTCTCGACGGGAGCGCCGAGCTTTTCGGCCGCGAGGCGTAAGAGTTCCTTGCGCGCTGCTGCGGCCGCCTGGCGAATCTGCGGGCCGGCGCGCTCGATGGTGCGGCTGCCGGACGTCGTTGCCTGGTCAATGGTCTTCGAAGTGTCACCCATGTCGACTTTGATCTTTCTCCAAGAAACATCCAACTCCTCGGCGGCAATCTGAGCGAGCGCGGTTTCGATACCGGTACCGAGCTCGACCTTGCTGGTGAAAACGGTCACGGTCCCGTCTGAGGCAACGGCGATCCAGGAATCGAGTTGCGTGGGATCGGGCTCTCCCCCCGGAGCGGCTGTGGACTGTGCGAACAGATCGGACGCTGAGGGGAAAAGGTTAAAGCTGACGATCAAGGCGCCGGTGCCTTTGAGAAATTGTCTACGGGAAAGTTCAGCTGTTGTCATTTTAATCGCTCCTTCCTCAAACCGTCTGGCCCGACGCGCGCTTCACCGCACGCAAGATGCGCGTGTGGGTGCCGCAGCGGCAGAGATTGCCCGCCAGCGCCTCTTTGATCTGACTGTCGGTTGGCTTGGGATTCTTATCCAATAGCGCCTTCGCCGTCATGATCATGCCGTTGATGCAGTAACCGCACTGCAGCGCCTGTTCGTCGATGAAAGCTTTCTGGATAGGATGGAGTTTCTTCGTTGATCCAAGACCTTCGAGGGTGGTCACTGGATGGTTGCTTGCAGCTTTGACCGGCGTCACGCAGGAACGAATGGCGTTGCCGTCCATGATAACGGTGCAGGAGCCACACTGCGCCAAACCGCAGCCGAATTTCGGCCCATTGAGCTTCAAATCGTCCCGCAAAACGTAGAGCAGGGGAGTTTCGGGATCGGTATCGACGACCTGAGTTTTGCCGTTTACTTTGAGAGAAACTTTCGCCATTGCGGCCTCCTCTCCGATTTAGACGGGCAGAGCTAGGTTAGCTGGGCTGTTCCATGTCTATGGATATAGACGATAAATTTTTAAGTCAAGGCACGCTAACGAGTGGTGACACAGTAAAAGCGCGGAGCTTTGATCCTCAAATAAGAACCCAGGAAGTGAGTCATCGTTGGAGCGGCAAGCGCTAGTTGACCGCCGAGCTTTCGTGATCGCTTGCGAGTGTGTCTTTTCGGTTGGAAAAGACGACGTCGTAAGCGTTTTGGGCTACCAGATACAATTTTCGGTCGGCTTGGGCGCGCAGTTTGTCGTACGTAGCTCTGTCGGTTAGCGCGTAAATGGATTGCGCACTGTTCCACTTTTGCCAGAACGCCTTATCATTATCAGCCCGCTTGTTTAATTCTTCCTCCCAGAGTTCGAAAGGCTCTACCCAACCGACCTGCGTCACGTGACGCTGCAGATAAAGAGGCAGATCTTGGTAATAGGCATGGTAACTCGCCACCTCATCGTTAGGCTGCAGCCAAGGCTTGATGGTGAGGGCGAGGTCTTTGACGGAGCGGCGCTGGTCCAAGATCGGCAAGCTGCTGTTGAGGACGACCAAGAAAAAAGCGGCGGTCAGTCCCAATGCGGAAAACGCTGCCGGAATATTTCGTCTGCCCAGAAAGCTCGTTGCCAGCGCGCCGAACAGCAAAATCGCGCCCTGCGCTACCATGTAGGGGCGTAACTTCATCAAATCGGGGTAGAAATTCAAAGACGTAGACGGGATCGTTGCCTCGTCCATGGGAACTTCGAGGTCGGGCCAGTTCGAATACCGTTCCAGATAGTGCTGAGGCCCTTTTACGCCAAGCAGTACGAGCACCAACGCAGCGCATAATAGGCACAAGCAGCCGACACGCAAGCCAGGGAGCTGAGGGTGGTTCCATGCCCCCGAGAAGTATCGACCGATCAATATGGCCAGCGGCGGGAACATGGGCAGTATGTAGGGAATAACTTTCGAACTGGAGAGAGAAAAAAACAGGAATACCCAGCCCGCCCAAAGCGTTAGAAAAATTGCTTCTTTGTGGCCGTGACGGGGGCGCCAGGATGAGAAGAGGCTGTATCTAATGGCTTGATACAAGAACACCGTCCAGGGGAAGAATCCTATGAACAAGACGGGTACAAAGGTCCACGGATGGTCGAGTGGGCCGTTCTTATAGAGAAACCGTTGAAGGTGCTCCCGAATGAAATAGAAATCGAGAAACTCCGGATTGATTTTGGCAACGAGAACGTGCCAAGGGGCTGCTATCGTGAGGAAGAGAGCGAGACCGGAAGGGAGATACAGGTTTTTTAAAACGTTCCATTCGCCAACAACCAGTATCCAGGTGCCGATGACGAGACTGGGAATAACGATTCCGATCAGACCCTTCTCCAGGACCGCCAAGGCTGCGAACGCAAAAAAAGCCCACATGGCGGAGCGGCGCCTGAGTCCCGGCGGCTCCCGCGTGCCCAGTAAGAAAGAAATCAACGCGCAAGTTAGTAGGGCCGATAAGCCCATATCGAGATCGGCGACTCGGCTCATCGCGTAGTACAGCCCGGAAGTAGCCAGCACGACGCAAGCGAGCAGGGCGGTTCTCCGCCCGAATAGCTTCCTTCCGCCCGCATAAACCGCAAGACAACCGAGCAACGCGAACATGGCGGGCCAAAGACGCAGCGACCATTCGTTCAAACCGAAGGCTTTTATCGATGCACTCTGTAACCAATAAAAGAGCGGCGGTTTCTCAAAGAACTTGATGCCGTCGAGGCGCGGCGTGATGTAATCCCCGGTGACAACCATTTCCCTCGCGATTTCGGAATACCGGCCTTCATCCGGGGACCACAGCGCGCGCTCGCCGAGCTTGAAGCCAAAGAAAGACCCAAGCAAGAGAGTCAAAACCAACAGATCGCGGAACCAGTCACCACTCTTTAACATTGTCTGGTATCGATGTCGGTTCCGAAAGAGTTTTACGCCGAGCATTGCTTACGATAGCGGCGGGCAGTGCCGCGTCCGACAAAGCTATGGGACCGGAGAGCTGGTCTAGCGCAGCTGAAAAAAAGCCGCGATCGAACGTCTCCGACTGTTGGGCAAAGAAATCTGGAAGCTTTATCCAAGAAACCGCTGGATTGGCGTGGTGAACGCGATGCAAATTGAAATGTAGAACGAGCCGAGAAAACATCCTGGGCAAGAAAAGATTATGACCGGAGACCGTCACCTGCACGGGAGTTCTGTAGTGATACACATTGTCCAGAAAAGAGATGAGAAAGGTTCGGACCATTAACAAACTTATCAAGAGTCTCCAATGCGTCCCGAAACAAAACGCGCTCAGAACGAAGATAAGACAAATCGCCATGCCATCGGCCCGAACCTGTCGAACTATTTGGTCGTCCATAAATTTTCCCGCCAGCCATTTTTCCTGAATGTTGCCCTGGTCGAGAAGACGCTGTCGCATCTTACGGAAAATATTTGACGGTAAGAAAAATATGAATGTGGAGGAGACCTCCAATAGGTAAAGGCCGCAAAATATGTAAACGAAGTATCTGAAACTGGCTTTGGCTCTTGAAGCCTTTGCCGGATCGTATATCTCGGTCCCCCTTTCCATCGGTGACCGGTTGAACTTATGGTGGGACAGGTGGGTCAGCCGCAAAACATGGAACGGCGAGCCGAAAAAAATGGAGAGTAATCTTCCGAAAGCCAAATTAATTCTGCCAGAGGAATTGAACAAGTCGTGGATTGCTTCGTGAAGGAGCGCCCAGAAAGGGTTGTTCAAGCACGCAATGGGGATCAGAGACACGCCCCACCAAATACTTTTCGGCAACAGATAAAGCGGCAGAATAAAAAATTGAAAGAGGTTCAAGAAAATACACAGCCCCGCCAGAGCGTAGTTGAAAACTTCGGGTATCAAGAGTTTTGCAGCTCGTGTTGGAGAAGAGGGGGAAACTGGTAAGTTGGACATCTAGATCGCTCTCTCACAAACCGCTTCACGTTGTTTCAATGTCATCTTGGTTGGGCTCTGTTTGTGGAAATATTCGCCACTCACGAGCGCCGTGATGTTTACGTTAACGCATGTATGCTTCACGCTCAATTTTTGACCAAGATTCAGAAGGGCCAATTACGATGAAATAAAGGACTATTATTTTCTAGCCCTTAAGAGCTATTGGCTCGCTACGGTGCTCAGGTCCGCATGTTCACGAAAGTCGTCCTCATCGCGGACACCTGTAGATGAACGGGTCTGTTTTACATCTCGCAGGCGAGATTTTTCCTGCAAATATTTTGATCTAAGACCACGAGGCGAGAAAAGAATGATATCATGGGTTAGGCCTAGATATTTCAAAATGCTCCTGGACCGCTCTCACGGTTGTGTTGCTGTAGTGTTGGTTTTTTGCGTTGCCTTGCTCGCTGCGCTTTCGTCGGGGACGCAAACTGCGGTCTCTGCTTCTTTCGCCTGGGACGAACGTTCACCTGCAGAATTGGAAGAACACCAAAGTGCGGCGGTTCGACACTTCAGGCGCACACTCGCGAGAATGCAGCCGTTGATAAAGCGCTATGGGTACTGGGCTGCGGCTGGGGCGACGTTGGTAGAAGGGATGGGAATCCCCGCGCCCGGCCAGACCCTTCTCATAGCGGGCGCTTTCCAGGCTGCCCGCGGGCGGATGAACATCGCGCTGCTCCTGCTTCTTGTGACTGGGGGCGCTATAGTAGGCAACAGCCTCGGTTATGTGGTAGGCCGCTGGGCTGGCCGGGCCGCGCTGCACAAGCTCAAGGTCAACCCGCAGCGACAGCAGTACCTCGATGACCTCTTCAAGCGCCGTGGCGGTCCGATCATTCTGTTGGCGCGCTTTGTCGATGGGTTACGGCAGTTGAACGGGATAATCTCGGGCGTGATGAAGATGCCGTGGTGGACCTTCACGGCGTACAACGTTGCCGGGGCGCTCTTATGGACGTTCGCCTGGGGGCTCGGAACTTACTATTTGGGTCGGGACATTCGCTTCATTGCAGCTTTTTTCCATCGGCACCGCGCGTTCTTATTCGCACTGAGCGTGACCACTTTGCTCGCTTTGTTAGTCTACTTTTTTTCGCCCAAGAATCCGGCGTTAAACGACGATGCATAGGCGCCATCTTCGGAAGTAACGACTCTCGGCAACACCTTATTGCTTTCAAAAGCGAAGGACGATTTTTGGTAACAAGAAAACTGCTAGCGTGAAGCAGCGGTTCAGTTGACACCGACGCTTTTCACTCATGATTGCAGTATCGAATGTATCATACCCCAAGCGGCATAAAGGACTGTAAGCCCAACTACAAGCCAAACCACGACCTTAAACCAAAATGGCATATCTCCCATGCTTTATCCCTATCTTGTCTCAACGTTTTCTGAAGCGACACAAAGTGACTGGGGCCTCTTCGTCTTGTGGTCATTGGGTAGCGCGCTCGTTTGTCATCAAATAAAGACGTCCGTTTCGGTGCATCAGCGATTTGACACCAGAATGAACTCATCAAAGCTCGTGAGCCTCCTAGGAACTACACCGACTTCCTGGGTCAGCCGGGGCAGATTTTTTTCTTTCAGGAAGATCCGCAGCGGCAGTTCATTTTTGCCGCGCTGATCAGCGAACTCGTCAAAGGTAAAAAGGACCTGGCCGTAACCGGCGGCCGGAGCTGGACGCTTCTCGGCTACATAAAAACTGCCCATTATGTTTCCCTTCTCCCGTGACTGTACGAGCCAGATCGGTTTGTCAATCCGCAGATAGAACGGCAGCCCCTCGATATAAGTGTCGTAAAATACCAGACGATCCGGACGATCTATCAAAGCAGCCGTTGCCTGCGCGGTTGACTTTGCCGCACGACGGAATGAAGCTCTTGCCACAATCTTCCCGGCCAAAATGAAAAAGAGAGCAAGGGTAACGGCAGTACACATGAAAGCCGGGCCTTGGCCTTTCCAAACACTCTTTAGATCACCGGCTACAAAAACTCCAAAAACGAGGGAGATAACGGTCCCGTACAACAGAAGCAGCGAAACGCTCTGGGGCACGTCGGATCTGATATCACTCGCCAAGAGATTCGGCCACGCCGACCCCACAAGAAGATAGACAATAAAGGTGACGATAAAAATCCCAGGAATGTAGAGTATCCTCGATCGCTTCGTGTCTTGCATTTTAGCGGCCACGGCTTGCCCCGTTAGGATCGCCAGGGCCGGATAAATGGGCAAGATATAATGCGGTAGCTTCGCATTCGACGCGGAAAAAAAAGCAAAAGGTAGGATCACCCACAGGGTCAAAAAAAGATTCGCACCGGTGAACGTTCGATTCCACAGGTTTTTCGCCGTGACGGGTATGAAAAAACTCCAGGGCAAAAACCCGATCCCTAAAACCAAGAAAAAGTAGTACCAGCCCTTGGTCCGGCTGAAATGCGGTGTCAGGTAGCGAACAAAATGCTCTTCCCACAAAAAATATCGTAGATAGCCAGGATTTCTTGCCTCCACCCATAAATACCATGGCGCAACCACGGCAAAGCAGACAATGGCGCCAAGGGGGATATTGAGTCGCCTCAGCAAAAACCATTTACGTGTAACGAGCAGATAAAAGAAAATGATCATTCCCGAGAGAACCAATGCAATTGGCCCTTTCACGAGCGTCCCGGCTCCCATCGCCGCATACATAAGGAGACAATGTCTTTTCCCGGCTCTCGGATCGTCGGTCTGTGTGACCGCATAAAATGAAAAAAGCGCCAAAGAGATGAAAAAGGTCAAAGTCATGTCAAAGATGACAATCCGTGAGAATAAGAAGAACTCAAGGCTTGTGATTAAGACCAAAGAGCTCCACAAGCCCTCCTGCAATCCCCATTGAACTCGAGCAAATCGGTAAACCAGAAAAATACAACCAAGGCCTGCCAATGCCGATGGCAGTCGAGCCGACCATTCCGACAGACCGAATAGCTTGAAAGAAATCGCCACTAACCAATAGAAAAAAACTGGTTTATCCAAGGTGGGCAGGAAGTTTTCATAAGGCGTCACCCAGTCGCCCAACAATAGAATCTCCCGCGCTTTCTCCGCGTTTCTGCCTTCGTCGGGGTCGAACAAGGCCGAGCTGCCCAGGTTGCTAAAGACAATAACAAGGCATACTAAACAAACCAGCCAAAACCAGCTTCGTTCCCCGATGCCGCTCACGCGGTTCTGACTGGCTATTGATTGCGAGATATTGCTCTGATCGATCATGGGGAAATTTTGAGTCGCTTTAATTCCCTGAACGACTTTTATTCTTCGGTTGTAAAGTAGAAAAGTCCGATCATCGCGAAAATGGTATTGGGAATCCACGCGGCGATAGAGGCGGGCAGTGCTCCGCTATGGCCCAGGGAAATGCACAAGGCTGTCAGCACCCAATAACCGAAGCCGACAACCATGGCAGCGCCAAAACTCAATGCCAGCCCCGCGCTCATTTGCTTCTTCAGCGCGAAAGGCGTCGCCAAGAGCACCATCAAAGGCGAGATAAATGGCAGCGCCAATTTTGTCTGGAGATCGACCTCGTCTGATGTCGTATCCATGCCCTTAGCCTTCATTTCAGAGATCTGTCTCTGTAGGTCGAAGAAGGTGAATTCTTCAGGGTCACGGGCCAGTAGCTTCAGATCATCTGGAGTGTTTGAAATGGTCGGCAAGTCAGTATCCTTTCGCCTAACCATTTTACCGTCTGCCAAGATATTCCATCCCGTCGCTTCTTTGGCCTCCCATTCATGACCATTCCACCGAGCGCTCGGAACCTCTACGAGACCTCGCAGGCTGAAATCTCGATTGAGGAAAAAAACGGTGACGTGCTCAAGGACATTTGTTCGGGTGTCGAAATTGCCGATGTTTATAAAGCTACCCTGCGCCCGTAGCCATATTTCGCGAGTTCCAAAAAGACTTTGCTGTTGCTTTTTTTGGATCTCTACTTTGTAAATGGCTTGGGCGCGATGAGCGAAGATCGGCACGAGAGCTTCGTTCCAGAAAAACGTAGACAAACAAATAAACATAGAAAGTATCAAGAGAGGTAAAGCGATTCTCTGGACGCTGATCCCGCTTGAGCGCATGGCGGTAATTTCGTTCGTTCGCGCTGCCATACCCAAACAGAACAGAGTCGAAAACAGCGTGGCGAATCCGATCACGCGAGAAATCGAGAGCGGAGCGTTGTAAATAAAATAGCGAATCACGGTCCAAACCGGGATTGCATTGTCGAGAAAATTAGTGATCCGATCGAAAAAATCGACGACGATATACAATGATGTTGTAACCAGGAGAGTGGAAAAAAAGATCCGGAAAAATGCCCGAACTAAATAGCCGTCAATAATACTGCCCAAGGGGAGGTTTTTGATCCCTCCGCGCGTGTCCATCGGCAACTCTCAGCTCTTGTTTCGAAGTCTAGCTATACATCGACCGGCGCAAGCAGTCCGGCATCCAGCTTAGTTGGGAACATAGCGGCGATCCCTGAGCGCCTTCGTAAAAAGGTGAGTCGCTATCACACAGGTAGAACCCCGCCTTGCAATCATCGGGGTTTACGGTAGCGCATTGATACTTCACGCTCAATTTTTGAAGCAGATTCAGAAGGGCTAATTACGAGGAAATAAAGGGCTAGAGTATTCTAGCCCTTTAGAGCTATCGCAACGGAGATGGTTCAGGCGGTCCTATTCGAGAGAGCTTTTCACGGTGACCAGGCCTTGCTGGATTGCCAGAGCGGCAGCCTGCACTCGGTTTTGCAGATGGAGTTTTGCGAGAATATTTTTGAGGTGATTCTTTACGGTGTTTTCCGCGATATCCAATCGGGTCCCGATTTCTTTGTTAGTGAGTCCCGCGGCCAACAGTTGGAGTACCTCTTTCTCCCGTTCCGTGAGGTCGGCCGCAGCGGTCGTTTGGGAATTTTTAGACGCCCTTGCGGCGAACTCTTTCAAAATTCTCGCGGCGGTCCCTTGAGAGAGAGGCGCTTCACCGCGAAACACGCCTTCCAGCAGCTCGCGCAGCTTCTCCGGCTCCACTTTTTTGGAAAGATAGCCGTGGGCTCCGCACTTGATCGCTTCAAACAGGTCCCTATCTTCCTCGGAGATCGTTAAGATGACCACGCGGGTTGCCGGCAATGTGCTGGTAATCTGACGAGTTGCCTCTAAGCCGTTGACGACGGGCATATGAATGTCCATCAACACGAGATCCGGCTTCCCGGCCTGGGCCCTTGCGATCGCCTCTGCTCCGTTTTCAGCTTCGCCCATGATCTCGAAGCATTTTTCCTTTTCGAGGAGACTGGCCAAGCCCTTTCTGAAGAGCGTGTGGTCGTCAGCCAGCAGCACGCGAATGGTTTTCATCGAATCCTTGCCGTGCCAGCGGGAGCCGGATGATCACTTGGGTTCCCCGTCCCGGGACGCTGTTAATGCCGAGTTTGCCGCCCACAGACTTGGCGCGATCTTTCATGGTCTCAAGGCCAAAGCGGAGACTTGTCTCCGAGGTTCTATCTGTGAAGAAACCCCTTCCGTCATCTTCGATGGTTATAGTGGCGGCGTCGTTGTCATTTTCTATCGTGATCTTCCCCTTCGTCGCCCGCGCGTGTTTAACGATGTTGGTCAAGGCCTCATGGATGATACGGATCAACTGGATTTCTACTTGAGAAGAAAAATTGATCGTTTCGGGATGATCAACTTTGAGTTCCACGGGAATTTTTCTCACGTCGCTAAAATCCCTGAGATAATCGGCAAGGGCGGCGACCAGTCCGACGTGATTCTTCAGAGCGAGAGCGCGCAGGCCGAATATGGATTCGCGAAGGTTTTGATAGGCTTCGTCAACGATCTGAAACAATTCCCTCAATAGGTTGTTGGTTTCAGCGGACGCGTTCCCGCCGAAGCTTCTTTCTGCCTCAATGAGTTTGATACGAAGGAAGGCTAAGTCCTGGGCGAGGCTGTCGTGAAGCTCACAGGCCAATCGTTCTCGCTCGTCTAAAATGGCCAGCCCCTTTTGTTTGTCTTGGTGTTCTTTTAACTGTCCGGCCATGCGATTGAAGGCGTGGCTCAAGAGACCGATCTCGTCCCTAGATGTAATGGGCATATTTTCGGGGACTTCCCCCTTTGCGATTTCGCTGGACCTTTCAGCGAGCTGACGGAGAGGGAGAGCAATCGCATGATGAAAGTAGCGTCTTGACGCCAGCAGAAAGACGGTGCCGATAAGAACCAATGCGACATTGAAACCTATCGTTATTCTCATTTTTTGTCGGGTTTCCAAAACTAGCTGATCCTCGATTCTCTCGTGTTCCACGCTTATCCGATCAGTGAATCTTTGGATCCGCTGCTGTATCGCCTCCATCGCTTCCAGGGCGCGGGTATCCACGTCGCTACGCGATCGCTCGGGGCCATTCTGCGATTGGCCGACGATTCGCTCCGCGACCCGTTCGGCATCGGTAATCATTTGACGCATCTCTTGGATGTTTCGGTCGGATCCGCCGACGTTTTTGTAGAGCGTTAGCAGCGTTTCGAAATCTGTCATGGAAGTACGTATCAGAGAACCGGGAATCGTTTTGTTTTGCAGTTGGGCCAGCTGGACCTGAGAAGTGAAATACTGTAATCGGCTATCTATTTGTTCTACGGTATGAACCTGCTCGCTCTGTCTGGCTATAACGTCTGACTTGAGAAGGTGGGAGCTTAAAAGATAGAGAGAGCTTCCTCCAACCAAAAGGACTAATATGAAAAGGGAAACAAAAACAAAGCTCAATCGGCGATCGATTCGCCCGGTGAACTCCGTTCGGGAGGAGTCATTTTGTGCTACACTTTGACTGTTTGCGCGATATGTGTGTGGGAATAAAAAGCCGGCCAAAGACGACATCGGATTTCAACTATAGCATACGTAATCGGGCAATCTAGAGCATAGGCGATGGGTAAGAAAAGCCCAGGTTCCATCGTCTGGGACGAATTTCGAGTTTCATATCGAAGCTTTCATCGTGTGACGAGATTCCCCATGACTCTCCCGGCGAGGAGCGTCTGCATCCGGCGGGGAGTGAGCTTCAGAGTGTAGACCAACAATCGGTTATGCCAGCCCGGAATCGCAACCGGCTTCTTGCCTAGTTTTTTTAGTCCCAGTTCAACGACCGGTTGCACCGGCATGGCAGCGACAGCGGATGAACCTGCGATTTCATGGAATTCTGTGTCCGTGGAGCCGGGACAGAGCGCCAGGACGTCCACTCCATCCTTTTTTAGCTCGTAGCCCAGAGACTCGGCCAAAAAGAGTTCATAGACTTTGCTTGCGGCATAGCTAGCTTCAAAAGGAGTTGCAATGTACGCGCTTACCGAAGAGACGAAAATGATTCCCCCTCTTTTCCGCTGCGCCATTTGCCGCCCGAATACATGACTCAAAATCACGGGCGCGCGGCAGTTGACGTCCAGTAGGGCCAGCTCTTTTTCTAAATCATGCTCTAAAAATCTGCTCGCGACGCCGAAACCGGCGTTGTTGATCAGCAGCCCCACATCGATGGATTCAGTTGCGGAAAGAATCAGCGGGAGGAAGTCCGGCTGGGACAAGTCGGCGGTGACGATGCGGAGTTGTATTTTGTGTCTGCTTTCTAGCTCGCGCGCTAAATCTTCCATTCTCTGTCGACGTCGAGCGACCAGCACCAGATTTAAACCCATTTCCGACAACTGCCGGGCAAACTCTGTGCCGATACCCGCGGAAGCTCCGGTTACGAGCGCCCACGGCCCATAGCGGTCTCTAAATGTCATCGCCGGGAACTCCTTTCTTCGAGCGGTGTATCTCGGCGAAAATCGCGCGCATAGTCAATGGCAAAGATTTGCCGGCAAGTCCGCTTGGAAGATTAGAGACGGAACACTACGCCGAGAACGCCGAAAAATTATGGCGAGCGCATGATTTATTCTCTGACAAAGAGCAACAACAGCATTCCCGCGACGTAGGTTGAGGCCGCGACATAGAAGGCCGACGTAAAGCCGTATTGATCCATCACGTAGCCGACGATCAAGGTCCAAACCGGCCCGGAAATGCAGCCCACGAAGTAATAAATCGAAAAGGCGGCGTCGGTTAACTCGTCCTTGGCAAAATCACTGATCATCGCTTGGGTCAGCGAGCTTCGGGCCTCAACCACGCTGCCGTAAAGAATCAGGTTCAGGTAAAGCAGCAGCCCCAGAGACGTTTGATGGGCAAGCCACACGCTCATGATGGCGGATAACAAGAGGGTGAATTGAGTTATCAAAGCGCGCTTGTGGAAACGGTCCGAGAACCAGGCGATGGCGATGGGGCCGACCAAGCCGGCGCCCTGCAGCAGGGTCAAAAGCAATCCGCCCGCAGACGCTGTGATGCCAAATCGTTCCATGAAGAAGGGCACGAGATAAGTGAGATTGATGCCGGTTCCACGCCCGGCAGCTCCCACCATTAAAACCAGCGATGTGAACAAAATATTGCGGTTTGTGAGACAAAGCCGGTAGGCATTCAGGTTGGCTTTGAAATTGCCTTTGCGGCCGACTGAATCGTCGGGTGAAGCCTGATCGCGGAGCATGAACAAGGTCAGTCCCATAACCAGACTGGCGATTCCAAAAACCACAAATGCCGTTTTCCAGCTCATATAAAGGAGAGCCAGCGATGCCAGAGCGGGACCGATGAATGATCCGAAACTCCCTGCTGAATGATGGAACGTGAGCGCCCAGCCCCTGGCCTTCGGAAAATGGCGGGCTAAGATGCTCGCGCCGAGCGGATGCTGCGGGCTCGAGCCGGCGTCGATCGCGACCCTTGCCGCCAATAGTTGAGGATAGCTGCCGACGAAGAATTGCATCATAGTGGCAATCCCGACGATCACGTTTCCGGTTCCAAGAACCGCGGTGCGCTTGAAGAAGCCGGTAAAAAATCCGTAGATGACTTGCAGCCCCTGTCCGACGAAGTTCGAGATGGCGGAGAGCGCCCCGAGCTGCAGCAATCCAAATCCCAGTTCTTTCATGATGACTGGAAAGATGACTGAAGTGATGCTGTACTGCAGATGGTTGAGCGTATGGCAGGCGCTGATGAGGCTGATGGCCATACGCTTTTGTTGCTCGGTCGCTTCGAGTGGCTGCGCGTCTATGGACGCGGCGGTAACAGCTGCGGCGGTGCTTTGCGGATCCTTCACGACGGTTCGGCCCTTGAGTTCTGAAATATCAGAGTACCGTCTTGTCTGTACAGGGAGTCGGAGCTGTCTGTCAATGGCGGCTCGCGCTGGCTCGCCGAGTTTGGGGTCTTGAGTTCCGGGCTTCGACTTGACTCACAGCGCGAGACTCGAAACTCGGAACTCGAAACTATTTCGGCCGCGGGGTGTCGGCCGGAGTGTAATGGCCGAGAGAAAGGCTGACGATGAGGCCGATCAGCATCAATGCAAACGCCGTGGCGAACGCATACCAAATCGAATCGGCCAAGACCGCTGTCAATTTGGGCAACAGTTCCACCGGGATCTGGGCGCGGGTTGCCGGTTCAAGGAGATTCTGCGGATTCGCCAACTTATCAAGCAAGCCGGAAACGGCACTGCCGTCTTTCATCCGGCTCAAATTCTGCTGCATCTGATTTAGCAAAACCGTCCCAAGCAAACTGACCGAGAACGCTCCGCCGAAAGTACGAAAGAGCATGAGCGTCGAGGTCGCCACGCCGATTCGTTGGAACCAGACGCCATTCTGAGCGGCCACCAAGGTAGCGAGATTCGCGAAGCCCATGCCTACGCCGATCGATATCGTGCTGATCAAGACCGAAGGAAGACCGACGTTGGATTTGTGAATCACGAACAACCCATAACCGAGCGCCATCAGCACCATTCCTGTCGTGCTCACGAACCGATAACCGCGTCGATTGATGGCTTGACCCGCAAGGAGACTTCCGGCGGTCCAACCGAGGCTCAAAAGTAAAAGCACCATGCCGGCCCGAGAGGCGGACAATCCAATGACGCCCTGGAGATAGAGCGGCAGATAAGTGACTGCGCCGAAGACGCCCATTGACGCGAGCGTGGCGACACACGTGGAAGTTCTGAACAGGCTCAGGTGAAAAAGATCAAGCGGGATCATCGGCTCCTCGGCCCTGCGCTCGATAACTAGAAATACGAATAGAATGACCAAAGCGAGGGCCACGAGACCGATAGTTTCGGGATTCACCGGGTGCATGGACTGAGAGCTTTCGGCTAAAGCATAGAAAATTAAAAGTAGCCCGAGCAGCAATACCACTGCGCCTTTGAGATCGAGACGGTGGGCATGACGGATGGTTTTTTCTTCTTTCAGACCGATCACGATCAGAGCCGAGGCGACCGCGGTTATGGGAAGGTTGACGAAAAACGCCCACCGCCAGCTCCAGTTCTCGACGATGATACCGCCGGCGAGCGGACCCAGGATGGAGGCGAGACCCCAAACACTGCTGATGAATCCCTGCATCTTTGCGCGTGTTTCGGGAGGAAAAAGAATTCCGACGAGGATGAACGACAGCGCATAGATGGCGCCGCCGCCGAGACCCTGAACGGCGCGGAAGAGAACCAACATCTCCATGCTTTGAGCGGCGCCGCACAACGTTGAGCCAAGCACGAAAATACCGATGCCGATAAGCATGAGGCGCCGGCGGCTGAAAAGATCCGACAACTTGCCGAAGAGCGGAGTCGTCAGGGCCGAGGTCAGCATGTAGATCGAAAACACCCAGCTGTAGAGCTCCAGACCTCCCAATCTGGCGACGATGGTCGGCATGGCCGTGCTGACGATGGTCGCGTCGATGGCAAAGAGAAAGATGACCAGCATGACGCCGGTGACGGCGAGATTTCTCTTTTGCGGCGTTTGATGAGTCGATGGATCGGGAGCGTTCACGTTGCTAGGGACAATGTTGGGAAATTCGCGCGTGTCTTAACCAGTTGAACTAGTTTGCGGAGAGAGTCAAGTAATGATGGCTACGGGTCGGGTAATAGGGCGGCTATCTCAGCGATCACTTCTCATTTTCGAATTACATAAAGGCGAAAGTAAGACGGTTGCCGCCCGGCAAATCGCTTCGATGTTTTAAGAATTCTCAAAACGTGAAAGTATCAAAGATCTGTTCGTGCAGCGACGGAGCGGACTTTGGGCTCGGTCCCGGAGCCGAATGTACTAGATCCGATCCATTCCGACACGGTTTAAACGGATTGACCTGTTTGAACTGCTTGAACATTGCCTCCTCTGAATTACCTTGAGGAACGTTACCCGAGCTGGCTGGACGAGGCGAGCGAAGTGAAGCACATCTGAATAACTCAGCGACTCATGCCTGACGCCACATCATTTGTGCGCCGATCTGTTTAATTCGGTGGTTTTCCGCCGCTGTGGTTTCGAGTTGTTATAAATTTTGGAATGAAAACGTCTAATAGCCGAGCTTTCAAATCAAGGAGGATGCCGTCATGAAAGGCCTGGCTACTTTGTTGCTTTTGGGATGCTTAGGTCTGGGCGGATGCGAGTTCATGGCCGGAGCCGCCACCGGAGCTTTGGCGACCGGAGCTGGTTATGAGATTAACGCCAAACGACAGATGGATCGGCTCGAAGACGATTACCGACGTGAGCGCATCAGCCGAAGAGAGTATGAACGGCGTAGAAGCCAGATAGAGAGAGGCTCAATTCTATATTGAGTCACGGACAGTCACGGACCGCTCGTTATAATAGTCGGGTTACCCAGGCCTTGCATGAAACGTTGCCTCCACGAGATTGTATGACTGCAACCAGACCTCACCCTCCTCTGCTTTCCGTCGAGCCATCGCCCTATTCAAATCCCAGTCACCACGCCGAAAAAAGGAATCGATCTCGGAATTTCCGCTAAGGCCGACAATCTCACAAATGAGACACTGTCACGATTCGATCGCTGATAGGGATCCTCCGTTGCACTTTTAACCCTTCATCCGTCTAACGTCCCAGGAAGGAGTTACTGCGCATGAAGGCAAAAAAGTTCCTGACGGTTTCTTTACTGGCCGTCTTAATGGGTTTGGTCGGGGGCTGCCACGAGCAGTCAGTCGATACGTACCGCAGTGGCTACGGTAACGGTTCTTACCGTGATGGCTTCCGGGATGGTCGCGGCTACGAAAGACGCCGCGATGATTGGCGTGACAGCCGTTACCGCTACGACGACTACAGGAACCGCTGGTAGGCTGGAACAGCGGCTGCAGGGCGTAGGCGTTATCCCTAAGGCTGCGAGACTATCCCCAAAGAGGAAAAATAAAGCTCTTACGGGCCGGTGAGATTAGTTGTGCCATTTGTGGTCGAGGGGAGGGAAGCCGGGATGAAGCTTGAAACCCCGCGGTTGTTTTAGATACTGCTCGACTCCCGATCTTTATTTTTCCTCAAGTCAGGTTTGCGATGATCTCCTCGTCGGTCGCCGTCAAGTCCACCGGCTTCCCAAAAGGTTGCGGCCAATCCACGCCCGTGTGCCAGTACACTTCTACCTGGTTGCTGTCCGGGTCTTGAAAATAGATGCCGACGGCGTTGCCGTGGCTGACCGTGCGGATGATGGGTATGTTGTGCTCCAAGAAGAGCCGGTAAAACTCTTTGACATCGGCGAGACTGGCGCAACGGAAGGAAATTTGCTGGACGACTTTGCCGTCCTCCCGGCCCGGCACCAGCAGCAACTCGTGGTGTTCTTCCAGGCGGCCCTTGGCCGTCATGAAGGTGCTACCCGTCTTGGGATTCTCGTCGCTAATCTGCAGGCCAAGAATATCCCGATAAAATGCCTTCGAACGCTCGATGTCGCGCACGTAAAGACCCACATGACCCAATGACATCACTTTCGGCATAGATCCTCCTTTCAGAATGACCGGCCCCGACTCCTCACTTGTCAATTGCTGTACAGTACCGGCAGTAGTTCAATTTCGCGAAAATTTGTAGGGGCGCCCGAAAGTGGATCTTGGTGTGTCCAGATGAATTGTTGTCGCCAACTCTCGGTCCCCCAACCGGCTGATCCAAAAAAAGAGGCGCCGTTCGGCGCCTCTTTGAAGTCACTCAAAAAATGGTCCTACTTCGGCTGAGACACGAGCCGGAGATACGGTTTCAGTGTTTTCCAGCCGCTTGGGTATTTCTTTTTTGCTTCTTCATCCGAAACCGAAGTGACGATGATGACGTCATCACCCTGCTTCCAGTTAACCGGTGTGGCAACCTGATGCTTAGCGGTTAACTGCATGGAGTCCAGTACACGCAGCACCTCGTCAAAATTGCGGCCGGTAGACATGGGATAGGTGAGCATCAGTTTAATCTTCTTGTCCGGTCCGATAACGAACACCGAGCGCACTGTCGCATTGTCTGCGGCCGTCCGCCCCTGGGCGGTTCCGCTAGCGCTGGGGTGAATCATGTCGTACAGCTTGGCAACCTTCAGATCAAAGTCGCCGATAATCGGGTAGTTCACCGCATGGCCCTGGGTTTCCTCGATATCCTTGGACCATTTTTTGTGATCGGTCACGGGATCAATACTCAGACCGATTATCTTGCAGTTCCGCTTGGCGAATTCCGATTTGAGACCCGCCATGTAGCCGAGCTCGGTCGTGCAAACCGGGGTGAAATCCTTTGGATGCGAAAACAGAATCGCCCACCCGTTCCCAATCCATTCATGGAAATTGATGGTTCCTTCCGTCGTCTCCGCGGTAAAATTAGGAGCTTCTTCTCCGATATGGAGTGCCATAATTATTTACCTCCTTATAAATTGTTTTTTGCGAAGTCTAGCTCTTTCCCTAACAACTTGCTTTTAAGGTTCCGCCCCTAGACCAAAAAGCCACCGAGATCAGTCCATCTGCGGACGGCCGAAGGGTTACACTGGCCAGCGCCCCGTTTGATGGCAAAGAGTTATCAGATAACCGGACATTAGGAAAGACGAAAGGGGACGTTGTTCATTACGTTGAACTATTTCGCCTGCTGTTCTTTGCTCCTAGTCGTCATAGACGATGCTTCTACTCTCTATTTCCCACCATCACATGGTGGAGCGTGCCGGCGGAATCAAGCCTACCGCCACTCGGCCATTTCCATTCTATCCATAACTAGCGAAGTCAGTTACCGTAGTCAACCAACGCACTGCTTTTCGCCGGAAAACGAGAAATCTACGGACCTTCAAAACTGTCCAAGCACGAGGCCTCGCTTGCCGATCCGCTCGACTCCGCCAACAACAGTTTGATCGCGGGAGAGCTGCAGCTTGGGCTCAGCCCTTTACTCCTAAACACAATTGATCGTTTCATACTTTCGCAATTGCGAAAACGTGAAATTGACCTGTTGCTTGAGGAGCCGCGGGAAAGTCATTTCGATGTTTCGAGAAATTCTCGAAACATGGAAGCGTCGTACCGTCGATCGGCGTATTGGCTAAGTCAGTCGTGATTCACGCTATGGTTCGAGGGTGATTTCTGACGAATGCAGTGAGATCGCGACGATTGTCAAAATATCTCGGGCTAACCTATTTCGTGATCTCTCTGCATTTAGACAATCCGAATTTTCATTCTAAAGGCGTCAAGCACAAGGCAAAGGGTCTACCGGGTGGCGCTTTTGGCGGGCGGTCGGATCTGACTCGAACCCCGATACGCGAAACTCGAAACTGCGTAAGCGTTGCTCACGAGGAATTCTCGGCACAACGGCGCTTCTAACACGATGTGGCTGTGGCGATCAACAAAAGTACCCTGTCCCCGCGTAGTGGTTCAGTTGGTCGAGATCTCTCACTTCGTTCGAGATGACAGATCATTTAACGTGTCATTTCGAGCGCGGCGCGAAATCTTTCTTCGACCTAAAAGTACGGTGTGTTCTAACTGAACCACTACCTGACTCCGGGTTTCGGCCATAATAGCCAGTCTGGACATATTAGTTAGATTAGTTATAATAACCCCAGGCCAAGGGAGGTTTTTGCCATGTCTACGCTGACATTTAGAAATAGCCAGGGCGCGCTTGTTGATGTTCCGACCATCGCCGCCACTCGAGTCAAGAACGAGTTCGGTGCGATCCTGGAAAGAGCCATCCATGGCGGTGCCGTCGCGATTACTCGGCACGACACGCCCAAGGCGGTGCTGCTCTCTTACGAGGAGTTCGAATCGCTAGTGCAAGGGCGCTCCCGTAGTCTCGACAGCCTTGGCGCCGAATTCGACGATCTTCTGGACAAAATGCAGAGCCCGCAAGCCAAGAAAGCGATGGCCGCCGCATTCAATGCCAGCCCCGCTAAGCTCGGACGCGCCGCTGTGAAGGCAGCTCGCAAGCGCGATTGAACCGTAATCATTGCCGCTCTCGCATGACCCAGAAAGGCCAAAGAGAGAGGCTGCCCTCACAAGTGAACGCGGCGAATTAAGCCTTAACATGGCTTCTCTTAGACAGTCGCGCATTTACGTCATCGCAGGCGTCAATGGCTCGGGCAAGAGCAGCATAGGTGGCGCGGCCTTTCGCGAAAACGGGGGCGAATACTACAACCCCGATGAGGTTGCCCGTAAGCTGATGGCCGCCAACCCAACGCTGACTCAGGTGGACGCCAACAGCGCAGCCTGGCACCAAGGCGTGAAACTGCTGAAGCGGGCTATCGCCGAACGCAAGGATTTCGCCTTCGAGACCACGCTCGGCGCCAATACGATTCCGCGCCTGCTCGCACAAGCCGCATCGCAAGGCATCGAGATCTATATTTGGTACGTGGGACTTTCCAGTGCCGAGCTTCACATCGAACGCGTCCAGGCTCGGGTCCGCCGCGGCGGTCACGACATTCCTGCAGAGCACATCCGACGGCGCTACGAGCACAGCCGCTTAAATCTCATCGATCTCCTGCCGCAGATCACGGGCTTGCGTGTTTACGACAACAGCGTCGATGCAGATCCCGCCGCCGGCAAAACGCCTGAGCCAAAGTTGGTGTTGCACATGGAACGCGGGAAGATACTGAACCCGCGCAATCTTAAGCAGACGCCGGACTGGGCAAAGCCTATCGTCGCCGCAGCACTCAAGTTGAGGCTGAGCTGACTCTCACGGAGCTTCCGTTTCAGCGGACGTCCTTCTGGTAGCACCTATGCAAGGCTCTTTCCTTTTCTACGACCGCCCATGCTCCAAAGAAGTCGTTTTTAACGTTTTGAAAATTGTCAAAATGTGGAAGCATCGAAGATCTGCTGATTTTGTCGGGGTGGGTTCCGGACTCTAATTATTGGTCCGATCGATCCGATCACAGCTTGAACGGATTGAAAAGCTTAGACACGAAGTTTCTGCATCCGGAGACAGCTGGGGCTGCTCCTAATGCCAATGTTTGACAATTTGACACGACCGGGTGCCAATTGTCACGCAGCCACCCTGCCAAGAGCGTTAGATTTTCGGACTTTTCGTCGTGGTACGCGTTTTGCCTTCCTGCCGAAACAAAACAATTAGCAATGAGAAAATCAGCCTTAGCTATCAGCTCATTGTTCCAAACTCGCAACTCAACGAGATAAAAAATAATTTCCTGGAGGCACAGCATATGAACGAGATGCTTCTAATTTTTTCAGCCGGTCTAGTGGCCGGAATTATTCTCGGAATTTTGATGGTGCACGACTGAGCAGACAGATTTCATGCTTTTAAGTCCGACATGGTCTGGCCTGACCTCAAATTATCCATCTTCAGCACGGAAGACGTACGCGCTAAAGCCATATCCCTACCGGTAGTTTTTCCAGCCGTTCTGAATAATGCCTGCGATCCGCATCACTGCGTGAAATGACGTGGTAAAAGGCTCCCGGATATTCCACTCTCGGCTTTCGCGGCACCGTGGCCCTCTATGCACGAATGCTGACACCAAGCGTGGTCCCTACCAACGAATTTTGCTGAGCCCAAACGCCGCTTCCGCGGTTAAGCGTGTTTGCTCTTGAAGTTGAGCCCATTCTTTTCCGCCCCGCCAGTCCTCAAAACTCGGAGCGTTCGCGGCCTCGAGCACCACTTCAGCTTGTTTCAAGAACAGTGTGTAAAAGTCCTCACCGAGGACGAGGCGATGGATCTTAACATCCTCAAAAATCTCAGTAAGAGGAATAATTTCGTTCTGCTTCACGAAACCGTCAGGAGTCGGATAACCCGATTTCAACCGGTTTAGGTTTGTCATGACCCGCTCCAATCGTGCCGCTAATCCAGTGATCAGCGCAAATCGATCCGACAGGACCTTCTCCTCGAAAGCGGAGCGGCGTTTTAGTATCGCTTCGAACATTTTTGATTTCGCATCAAACTCGGACGCTATGCTCTTTTCGACGATCAGCTTGATAACGAACAGTAGCGCCGCACCCAAGGCAAGCAACACTACAACTGCCGGAGAGTATTTGGCCAGCCACTCCAAAAGTTCGGTCATGTATCCTCCAACTCTTTATCATGCTCGGGTCTGAGCCAAGGCCTTTCTAACGATCCACTCCATATGGGCAACCCTGTCCAGACAAAAAGATGATTGCGAGCGTCAAGTCTTAACCTATAACCTCAGGGATGCCTCGATTTTCGCCAAAGCCGTCTTTAGAGTCTTGTCCTTTTCGACTCTCTCCCGTAACCGCTTTCGTTCACGACTTACCGCCGTGTAATCCAGATTACCCAATACCCTTCCAATCTCTGCCTGGCTCACTCCGCCGTAACGATACATCAACTCCATCGCCACCGCGCGCTCGTTTCGGTGCCCTGTCCGTCTACCCGTAAGCTTCTCCTGTTCCAACCTGAAATATCGAGTCACCTCTCTGAGCACCGTCTTTAGCTCCGTGGCTTCAAAACGTCTCACCGCAGGCTGTTCACGCTTCGATCCGCGTGTTTTGATTTTACTTTTCACCCGCTCGACAAACTCCTCTTCCCCTAAGACGACCTGACCTTGTAACTTTTCCCACGGCGTGGCGTAGCCCTTCCGGATTCCTTCCGCCACAAATTCTCGGTACCTCTTTCGGTTTCCTCCGACGTAATTCAGCACGGTCTCGTAACTCACCCAGGATTGTTTCCTCTCGGAATAAAGATAGCCGCCAAGGCTGCTCCATGGATATTTTTCGAGGTACCTGATCTGCTCCCGGATATTTCCTTCCTGGGATGACCACACTCTAACCGGGTTTACATGCAGATAACGGCTAAGTTCCAATAGGTAGTTGTCTTTGTCTATCAGTATCGCCCTGTACCGCCCTTGGTAAAGATGGCCCATCCGGTTATGACGGCGGTTAAACGCGCCGGTGTAGCTAATATTAAAGTGCCTCATGAAGTCTGAAAGATTGCCCGTCGGTGTCTCTACGAGCAAATGAAAGTGGTTGCTCATCAGCACATAGGCATGAAGCTTTACTCGGTAGACCTCTAGTGAGGTCCTAAGCTTTTCAAGAAACACCTTCCGGTCGCGGTCGTCCTTAAAAATTGCTCTTCGGTCATTACCCCGGCACGTCACGTGATAATACGCATTCGGGTAAGCAATTCTCAGCGGCCGCGCCATCCACGCCTCCTAGCACACAAAGTGATCTACTGGTAAAGATTTAACCCCTGCTTCCCTTCAGGACGACCCCATAGCCCTTTACATGCTGCCATTCCGCCCTGCTCCGCGAGCCGCATTTGGCACCTTCGGCGATTTCTCGCGGGTCCGCAGCCTCGAAAGAAGCCTCGCCGAGCGGCCGAACGTCCTTTGCAGCGATTCATCTCCGACCAGGCGCGCGCCTTCGGGGCGATATTCCAGCACGAGCTTGCGCGTGTGAAATGCTTCGAGCTCGGCGCGGTGGCCGACGCTGACGATGGTGGCTTCAGGGAGCCGCTCCAGGAGCAGTCGCATCAACTGTTCCTGGCTCAATGAATCGAGGGCGGCGGTGGCCTCGTCCATCACGATAATGTTCGGACGATGGATGAGCACGCGGGCAAACGCGAGCCGCTGTTTTTCTCCGCCGGAGAGCATGTGTTCCCAGCGCGTGTCTTCATCGAGCCGGTCGAGAAAATGGCCTAACCCCACTTCCTCGACTGTCTTACGGACCACGGTATCGTCAACCGCCTCGGGCGAGAGGGGATAGGTCGCCGCGCGCCGCAGCGTTCCGAGCGGCACGTAGGGCTGCTGCGGCATCAAGAACAGCCCTTCCAATTTCATCAGGATCTCTCCCGCACCCCACGGCCACAGGCCGGCGATCGCCCGCACCAAGGTGCTCTTGCCCGTGCCGGATTCGCCGACGACAAGCACCTTCTCGCCGGGGGTGATCGCGACATCAGCTTCGTTCACCACCGCGCTTCCATCGTTCAAGGTCACCGACAGGTCCCGCAACCGGAGCGCCCCATCCTCGGCTTGTTTGCGAACAATTCGGCCGGTCGTTTCTTCGCGGTCGGCGCGCTCCAGGCGGTCCAGTGACACCAGCAACGAGGCGAGTCGGCGCGCCGAGGCGGTCCAGTCGGCCAGGCGTGGATAGTTTTCCACCAGCCAATTGAACGCCGTCTGCACGATCACGAACGCGGAGGCGGCCTGCATGACTTCGCCAAGAGTCATGGTCCCGCCGACATACTTGGGGGCGCAGAGGAGGATCGGAATGATCGGCGCGAGGCCGCTACTGGTCTGCGACACGATCGTGGTGCGGATGTACTGCATCATGAGTTCGCGCCAGCGCCTGCGGACGGTCGTGAATGCCGCGTCCAGTCCGGCGCGCTCCTCACTCTCGCCGCCGAGCATCGCGATGCTCTCGCCATTTTCGCGCAGACGCGTGAGCGCATACCGGTACTCGGCCTCCGCCTGGTTCTTATTCTCAGCCACGACGACGAAGCCGCGGGCGATACTGACCATCGATCCGCTGGCAAGCACCGCGTAGACGAAGGCGGCGATCACCAAAAACCCCGGGATGCGGAGCATCGTGCTTCCGACCGGGATCGTGAGCTCGCCGCCGATGAACCAGAGCACGCCGATGAAGGTGATCGCTGAGATGACGGCCGAGAAGACACCGATCGCGAACTCGACCGGGGCCTCGACGCTCAGGCGTAGATCCTCGGCCATGCGATATTCCGGGTTGCTGTGATCGCCCGGGACCAAGTTGAGTTGATAATAACGGCCGCTGGTGAGCCACTGATCAAGCACGTGCGCGTTCAGCCAGTCGCGCCACCTGCGCTGCAGGGTCAATTTCGCATAGGTGGCCGCTGCCGCCACGCTCACGCTAGCGAGGATCAGGGGGAAGAAGATCATCGATTGGTAGAGCACCCCGCTGCCATCGCGCTTGTCGAGCGCATCGAACATGGCGCGGTGCCATACGTTCAGCCGGTACTGAAGGCCGAGATTCACCAGCGCAATGCAATCGTGATCACCGTGAAGGTCAGTAACCAGGCCGTGCGCCCGCCTCCTTTGCGCCAGAAGCCCAGAGCCGCTTCCCAAAAACGTGCGAGCAGGTACTGTCGGGTTTGTTGGTCGTCGTCCTCAACCATCGCGCGCCCTTCTTCCTGCCGCGTCCGCGCTTCTCCCGAGCGCGCGTCGCGGCGCCATCCACGCCTCCCTAGCACACGAAGTGATCTACTGTCAAAGGTAAAGATTTGACCCTAATTCGGCACGACGTGATGCGGAACATCTGGAACGACCACTCGGACAATCCTTACCATGGCGCCAGAGCCTGCATCTGCCTCATGCTACTTGTCAATTGCTGTATAAGGTCCCTGGAATTGCCACTCCACCTTTTCTCCCCTAACCAGTATAACTGTCATTGTTTGACGTCGAGGAGCAGAGACCGAAGGGTATCGTAAACATCACGCCTATGACCGACGAGATATATTTCGACAATCGTTTCAGCGTCGTTAAGGCGGTAAATGATGCGGTATCTCTTGGCTTTCAGTGACCGATAACCTTCAAGCTCTCCGGTCAGGTCGGAACCGGCGCGTGGCTTCGTCAAAAGCGTATCAATCGAGGAACGAACGAGCTTTTTGATTTCGGGCGGAAGTGTGGCGATCAACCGGGCCGCTTCGGGGGTAAAACGACACGTCGCCTTTTTCAACGAGCAAAGACCTCTTCATACTTCAGCCATTTTCCCCGGCGCGCCTGCCGCATGGATGTCCGTAACGATTTCATCGTCTTCTCATCACTCAAAATGTCGAGTGTCTCCAACAATCCCTCGTATTTCTCCATGCTGAGAATCACCGCGGTCGGGACTCCGTTCTTGGTTACCGCCACGGCATCTTCGACGCTCTCCAGTCGGCGAATGATATCCAATAGATCGCTTTTTGCCTTACTGATCGGAATATAGGTGGAGATATCTTTCATACGTAACCTCAATTATAGCCATTATAATAGCCACCTCCACCAAGTCAACCTAACCAGACTCAGCTCTTCTGCAAGAACTACGCTCCCAAACCCCATCGCGCTTCACGTGGAATGCCTTTCTGCCGCTGTCTATCGGTCCTCCCATGCTCTTCGCCGAAAATCTCACCTGCGACAGGGTTTCACGTCCCGTCGCCTGCGACGGGCTTGCCCGCCCTTGCGCCGCTTGTTCGGCAATTGGTCACCAGGCGCGAGCACGAACAACGGCTCTTTCTCCTTTCAGTCGAGGTCGTCGCACCAGGCATTCCCTCTACCAGGAGTGATAAGAAAGCCCAGATTGGCTAGATTGGAAAGTCTGATCCCTATGTTTTTTCGCTTGAGAATTCTCGAAACGTGGAAGTGTTCTAACGTGGCTTGGCGGTCGGGCTAAGTCAGTCGTAATTGGCGGAATGG
>WNFW01000340.1_pt1 | contig 29388 bp, 27 predicted proteins | sample 5400131 | NCBI WGS metagenome assembly WNFW01 (sample SAMN13153362, study PRJNA577476) | soil metagenome | isolation source: 20 cm soil or saprolite under grassland replicate 1 | place: USA:California | collected 2016-06-15 | reverse complement strand
CCTTGGCCCTCTTGAAGCCGGCGTCCTGAAAGATGGGCGCCAGATGTGTCCTTAGAACACGGTAGGCTTCTGCTGACTTCATGCCGTCCCTGTCGCGATATGACCATACGATTGCGGATTCTTGAAGAGAGCGCCGCGCAACATCTGCCTATGCCGCGCTGAATTCATCCTGCCACCGAGAGTAATGGCTCCAAATCAACCGGTAAATCCTCTGTACGAGGTACTAGACCAGTCTTGCGCGGCCGGGACCTGGAGTAGTAGCCCCGGGGGATAGTCTAGAGCAACCCGAGGTCGCGCAGTTCACGGCGCAGCGGCTCGGGCATCGCCGCAACGCTGGCGGCAGCCTTGCCGAGATCCGGTGGCGCGGCATCTTCCGTAAAGTAGCGCCAGCCCTGAAACGGCCGCATCGGTCGCGGCGCCACCGCAATCACCTTGGGCCGCATCACCAGCCGGCATCGTCCGATGCCGTCGCGATCGCGGAAAGGCTCGATCCCGATGATTTTTTCGCGGGCGGCGATCTCACCCCGGATGACCCAATAAAGCGAGCCGCCTGCCAGCAATTCCTCGACCCGCTTCGGCGTCATCCGGGTGATATGAATATGATGGCGCGGCAGGCCCTTTTGCTTCGCGGTTTGCATGCGCTGGGCGACCCAGCTCTTGAGTTCCTTGACGGATTCGCAGCCAACGGCAAGCTTGATGAGATGAAGCGGCATGAAATCGAACGTAACGATCAGCGACGGCTTTTGAAAGGATCATTCGTCCGCGGCTGTGGATGCCGGCGCCGCGGGCGCAAGCTGAACCGGCGCGGATGCGCGGGATTTCGCCGCCGGCTGCTTCTTCGCCGCCACCAGTGCTGCGGGAGCTGCGCTCGCAGTCGGGCGCGGAGACAACAATGACGCGTTTGCCGCCGATGCCGGCGCTGCTCCCGGCGCTGTCGCCGCTGCCGGTGCAGAGGCGCGCGGCGTGGACGGCGGCGGTGTAGCCGCAACTGGTGCCGGGGCGCGCGGCGTGGCCGGCGCGGCTGCCGAACCGGGCTCGGGTGTCATGATGTTGACGGGCGGAGTGGATGCTGCCGAGGGAAAATCGGCATTGGTAGGTTTACCTGTGGGTAGCGATGATGCCAGCGCCGCGGCCGGCGCCGGGGGCGCGTTCCACGACGGCGCGTAACGCGCAACCAGACCGTCATATGTCCGCTCACCCATATGGGCCACGATCTGGCGGGTGTCCGTCATTGACCGGAAAGCCGCGCATTGCGACACCGTGCATTGGTCCCGAATCACCAGCGCTTGCGCTATCAACCCGTAACGGTCGCGCTCAATCGCGCGGCGCAGCGCCAGCAATTCGTATGTCAAGTTCTTGTTGGCGGCGGTGGCATCGCCAGACGCGGTCAGCCGGGTAATCTGCGAGGCTGCGTAGGATACGGCGGCCGCGGCGGCGTCGGCAGAGCCGAACAACGCCTTTTCGCACGCCATCAAGACGGTCTCCCCGGCGAGATCGTCGATGCACGCCAGCGCCGGCACCGCAGCACTCGTCTGCAGGGCGGACCGGGTCTCACCGGAGGTGCCGCGACTGTCCGTACCGAGTCCGCGCATGGTGACGGCAACCGCGATGCCGATCGACAGCAGCGTGATGACCGCCAATGCGCCATTGGCGACGGATTTCTGGGCGCGCAACAGCGTAATCAGAAGGATGAAACCGAACAATCCCGCCGCGGCGAAAGGCAACCACATCGGCAGGTTCGACGAACGCCAGAGTTGATCGAGCGATGTCGTCCAGGCCCAGTTCATGCGCGGTGTCCCTCAACGCGGCATAGAACCGCACTCCGCGAAAGCGATGCTTCCGCACTCAGCTTGCCGCATCAAGACTCCGCGAACCCGGCCTTTTGACGACGAGCGAAGTGGGAACTCTCTCACCCGGCGATTGCGCGCAACTCTTCAGGAGAAGTCCAGCTGACTTTCCTTGGCCACCCGCTCGAAGGCTTCGGTCGAGCTCTTGATGCGATACTGACAGTCATCGCCGTCGGTCGGAAGCAGCCGGATCACCTCATAGGTGCCGCTGGCGGCCGGACGGGCGACGTTGCTGGCAGTAAAATAGACAGTCTCTCCAACGGTGAACTTGTGCTTCAACGCCCTCTCCATCACGCAAAGACGCCGGCCGTGCTCACGGTCCCGCTGCAACGGCCGACTGAAAACCCTGCGGAAGCGTATACCACAGGCCCGGCCGCGTTGGCCAGCGACATCCGGGCATAGCAAATGCGAGAATTTTGCAGGTATTTCAGTGCGATAAATGCTCTTTCGGCGATCACGGACGAATTAACCCGCGATCGCCGGTAACCGCCTTCCCGGGCATCAAGCGGTGTGCGGGAGCTTCCCGTCCGGACTGGGGTGATCCACCGCGGCGGGAAGTTGTTGCGCCAACAGTTTCGCCAGCTGATCCACCGGAATGTTGAACCGCGCAGCCAATTGCTTGACGGTGTCGCTGCCCAGCACCTGCTGCAATTGCTCGGCGGTGATCGGCAGGTTCTGACCGTTTCCGACCCAGGATTTGACCTGTTCGCCCAAACCCGCCTGCTGGAGCTTGGCGACGATTGCGGAGAGCCCGCCCCGGCCGCCATTGCCTAGCACCTCGCTCAGCACCACCGGGACCACAGCCGCCTCAAGTTGGCCGAGCGCACCCTTGAACGCCGGTGAATTTTCCAGTGAATCGAGAATTCCCATGCTCAACCCTTTCGCTAGATGACGGCGACATGTGCCACGCCGGCCTCAGACCGTCTCGAACCTCTCGATCACGATTGTTTCGGCAAGGCCCGCGGTGGTCCACTCCTGAAATGCCGGCAACGACATCAGCGTGTTCATGTAGCCGCGTATCTCGGGCGCGACCTCGATTGCATAGGTGCGAAAGCGATGCACCACCGGTGCAAACATGGCGTCCGCGCCGCCAAAGGCCCCGAACAGGAACGGCCCAGACTGTCCATAGCGTTCGCGGCACTCGATCCAGATTTGCTGGATGCGAGCGATGTTGGCGCGCGCATCGGCCGACAGCGCGATGGCGCGGACCGGCCGACGCAGGTTCATGCCGCACTCGTTGCGCAGCGCCATGAACCCGGAATGCATCTCCGCTGAAATCGAACGCGCATGCGCCCTTCCGGCGCGATCCTCCGGCCACAGCCTCGCCTCGGGAAATTTCTCGGCGATGTATTCGATGATGGCGAGCGAATCCCAGATCGTGACGTCGCCATCAATCAGCGCGGGCACCTTGCCCGAATGCGTGAAACCGAGGATCCGCTTCTTGTCGGCATCGCCGGTATAAAGCGGGATGAAGACTTCCTCGAAGGCGATGTTGTTGGCCCGCAACGCCAGCCAAGGCCGCATCGACCATGACGAATAGTTCTTGTTGCCGATCACGAGCTTCAAAGCCATACGGGAAAATTCCTTTTTCGCCTGCCATCCTGACCCGGGGTGTGGTGAGCGTTCAACCGATGCGATCCCGGTTGCCGCTGACGATCGTGCATGGCATTGCATTCGAAGATGAGGGACGCAGCATGGGTGCCTATTCGGTCGACATTTTGGCGGTCGGCTTTTTCATCCTGGAATGGACAGTGTACGCCTTTACGCTGGAGCATACCGCATACGGACGCAACAGCCTATCCGCGCGCATGAACCTCTACCGCGAGGTCTGGATCCGGCGCCTGCTCGATCGCCAGGCCCGGATGGTCGACATGCAGATCATGGCGTCGCTACAAAATGGCACGGCGTTTTTCGCCTCCACCAGCCTGATCGCGGTCGGCGGCTCGCTGGCGCTGCTGCGCGCAACCAGTGAAGCTCTGGCCGTTCTCGGCGCATTGCCGATCAACCTCAGCCCCTCGCCCGCGCTTTGGGAAATCAAATGCGTCGGGCTGATCCTGATTTTCGTCTATGCGTTCTTCAAATTCGCGTGGTCGTACCGGCTGTTCAATTATGTCGCCATCCTGCTCGGGGCGATGCCGACGGCCGAGCAGCGCGACACGCCTGAGGCGGAAGCCCATGTCGTTCGAACCACGCGATTGTTCGAGGCCGCGGGACGGCATTTCAATCGCGGGCAGCGCGCATTCTTCTTTGCGCTGGGCTATCTCGGCTGGTTCGTCAGCCCCTGGGTCTTGTTCGTCACGACGGCGCTGGTCGTGATCGTCACCTGGCGCCGGCAATTCGCATCGAATGCCTGGCGCGCGATGGGAAGCTAAGGCGAGTTCAGCCGGGTGCGTCTGGCGCCTACTTCGGTTGGAGTAAAGTTTGCTTCGGTCCAAGCTAAAGACGTGAACTCAGCCAATCCGGAACCGATCAAGTGGGGCCCTCGGCGATCGACGAACTCGAACGGCTTGCGCTGACGCCCTGTCCATTCCATCCAGGCGAATCGCTGGTTGTTTGGCGACTTCAGTGTCGAAGCCCGGACAACCTGCCGAAAGACCCCAGCTACGACGAGCCGACGAAGTCGCGCGGCGTGAAGCCGAGATCGAGCACTTTCCATTCGCCGTATCGGTCCACCGGCAACATCGCGTAGGGCTGACAGGCCTGCAGCGCGCTGATCGCGCCTTGCATCAGCGCCGGTCCCTTCATGGACGCGCTGGCCTCGATCAAAACAGGCTCGGCCGCAAGCTTCCCCTCCGGCGTCATCAGAACCCGCAGCTTGATCATGACGTTGTCGGAAGGCGCGATCGATGATGGCAATTTCGAGCAGGTCTTGAGATGGCGCCGGAACTCGGCGACCAGACTGGACGCGACGTCTGCGGTGGTTGAAGCCGTAGCGTCGATGCCGTCGCCCGGCCTGGTACCGGAACCGGTGGGAGGCGGCAGATCCAGGGGCAGACCCAGTATCACGTGATACTTGACGGAAAGATCGGGCTCGGGAGGAACGAAGGCCGGCGAAGGAGATGTCGATCGCGGTTGCGGCTGCGCATTAGTCGGTTGCGCGGTGGGAGGCTGCGTCGACAGTGCCGCCTGCTGTTGTGGCCGCGCTGCCGCCTGTTGAGCCGCGGGCGCCGGTGAATCCGCAGGCGCAGATTTCGAGGAAAGGTCGAAAGCGTCGGAAGGCGGCGTTTTCAGGTCCGGGGCCGGCTCTTCCTTTTTCGGCGTGGCCTCCTCAGGCGAAACAATATCGACCGAGATCGGCTCGGCCGTCACCGAACCGAACGGATGCACGTCGGCGAAGATCACGACCATCACCAAGGCCGTCAGATGGCCGAGCGCCGATGCCGCGATGCCGGAGCTTATGAGCCGCCGTAGTTCCACCGTTGTTGATCAATGTTTCGATGCTGCACTGGCCGCCAGCATAATGTGCAATGGCGCCTCGCCTCAATCCCATTTCGGTGCAAAACCGAAATCGGTGAGCCGGCCTTTGGGGCTTGCCATCTGGGATATCAGCCGCATCTCGTCCGCCGAAAGCGCGAAGTCGAAAATATCGATATTCTCCGACAGCCGTTCGATCCGCGATGTCCGCGGTATCGCGGAAACACCCTGCTGCACCAGCCAGCGCAGGCAGGTCTGCGCGGCGGTCTTGCGGTGCGTGTGCCCGATCCGCGCCAGCGTCCGGTCGTTCTTGATGCGGCCCTTGGCAACCGGACTGTAGGCGACAACCGCCATGCCGTGACGCGCGCATCCCTCCAGCACCTTGGTTTGGTCGAGATAGGGATGATATTCGACCTGATCGCACACCAGAGGCTCCGGACACGCCGCGACCGCCTCCTCGATCAGGGCGACGGTGAAGTTGGAAACGCCGATGTGCCTGCTCATGCCGAGCTTTTTGACATGGGCCAGCGCGCCTAATGTCTCGGCGAGCGGCACCTGCGGATTTGGCCAGTGCAGCAGCAACAGATCGACTTCGGCAAGCCGCAGTTTGGCGAGGCTCTCTTTTACCGATCGCTCGAGATCATTGGGCGCGAAATGGGTGGTCCAGATCTTGGTCGTGACAAACACGTCATCGCGCCTCGTCCCCGAAGCGCGCAGACCCTCGCCGACCTCGCGTTCGTTCTCATAGACCTGGGCGGTGTCGATGTGGCGGTAGCCGAGCCGCATGGCCTGCTCGACCAGGCGTGCGCAAGTTCGCCCGCGCAGCTCCCAGGTGCCAAGCCCGATCGCGGGGATTTTTGCTCCGTTGGCTTCGACGAATTCCATCACAGCTACTCAAATAAACCCGGTCCCCATTATGTGCGCTGGGGCCCGCGCTGCCAACCTCGCCGCGAGGGGTTTTGCGCTCAGACTGGCGAGGGGTCCGAAGCCAGGGCGGCAAACACGGTTTCGGGGGCACGGGCAATCACCGCGAGGAGCGCACGTGCCGGTCCGCGCGGCATCCGTTTGCCCTGCTCCCAGTTGCGAATGGTCTCAACCGGCACGCCGAGCCGTGCCGCGAATTCAAGCTGCGTCAGGCACGCGCGCCGGCGCAGGTCCCGCACTGCGGGAGCCGTCGCTGCGTCCGCAGGTGTGGCGGAAATCGCGGCTGGCGCGGCGACAGCCTCCGGTGCGAGCGGAAACTCCTGCCCGTCCCGCAATTCGACAATCCGCCCGTCCGCTTTCAGCCGCAACCGCTGCATGCCCCACTCCAGGCGCTGATAGTCGGCGATGCGCGTTAAGGCTTGATTAACGATGCGGGCCCGCCGCATCGATCTATTTCAAGCCGAACCACAGCGTGGCGATGCCGAGAAACGAAAAGAAGCCGACCACGTCGGTGATGGTGGTGACAAAGGTGCCCGAGGCCACCGCGGGGTCGGCCCGCACCCGCTCCAGCACCATCGGAATCAGGATGCCGCCGAGCGCGCCGGCAACCAGATTGCAGACGATCGCGAGCCCGATCACCACCCCGAGCCCCGGGATCTTGAACCAGGCCACCGCGGCAATGCCGGTGATGACGGCAAACGCCAGTCCGTTGACGAGGCCAACCAGGGCCTCGCGGATCACCACGCGAAAGGCGTTGTTCGATCCGAGTTCGCGGGTCGCCAAGGCGCGCACCGCGACCGTCATGGTCTGGGTCGCGGCATTGCCGCCCTGGCTGGCCACGATCGGCGCCAGCACCGCCAGCGCCACCATCTTTTCCAGCTGGCCTTCGAACAGGCCCAGCACCGAAGACGCGAGAAAGGCGGTGGCAAGATTGACCAAGAGCCAGTTGAAGCGGCCCCTGGCGATGGTCCAGACATTGTCGGAAAGCTCTTCGTCGCTGGTGACGCCGCCCAGCGCCTTGAGGTCCTCGTCGGCCTCCTCCTCGATCACGTCGACCACGTCGTCGATGGTGATGATGCCGACCAGCCGGTCGGCGGTATCGACGACGGGAGCTGCGACCAGATTGTATTTGCCGAACAAGCGCGCCACCTCTTCCTGGTCGTCCAGCACCGAGACGCGGCGGCGGTCTTCGTCGATCAGGTCGGCGAGCTGCACCGGCCGGCGCGCGCGCAACAGCACATCCAGCGACACCGCGCCCTGCCAGTGCTGCGCCTTGTCGACTGCGTAGATTTCGTAGAATCGCTCCGGCAGGTCCGGCGTGTCGCGCATGTAGTCGATCGCCTGCCCCACGGTCCAGTCCGGCGGCACCGCGATGAATTCGGTCTGCATCCGCCGGCCGGCGGAATTTTCCGGATAAAGCAGACGGCGCTCGAGCGCGACGCGCTCCGAGTGCGGCAGCTTTTCGAGGATCTCTTCCTGGTCCTCTTCGTCGAGGCCTTCAAGCAATTCGACGGCATCGTCGGATTCCAGTTCGCGAACACCCTCCGCGACCGTTTCCGGTTCGAGTTCCTCCAGGATCTCCTCGCGAACGGAATCATCGACTTCATTGAGCGCCGAGAAGTCGAAATCGGTAGCCGTCAGCTCGACGAGCTTGACGCGGTCTTCGGGTTCGAGCGCCGCGATCAAATCGCCGAGATCGGCCTCATGGAGTTCCGCAACGATTGCGCGCAATAATGGCGTCTCGGCGCCGTGAATCGCCCGCGCTATTTCCTCGACAAATTCGCGGCGAATCCCGCCGGCTTCGTCGCGCATCGGCAGACCCTCGAGCACCAGCGCATCGGAGGAATGGGCAACGTCCACATCATCGACCATGCCGCGCCTCGCCGGTTTGACAGAATTGCTGAACTCGTCTGAGCTATTGCCTGACGCATTATCCAATCGGCAATACCAAGCGCAATGACAAATATCCCCTGGCCAGAACCGGCTCGGAAGTTCATGAACACGGCGGCAGCCTCCATCGTCGCGTTGATCGCGTGGACGGTGGCGGCGCAGGCTGCGGACTGTCCGCGCGAGGGCGCGCTCGGCACCTCGCGCATTCTCAAGGTCGATGCCGCGAGCACTCCGCGGGTGGGGCTGAAGAGCTTCCCCCAGACGCTGCCGCTGGAGGACCATGAGGTCGTGCTGACGTTCGACGACGGCCCGTGGCCGCCGACCACCCCGCGGGTGCTGGCGGCGCTCGCCCATGAGTGCGCGCGGGCGACGTTCTTCCTGATCGGCAAGTCCGCCTCGGAGCACCCGGACCTGGTCCGAAGGATCGCCTCGGAGGGCCACACGATCGGTCATCATACCTGGTTGCATCGCAGCCTGATGCGGATCAAACCGAGTGAGACGACGGAGGAAATCGACCACGGTATTGCCGCAGTTGAGATGGCACTTCGCGGTGTCGCGACCACTAAACCGAGCACGCCTTTCTTTCGTTTTCCCGGCTTTGAGACGACGCCCGCGGCGCTTGAGCTATTGCAATCGCGCGGCATCGTGGTGTTCGGAACCGACCTATGGGCCAGCGACTGGATCGAGATGACGCCGAAGCAGGAATTGAAGCTAATCATCGAGAGGCTCGAGAGTGCCCACAAGGGCATCATCCTGTTCCACGATCCCAAAGCGCGGACCGCCGCCATGCTGCCGGATTTCTTGCGTTATCTGCTCAACAATCACTATCGGTTGGTCCATTTGGAGCCGGCTGCGCCCGGCGCAGATTAATGACAGGGTGCCCTGAACCGGAAAATCATGTGCGAAAGTCTGCGAAAGTCACATATCATATTAAGGCTGCGTTCATGGCGCGGCGCATATTCAGTCTTCCGCAGGCGGCAATGCATGATGGTGTTGCATGAACGATAGCGGGCTGGCGGGCGTTCGGACACGGCGATGGGCCGCGCCAGGCTTGGGCGCGATGCTGGGGCTTGTGACCTGCATCAGCGCATCAGCTGCGTCGGGCGCCGATTGCCCCGGCAATCCTGATGCGCTCGGCACCTCGCGAATCCTGATGGTCGATCCGCGGCAGCATCCCCGGATCGGTACCATGCAGTACCCCGAAACGCTGGCGTTGCGGGATCACGAGGTGGTGCTGACGTTCGATGACGGACCGCTGCCGCGTAACAGCGATCAGATTCTGGGAATTCTCGCGGCGCAATGCGTAAAGGCGACCTTCTTCACCGTCGGCCGCATGGCCAGAGCCTATCCGGAAGGCGTCCGCAAACTCCGCGACGCCGGTCACAGCATCGGCGCCCACACCCAGAATCATCCGCTGGGCTTCGATAAATTTTCCATCGAGCGCGCGAGGCCCGAGATCGACGATGGGATAGCCTCGGTTACGGCAGCGCTTGGCGATGGCGGTGGGCTTGCGCCGTTCTTCCGGATGCCGGGCTTGCGGCGCTCCGGGCCCGTCGAGGACTATCTGGCGTCGCTCGGTATCCAGGTCTGGAGCGCAGATTTTCCGGCCGACGACTGGCGGTCGATTTCCGCTTCGCGCGTTTATGAGCTCGCGATGAAGCGGCTCGAAGCCAAGGGAAAAGGCATCTTGCTGTTGCACGACATCCAGGCCCGAACGGTCGCCGCGCTGCCGAGGATCCTGCATGAGCTGAAGGCGCGGGGCTATCGCATCGTCCACGTGGTGCCTGCAACGCCGCATGAGCCGGACACGCCGACCGAACCGCCGCAATGGCATTTGCATCCGCCTTCGGAGACGGTGGCGATGTCGCGCTGGCCGACAATTCCCAGCTTCGTTTTTGCCGATGCCGGCGTCCTCCCGGCCCCATCATTGTCGGATTTGGACTGGCATGACGGAAAGCTGCTGGCGTTCGCCGAGCTGCTCGATCGCACCAAGCGCCGCACGCGCGGCGTGCCGCTGCCGCGGCAAGCGCCCTGGCCGCGGCAATTCCCGCTGGCACCGGCCGACGGCGCGATCGTTCTGCCGGTACCAGGCCAGAACGTTTTCGAAATTCAGGAAAAGTCGACAGCGACACAGACTGACGCTCCATATGCCCGTCATGCGGAACAAACAGTCCCGACCCAAGGTCAAGCAGATCGCCCCGCAAGGTCGGTTTCGGTCGACGCCGGTGCTTCCCGGCGCACGGTTCTCGGAAAACCCGCTTCAGGAAGCGTCCGGCAACGCGGCGCTTCGCAAGTGGCCGCTCGCGGAAGCCGGCTTGGCGGTCAAGGCGTGTTGAGGCGTTGAAGCCCCGCGCAATCGATAAGTGGATCGATGCGTGGATCGATACCTGGCCTGGCTCAATCCGTCACGATCTTTGAAATACACAGCAGCACGACCAGCGCGAGAAACAACAGGTCGATATAGGATTTCATCTCGCCATCCCGGCGCAGACCCGAGACGTCGCTGACGATTTGCTTGCGCGAGGCTGCGGCGCCAGGCCCCTCCCCGGCGAGCCCGGCGAGACGGCGCGCCTCGAGTTCGAGCCGCTCGATCCGCTGGAAGAAATAAAACGAACGCAGCGCGGTTGCCGCGCGCATTGAAGCGTAGACCAGCACCAGAATCGCGACGATCGCGCGTTGCTGGTATCTCTCCAGGAAGTTGAGGCTGTAATAAACCAGCGCCAAAAAAACGAAATTGGAGAGAAACCGATACGCGAAGCCCAGAAATTTCATACATCTGCTCCGATCGATGATCAGCCGGTAGCCTGGTGGGAAGCCACGCAAGGATTCCCGTGGGCCGGTTGGTATCACCAGCCTCAACCCCGAGTCCATCGATGTAAGCCAGCGTTGCTACAACAAAGCAAACGGATCGGCCGTTCGGCACGGATCGCGCGAACTTCATGTCCCCCGACCGGCAAGATTGTTTTCCAGGACTTTGCTGCGCCCGGAGGATGTCAGACGAGCCCCGACTTTTTCCAGATCGTCCCGCAACGCCCTCGCGTCTTTCAGGTCGGGCTATCAAGCCCTTCCGTGAAGCGAAATCGGCCGTCACCGCATGCGGTTCACCGATTTTTGGCCACAGGTCGCGCGCTGTCCCGATCGCGTCGAGGTGTGCCGTCTCGATGATGTCGAAGGTGTCGCTGCTGTCGAAAGCCGACTTATCTTGGAATGTTGGCCCCCACGCCAGACCACCATACTTGCCGGTCTTGACAATCGTAACACCGCCCAGCGGGAGAATTCGCTGGAGCAAACATGGCGCCGTTCAAATCTCTATTTGAAAATACCGGCTCTTACGGCGATGCTACGAGGGGAAACCCCGAGCCTGCGAGTGCTGGTTGGCCAAGCTCGACAATAGCCCGCTTAACTCGTTTGCCGGCACGGGCTTGCTGAACAGATATCCCTGCACCTCGATGCACCCTTCCAGGTTTAAGCAGCGCATCTGCTCTTCTGTTTCAACTCCTTCAGCGGTGGTCGTCATTGCAAAGCTTATACCTAGTCCTACGATAGCTCGAACGATTGCGAGGCTCCCCTGGTCGACAAGCAAGTCCTGCACGAATGACTTGTCAATCTTGATCTTGTCAAAAGGAAAACTGCGCAAATAACCAATACTGGAATAGCCAGTGCCAAAGTCATCCATCGATATCCGGACGCCCAGTTCCCGCAGCTGATTCAAGATCGCGATGTTTCGTTCTGACTTCTCCAGCAACACGGATTCCGTGATCTCCAGTTCCAAGCGCGCAGCCGGCAAGCCGGCCGAGGCGAGGGCATTCATCACCGTGGAAACGAGATTTCCTTTGGCAAATTGCGCCGGAGACAGGTTTACCGAGACGCGGATATCATCTGGCCATTCGGTCGCCTCAACACATGCTTGCCTGAGCGCCCACTCCCCAAGCTGAACGATCAGACCCATCTCTTCCGCCACCGGAATGAATTCTGATGGAGGCACCATGCCGCGCTCGGCATGCTGCCATCGCATCAAGGCTTCAAAGGCAGTTACCTTCTTGGTTTGCATGTTGACGAGTGGTTGATAGAACAGGGTAAATCCGCCCTGGGCAAGTGCGGTGCGCATATCGCGCTCCAGCGAGCGCCGCGTCTGAACGACGGCATCCATCTGCGGATCGAACATCCGATAGGTGCCACGGCCGTCGGACTTCGCACTATACATTGCGAGATCGGCACTCTTAAGAAGGCTTTCCGTATTCATTTCGCCGGGGTGTGCAACCGCGATTCCGACACTCGCTCCTACGGTCACATCGTGCCCATCGATACTGTGCGAATGGCTGACGACTTCGATTAACTTCTCTGCCAGAGAGATCGACGATGCCGGCTGAGCGCTCGATATCTGCAGGATCGCAAATTCGTCACCACCAAGTCGCGCTATGCGATCGGTTGGCGGAAGCAAATCGCGAAGTTTGGCTGCAATGGACTTCAAAAGCAGATCGCCAATGGAGTGCCCAAGGGTATCATTGACTGCCTTGAAGCCGTCGAGATCTAGAAACAGGACCGCCAGGGGATGCGGCGTGACGGCAACGTCCCGGAGCGCCTCTTCGAGCTGCTCCTTGAACAGCAGGCGATTACCGAGACCCGTAAGAGAGTCGTGGTAGGCAAGATATTGCGACTTGGCCTGCAATTCCTCGCGGTCTGCGATCTCTTCCTTGAGCCTTTGATTAGCGTCAATCAGGCGCCTGGTACGTTCCTCGACCCGACGTTCCAGATCTTCATTGGCCTTGCGCAGCTCCTCGTTTGCTGTCAGGACCTGTTGTTCCGCGCGCTTGCGGCCTATCTGTGTATTGACCCGAGCCAAGGCGACCGCAAAATCCACCGGCTTTGTGACGTAATCGTTGGCGCCCTGCTCGAGGGCTTCGACAACGTTGCCGCTTTCCGATTTCGCGGTGACCATAATTACCGGCAGGTCGGACGCGGATTTCTGGCTGCGAATCAGCTTTAGGGTCTCTATCCCGTCTATTCCCGGCATCATCACGTCAAGAAGGACGAGATCGAACGAGTCCTTTTCGATCAGTTCAATGGCGGCCAGTCCGGAATCCGCCTCGGTCACATTGAAACCACGCCGCTCGAAGCGACGCGTCAGAATATTGCGATTGTCGCTAACGTCGTCGACGATAAGCAAGTGAGGACGAGCATGCTCATGGCCGCCGGCCGCACTGACGTGCTCATCAGTCGGCGCCACGGAGGCGAGACGCGAGGAACTGATACGCGAAATGGGCATTTTCAAACCGCCGCCGAATCCGTGAACTGCAAAACTGGATTGGAGGAGATTTCATCGCTCCCGGGCTGCTCAATCATCCAGGCGAGTACCCGTATCGTGAAGCACGACCCATGACCAAGCTCACTGGTCGCAGAGATTCCGCCCCCCATCAGCGCGCACAGTTTCTGGCTTAACGCCAGACCAAGACCCGTTCCGCCATATTTGCTCGACGTCGATCGATTGGCTTGACCAAAATTCTGGAACAGTTGTCCGATGTCGGACTCTGCGATACCTATTCCGGTATCCTGCACCTGGATCTCGATCCAATCTCCGGCGTGACTTTTCCGGCGCCGCACGGTGAGCGTGATGGTTCCTTCTTGAGTGAATTTTGCAGCATTACTCAACAAATTAAGAGCGGCTTGCCGCAGCTTCGTCTGGTCTGTCGAGACAATCCCCAGATTCGGCGGACACCTGACCGCCAGCCTGTTCTTCTTTTCAGCCACCATCGGCTGAACGTTGGCGATGACCTCTTGGACCAACTCGTTAAGATCGAATTTCTCGATTTTCAGATCGATATGGTTTGACTCTATCTTCGAGAGGTCAAGGACGTCGGTTACCAAGGAAAGCAGATGCTTTCCGGCCGAATTAATGCGCTCAAGGTCCGCTTTCTTGTGGCCATTCTTGCCATCGAACTCAACGCCATCGAGTAGGATCTCGCTGAATCCTATCACCGCGTTCAACGGCGTCCGTAGTTCATGGCTCATCTTTGCAAGGAAGATCGATTTTGCACGATTTGCTTCGTCAGCCATGTCCTTGGCTTCCTGCAGACGGATGGCTGTCTCGCGATGCCGTTCCGCTTCGCGTTCGAGATCAGACCGCCTGGCGATCATGTTGGCGTAGTAAATCGCCATCCAGGACATATAGATTGTGGCTGAAAGGATCGAAATCCAACCAACCGTCGAAAGCTGTTGTTGTGAAAGAAGCTCGGGGAAACCCCGCAGCAGGTAGGCGAGGACAAAGCCAAGAATATTGAACGTGAATAGTCCGACAACGAGCATCGGACGCTCGGATAGATAGAAGAAGCCAAGCAGCAGGTCGATGATCAACCAGGGAAGGAACGGCGAACTGACACCGCCATAAAAATAGGCACCGAACAGTGAGGTGAAAGCGAGCAGCTCAACCGAGATCAATGCCGACAACTGGAGATTGCCACTCTTCTTGTAGACGAACGGAAGGGCCCAGAACAACCAGATGCAGACGATCACTGTCCAGCAGGCAAGGCCTGGATGCGGATCGCTGAGATACAGAAAGAGGCTGATTGATTGAGAAAGCGCTGGCCCAAACAGATGCGTAAACACAAAGTTTTGCGCAAGGCCTCGCTCCGAGTGCTCGAGTTTGGCCTCGGCCGGAATGAACCAGTCGATAAACCTGACGAGCCGGTTCCAAATTGGCATTTTTCGCGCTCCGATCGACTCCTGTCTCGCGGCAACCTAGCGCACGCGCCTTTAAAATTCGGTTTAGGCCCTCGATTAACGTGGTTTTAAGGGGCACCTGAAAATGATAGGCGTGGGCAGCCATTTTTTGCCGCCTGCCGTCGCACCGGCGGCACGTTGACAGGTTGATAAAGTTACTCGCAGAAGGCGGCGCGAATTTCATGAAAGCCAAGCTTGCGAAGGCGATCGCAGCCCTCGATCGTCTGGTCGATTACTTCATCCCGCCGGAAGTCGCGGCCGACCGTGACACGAGAAACCGTGCGCACGTCTTTCTCGTCAGCCATATTCTCGGACCGTTCATCGGAAACGTCGTTCCGATTTCAATCTATGTACTTGATCCTTCGCCTGGATACGACGTCGTGGTGCTGGCGGCTTCGATCACTGCTTTCTGGATATTTCCATTCGTATTGCGGGCCGGTGCGCCATATCATCCGCTCGCGCTGGTTTCGATCGAGAATTTAATATTCTGCATTCTCTGGAGTTGCTACTTCTACGGTGGAGTAACCTCGCCTACGCTGGCTTGGGTGCTCGTCATACCGTTGCTCGCATTTTTCTATCTTGGTTCGTCAAAATCGCTGCGCCTGATCGTGATGACCATGTTCGCGGTGAACGTGGCGATATTCAGCATTCTCTATTTGTATGGTTTCCCGGTCAATAACAGCCTGCCAGTTGCCGCAATGCAGGGTTTGGGGCTTGTCTCGACCGCAGCCGCATCGCTTTATGTAGCCATGATGGCGCTCTACTACGCGAAAATTCAGGCCTCGCAGAGCGAGCTTGAAAGCGAGATGCGGCAGCACATGGCGACCGCGGCCGCGCTACGCGCGGCCACGGAGGAGGCCGAGCGCGCAGGCGCGGCAAAAGCGGAATTTCTGGCCAAGATGAGCCACGAACTGCGCACCCCGCTGAACGCGGTGATCGGCTACAGCCAGATCCTGCTTGAAGACGCCGAAGCCGAAGGCGACAGCGAAAGTATCGCTGACCTGAACAAGATTCACATTGCCGGTCAGCATCTGCTGAAGCTCGTCAACGAGATTCTCGACCTGTCGAAGATCGAGGCGGGCAAAATGGAGTTGGACCTGAAGGAGACCGACCTGGCCGGATTGCTCGGGGAGATCGCCGAGAGCGCAAGGCCGGCGACCGAGAGCAACGGAAACGAGTTCGTATGCACAATCCCTCCAGATCTCGGAACGGCTCTCTGCGATGCGCCCAAATTCCGAAACATGACGGGACAGCTGCTCGATAACGCAGCGAAGTTTACCCAGAACGGAAAAATCGAGCTCGCTGCCAACCGCCTGCCTGGCGAAGCAGGCGACCAGTTGGTGGTCGACGTTATCGACACGGGAATTGGCATCGCGTCCAACACGATAACGAACCTATTTGAGAAGTTCACCGTCGCCGACGACTCCAGCACCAGTAAATACGGTGGCACTGGGCTTGGATTGGCACTCAGCCAGAAACTATGCAAGTTGATGGGCGGTGAGGTTGCCGTCGAAAGTGAGCTCGGAAAAGGCAGCCGCTTCACAATCCGAATACCTTTGGTCGCAGGTCGGCGGAAGGAAGATCTATGCGCCGCTGCGACGCTTGTGCCGGTCGTCTCCGACTTTGCACTGCAGCCTGCGGCGGAACTGCCCAATGCATAGAATTCTGCTCGTCGAAGACAATGAAATGAATCGGGATATACTTACGCGGCGCCTTCAACGCCACGGTTTCTCGGTCTGTTGCGCGCATGACGGTGCAGCCGGCGTCGCCATGGCCGCGAGCGAACGACCGCACCTGATCCTGATGGATGTCGCCTTGGGCGCAATGGACGGTTGGGAAGCGACGCAGTTGATCAGGGCCAATCCAGCAACGTCGTCGATTCCCATCATCGCGTTGACGGCCCACGCCCTCGCCAGCGACCGCGACAAGAGTGTCGAGGTCGGTTGTTCCGATTTTGATACTAAGCCAGTAGATCTGCAGCGGCTACTGGGCAAGATTCGGGCTCTCCTGCCTCCTGGAGAGCGCCAAAACGCCGCCGACTTTCGGCTGCTCGGCGTTAGTCCTTTGCAACGACCGGGCTGGCCCAGTTGAACTTGTAGTTCACGCCTATAATCGCTTCCTGGGCCGTGAGCCTGATGGCGTTGGTGTCGGCACGCGCACCAACCGCACCGAGCCCAGGCACCATTCCGGTGGAGGGGAAATTCACGTTCCTGGTTCCGAAATCTATGTAATTGTATTCGCCAAACACCGACCATCCCGGAGCGAACATCCACTCGAGTTCACCACCTACCGTATAGCCGGTCATATCGAAGTTTGCGGATTCGCCCGCCAATCCTCCAGGCACTACCGCGGCAGCGTACGCGCCTGTCCAAGCCGCGCCGCCCTTCACATAGGCAAGAAGCGCCGGCGCAAGTACAGCCGATGCGTCCCGTGAGCGTTTCGATGTTCTTTAGTTAGAACTGGGCATCAATGCCAGGAAAGGCCGCCACCGCGTTGGAGGAATTGATGGTTCCGAACTCGGCCTTACCCTGAAGACCGAGAATTCAATGACGCTCAGGGAAACTTAGTGCTCGCAGTTTCAACGCAAATTCCGGGATACAGCACGCATAGTTAGTATTCCGCTAACGAGCCTACACATAGCCCGTGGCCAACTTAGTCAACCGAGAACCAAAGATTCATTCCGTCGCAAAAAAAACGCAAAACGCGCTCGATGCGGAACCGACGCCTACCGGTTATTAATCCGGCTGCGGAATTGTGCGTGCATCGGCAAAAGAAAGCAAAAACGCCGAATAGGGGTTGACGATGTCAAACAGGACCTACGCTTGTGTTCCGCCTGCGGCATTGACCGGCAGCATGAGAGATTTCCGCGTGCCCAGTGGGGCCGACCTGTTGGGGCGCACCGAGGGTTTCTTCCGATGGCAAGATTTGCGGCGGCAGAATGGTCTCTGGCCCTTCTCTCGTGCGACCGAAGATGGCCCTAAGACAATTTGCTCGACAGAGGATGACAGCGGCAACAAGATGCGCGGCGTCAATTTTGCCTCGCAAGATTACCTCAGCCTGTCATCACATCCAGCCATAAAGGTTACCGCCATCAAGACCATCGAGTGCTGCGGCGTCCACAGCGCGGGTTCGCCTGCACTGGTCGGAAACACCTCGCACTCGGTTGCGCTCGAGCGAAAGATTGCCGACTTCCTCGAGATGGACCACGTCGTGCTGTATCCAACGGGATGGGCAGCAGGTTTCGGGGTCGTCAAGGGCCTGGTTAGATCGGCCGACCACGTCGTTATGGATATGCTGTCGCACTCCTGTCTTCAGGAAGGCGCGCATGCCGCCACCGATAACATCCACCTATTCCGGCATCTTGATAATGAATACTGCCGTGACATCCTTGCCAAGATCAGAGCCAAGGACAAAGAGAACGGTATTTTGGTGATTACCGAGGGATTGTTCTCGATGGACTCGGATACCCCAGATTTGGTCAGCCTTCAGGCGCTGTGTCACGAGTTCAACGCTACGCTCGTTGTTGATGTTGCCCATGATTTGGGTTGCCTTGCCAAGGACGGCTGTGGGCACATCGGCATGCAGAATATGCTCGGCAAAATTGATGTTGTGATGGGGAGCTTTTCGAAGACCTTTGCTTCGAACGGCGGGTTCGTCGCCTGCAAGAGCCGCGCGGTGAAAGAATACCTCCGCTTTTACAGCGCGCCCGCAACATTCTCCAATGCTCTATCGCCGGTGCAGGCAGCGACAATTCTCAAAGCATTTGACATTGTGGAGTCGATTGAAGGGCGCGTACTGCGCCTGGAACTGCTCGCGAATATCATGACGCTTCGTCGTGAATTGCATGATGCCGGCCTGGAATACTACGGCGATCCGTCCGCGATCGTCTGCGTCAAGATGGGATCCGAAGGCCTTGCGCGCCTCGTCAGCCGGCGCTTGCCGCACCTCGGGCTAGTGGCGAATCTCGTCGAGTTCCCGGCGGTCCCGAAAGGTGCTGCCCGCATTCGCATGCAGGTAATGGCGAATCACTCGGAGAGAAATATCACCGATGCGGTTGAGATCCTGAAGACTGCGAAAGCGGAAGCCGAGCGCGAACTCGAAGACCTTGGACCGGTAAGCCAACCCGTGAAACGGGTCGCGGCATGAAACAACGATCCCGACTGCAGCAATTCGCATCGTGGACGAGTCCGGTTCGCAAACTGATCGGTTAGATGCTTTGACCGGAGACCCGCCAGCACGGCTTTCAGCTCCTACCATATCAAAGCCCCTGATGCGGACAACCTTCGCGACCGCCGTGCGCACGTCAGACTTCGCTCGTCTCTCCACACCGTACCTGACGGAATCATCTCCCGCCTTTTCCACGAGGTTCACCACGGCGGCTCTTTACCGTCGCAGGTCGTGGTGGTGTGAAGCCTGCCCCTGACGGCCGGCTCCGAGGGACCTACCCTGATCTCTCATGCAGTTCCGCACCGACGTTTCCCGGATGTACCTGACTGTTGACATCCCGCATTTCGCATCTATGCGAAGATCGCATTCAGCAAGAGCTCCTTCACGTGGGTCGCTGCCATATTCTTCTGGGCGAGCAACTCTGCCCGATCGGAAATAACTAGCGGCCCGTCATTGGGGTCGTCCGTAAGACGACCGTGCGATCCTCTGACCAAAGTTGCATCAAGGGGAATGACATCCATGAGCGCGCGAAAACCCAGCTTGCGAAGAATCAGACGCTTTCCGATCGTTAGCTTCGGCGACGATATGCCCGGGTCCAGGAAGAGCTCAACTGGATCATATCCAGGCTTTCGGTGAATCTCGACCGTGCGCGCGAAATCTGGTGCACGTTGATCATCGTTCCAATAATAATAGGTGAACCAAGAACGAGCGTCCGCCATTGCTACCAATTCACCCGAACGAGGGTGATCGAGCTGAAGGCTGGGCTTATCGGTGCCGTCATAGATGCGTTCGATTCCGTCCAATCCCTGCAGGATCTCTCTGACTTTCGGTTGCAAAGCTGGATCGGACACATAAACGTGGGCGATCTGGTGATCCGCGACGGCAAACGCTTTCGAGGCCATCGGGTCCAACAATTCACCGCCTTCTTCTTCTCGCACCGCCACAAGCCCGGCGTCACGCAATGCGCGATTGATGTGGATGGGGCGATCGACTTTGGTAATCCCGTATTCCGACAGGATGACGACGGAACGTCCGCTGGCGCGTGCGGCGTCCACGAGATCGCCGGCGACAGTATCGATTTCTCCAAGCGATTTTCTCACCGCTGGATGGTTTTCATCGGGGCCACGGCGTTGCAGGTCGTAATCCAGGTGTGGCAAATAGGCCAAAGTGAGGGTTGGATTGCTCTGGGCCATTACAAACTTCGTCGCATTGGCGATCCATTGCGTCGATGCGATCGTCGTGGCCGGCCCCCAGAACTGAAACAGCGGGAAGGGCCCGAGACGTTCGGTCAGGCGATCCCGCAAGCTGTCCGGCACGGTGTAACAATCCGGCAACTTGCGCCCGTCCGCCTTGTAGATGGGTCGCGGCGTCGCCCCAAAATCATGGCTCGATGCCATGTTGTACCACCAGAACATGTTGGCGCAGGTAAACGTTGGATCGCGCTTTTTGCCGGCCTCCCAGACCTTCTCGCCTTCGACAAGACGGTTGGACTGCCGCCACAGCATGACTTCCATGAGGTCGCGAAACAGCCAGCCATTAGCGACTATTCCGTGATCGCGGGGCGTCAGCCCCGTCATGAAACTGGCCTGGACACAGCATGTGACGGCCGGCGTAATGGTTTCGAGCGGGCTCACGCTGCCTGCGCGGGCAAGCGCCGAAAGACGCGGTGTGAGAGGACCCAAATGGCGCGGCGTTAGTCCAACCACGATTATCGCCAGAACTGGTTTCAAGATTTCCCCCGACGCACGCGGTTTTTCCGCTAATTCGATTGCTTTCGACCTGTTAGGAACCATCCTTGCAGGTTTTTACGGCCACGCAAACCAGCTTGCCAAACCCATAAATGAAATGGCACCTTATTGATCGAAAAAGGAAACGCACGAGATCATCGGCGCATTGGCCAAAAATGCCATCTGATGGCTGAGAAGCGCACAACGACACCGTTTAATGAATAGAACGAAAAAGGTGTCGCATGAGGAGAGTTCCATGCTCGACACGCCGTCGAACACCGTCAGCGACGTTCGGGTGCAATCGTTCAATATCGCCTATGAATATCCCGTGGTCTTCACCCGCCATGCATTCAGGCTCGACAACCGCAGCCTGATAGACGTGCTTGCGCGCAGGGAGCCCGGGAAGATCCACCGGTGTGGGGTATTTATCGACGCAGGGGTGCTCTCGGTGATGCCGGAGCTTGCCGATCAAATCGCCGAATACGCCTCGTTCCACGCGAGATATCTGAGGATCCTCGGTTCACCCAATCCGATACCGGGGGGTGAAAACTGCAAGAATGATCCCGATACCGTTCAAGGCCTGCTCGCGAAATTCTCGGATCTGGCGATCGACCGGCATTCCTTTGTCATTGCGATCGGCGGCGGTGCAGTGCTCGATGCGGTTGGATACGGCGCGGCGATATTCCACCGCGGCGTGCGCCATATCCGTTTTCCCACGACCGTCCTCGCACAGGATGACAGCGGCGTCGGCGTCAAGAATGCGGTCAATTCCCTGGGGCTGAAAAACCTGCTCGGTACCTTTGCGCCGCCATGGGCCATCATCAACGACAGCGCCTTCATTGACCGCCTTCCGGTTCGGGAGAAGCGTGCCGGCATGGCCGAGGCGGTCAAGGTGTCGTTGATCCGCGACGGCAATTTCTTTCGTTGGATCGAAAGCAATACCGCTGCGCTGGCGCAGTTTTCTCCGTCTCATCTCGATCGCCTGATCAAGGATTGCGCAGAACTGCATATGCGCCAGATCCGTCTCGGCGGCGACCCGTTCGAAGCAGGTTCAGCGCGCCCGCTGGATTTCGGACACTGGTCCGCCCACAAACTCGAACATCTCACCCGGCACGAGGTCAATCACGGCGAGGCCGTGGCGATCGGTATCGCGCTCGACGCCAGATATTCCGTTATGACGGGATTGCTCCCCGAGGGCGTGGACCTGCGCGTGGTCGAGGTTCTGAAGCGATTGGGGTTCACGCTGTGGCATGACACGTTGCGGCAGCAAAATGCGAAAGGGCAGCTATTACTGCTGCAGGGACTCGCGGATTTTCAGGAACACCTCGGTGGCGAATTGACCATCACGCTGCTCGAAGACATTGGACGCGGAATCGAGGTGCACGAGATGGATGCCGACCTAGTCGGCAAGAGCATCGATTGGCTACAGCAGCAGGCAAAAACCAAATGAAGCTCGACAGGCTCCCGGGCCATGTGAACCTGACGTACTGCACCAACATCCACGCTGGGGAGAACTGGCCTGACATCCGCGCCAGTCTCGATGCCCATGTGCCCGCGATCAAGGCCGCCGTTGCGCCGGATCGCCCGCTCGGCATCGGTTTGCGCCTGTCGGGCGAAGCGGCTGCGAGCGCACGGCATCCCGACGCGCTCGCCGCCTTTCGCGATCAGCTTGCCACCCTCGGCACTTATGTCTTTACCATCAACGCTTTTCCGTTTGGTCCGTTTCACGGCGTGCGCGTCAAGGAACACGTCTACCTTCCGGACTGGCGCAGTCCCGAACGCGTCGCGTTTACCGCCGACAGCGCCGCGGTTCTCGCCGCCATCCTTCCGGACGGAATCGACGGCAGCATCTCGACGGTGCCGGGCGCGTTCAAGCCGAACGGCAAGGAAAGCGGCGCCCCTGAAGCCATGACCGCCAAAATGATCGAGGCCGTGGCGGATCTTGTTTGCACCGAACGGCGGACCGGCAAGCGTATCGCGCTGGCGCTGGAACCCGAGCCCTGCTGCTTCCTCGAAACCGTCGATGAAAGCATTGCATTCTTCGAGACCGAACTGCTGAAACGCGAAGCACTAGATATGCTCGCCAACAAAATAGGCGTAGATCGCGCGGGTGCGGAGGCCATGCTGCGGCGCCATCTCGGCATCTGCTATGATGTCTGCCACGGCTCCGTCGAATATGAAGACCCGGTCGCGGCACTGGACCGCTTGGTCGCCGCGGGAATCGCGGTTCCGAAAATTCAGCTTTCCGCGGCCATGCGCGTCCCCACCATGACCGACAAACTGATCAATGCCGTGATGCGGTATGACGATGGCGTTTACCTGCACCAGACCATCGTGCGCGGTGCCTCTGGGCTGACGCGCTACGTCGATCTGCCGGACGCCGTTGCCGCCTTCAGAGCAGGCCGCGCCAATGGTGAATGGCGCATCCACTGCCACGTGCCGGTATTTCTTTCCGATCTCGGCGAGATCGGCTCGACGCGCGCCGATCTTGAGGTGACGCTAGCGGCACTGCGCCAGAAGCACCGCTCGTCGCACCTGGAAGTCGAAACCTACACCTGGGATGTGCTGCCGGACAATCTGCGAACCGGCTCCAAGGCCGCCGAGATCGCGCGCGAGATTTCATTCTGCGTCAAGGAATTGGTTGGATGAGTGTCACTGCCGTCCAGATGCCCAGCCTGTCGACGCTGCTGCGGCTTGGCCGGATTTCCAACATACCGACCGTCTGGACCAACGTCTTGGCCGGTTCGATCATCGCGGGCGGCGGCCTGCATTCAGACCACATAGTGCTGGTTCTGGCGGCAATGACAGCTTTTTATGTCGGCGGCATGTATCTCAACGACTTCTTCGATCGCGCCATCGATGCGCGGGATCGGCCGGGGCGCCCGATCGATGCCGGAGAAATTCGCGCAGGCACGGTTTCGCTGATCGGCTTCGGGCTGCTCGCGGCCGGCATCCTGCTGATGCTTCCGTTTGGTCTCACGGCGCTGATTTGTGGTGCTCTATTGGCTGGTGTCGTCGTGCTCTACGATGTCTGGCATAAAAGCAACCCGCTAAGCCCGGTCATCATGGGACTGTGCCGGGCGCTGGTGTACATCGGAACCGGAGCTGCGGTTTCCGGCAGCATTTCGCAGGCGACGATGATCGGCGCGATTGTGTTGGCGAGCCATGTGGCTGGTATCACCTACGCCGCCAAGCAAGAAAGCCTCGATCGAGTCGGAAATCTTTGGCCCCTCGTGCTGCTCGCCGTGCCGCTGTTGGTCGCCGTTCCTCTTCTGTTTGGCGGATGGATCGTTGTCGTTGCCTTCGCCATGCTTTTAGCCGCGGACGTGTTGGCGATCCGGCTGCTGGTGAAACGGCCGGTGCCTGGAGCAGTACCGCTGGCGGTGTCCGGGCTGATCGCCGCAATTTGTCTGGTCGATGCGCTGGCGATCTCGCTGGCCGGTGGTAACGTGCTGATTGTCGCGGTCTGTGCGCTTGGCTATCCGCTGACACGGCTGTTTCAGAAATCCATCCCCGGAACATGAGTGGCGCCATACCGCGATGCCCTTGAGGCCGACAACCGACCCGGGAGAACGCCATGTTGAATGAATTCCTGAAACTTGCCGACGAGTGGATTTCGCACAGAACGGATGAGCGTGGCATTGTCTGGTTTCGCAGCGCCATCGAGGGCGTATCGCATGCTTCGAACGAGCGCGCGCTCAGCGTTGCGATCGGTCTCGCACCCAGACGCCTGGGCAAAGCAGATCTTGCACTACCGGCGGCTGATCTGGAGCGCGCGGCGGCATTGCGCCCGGGACTTGATCTTAGCGACTGGAGCACCGACCAGCTGGCACGCGTCGCGCTGATGGCCGCCACTTACAGAGAGGACGATGCCGCGTTCGCGGCCCTGTTCGACAATTTTTGCACGACCGCGGAGATCAACGAACTGGTCGCGCTGTGCCGCGGCCTTGCCATCTACCCCAATCCGGCGCTGATCGAACCGCGAGCCCGCGAAGCGGTCCGTTCCGGAATGAAGCCGGTGTTCGAGGCCGTTGCCCATCGCAATCCCTACCCCCGCGAAGCTTTCGCGGAGCACGCGTGGAATCAGATGGTCGTGAAAGCGGTTTTCATGGGCTCGCCGCTTTGGCCAATTCAAGGATTGGACGAGCGCGCCAATCCCCGTCTTGCGCGGATGCTCGTCGGATTAGCGCAAGAACGTTGGGCAGCGCAGCGACCTGTAAGCGGCGAGCTTTGGCGTTGCGTCGCGCCGCATGCGGACCGCGAAGGCATCACGGCGCTGATGCATGGCTGGAATGCGGGAAACGATAAAGAACGACTTGCCATCGCGCTCGCATTGCAGCACGCGCCGCAAATTGATGTCGATCTGCCGATAAGCGAGATCACTCACCTACAAAAACAATTGGCATCCAGGAAAATGCACTGGCGCGATCTCGTATGACAGAGCGTTCCGGTTTGCCTCGATTGGCGCGTGATACGCTTCGGTTTCTGTCAGGGCTGCTGACCATTTCGATTCTTGTTCAGTTCTTCATCGCGGGCATGTCTTCCGTCACGAACCCGGATTGGTGGGCCTACCACCTCGCCTGGGTGAATATTTTCCAATGGCTGGTGTTACCGCTGCCGATAGTTGCTTGGTTGGGTGATAAACCTCGGAAGCTTCGCGTCATCGTCGCAACGTTGCCCATTGCGCAGATCGCGCTGCAATATGTTCTTGTGCACCGCGCACTCGACGGCCGGCTGCCGATTGGTGTCGGACTGCATGCGTTGAACGCTGCGCTGATGTTGCTGATCGCAAGCGCGCTGACGGCCGGCTGGCCCGATAGCAAAAGAAAATCCAGCGACCAGTATTCGTGATCGAGCAAACGCTCGGGAGCATTTGGTCCACCGCCTGTAGACGTCGGCAACTTGTCGGATTTCAAGAGTCCGCTGGACAATTCGCCAATGACATTCGCACTGCGGGCCGGCGAGGTCGAAACACCTGCTGTGAAAAAATTCAGGCCACCGGAGTCAATGAATACCGTGGTAACGTCGATGCGATTGCCGAGGGCAAGAAAACTTTATACCGCCAATTGCATTGTCTGCTATGGTGCGGATGGCACGGGAAAAATGGACCCCACTTGGTTGGCAAGGACGTGGTCTATCCCCAGGCGTTGACCGATCCCGGCATGTTCTCGATCGCCTATGGCGGCGCCGGCGGCGCGATGTAGCCGTTCTTCCGCCGCGGCAGGATGAGATGCTCCGGATCATTGCCTATGTAAGGACCCTCGATAAATGACTATCACCGGCTCACAGCTTCCTGGTGCTTTCACATGCGATTCCGGCTCCCTGAAGGAGATGCTCGGAGATGCCACGCTTTCCTGTCCCTGCTGCAACGGCCAGCTGACGCCCGAGAAGCTCGCTCGCCTTCTCGATGATGTGCAGCGGCTGGCGCAGGCGCGGGCCCATGCGACGGGCGCGAAGCCGGCCGGCGCGGTCTACCATCCGGGCATGATCATCGATTCACACGCCCATATGATCTCGCGCACGACGGACGACTATGAGGCGATGGCCAAGGCCGGCATTGTCGCGGTCATCGAACCGGCATTCTGGCTCGGTCAGCCGCGGACCAATGTCGGCAGTTTTACCGACTATTTTTCCCTCATTTCCGGATTCGAACGCTTCCGCGCCGGTCAGTTCGGCATCCGTCATTATTGCACGATCGGACTCAACCCGAAGGAGGCCAACAACGAAGCCTTGGCGGAAGCGGTCATTGATTCGTTGCCGCGTTTTCTGGTCAAGGAAGGCGTTGTTGCCATTGGTGAGCTCGGCTATGACGAGCAGACCGCACTGGAAGACAAGGCGCTGCGCGCGCAGATCGAACTCGCCAAGGAATTCGAACTCCCGATCATGATCCATACCCCGCATCGCGACAAACGGCCGGGTACGCTACGCACCATGGACGTACTCAGGGAACACGGCTTCGATCCGGCGCGCTGCGTCATCGACCACAACAATGAAGAGACCATCCGCGAGGTGCGCGATCGTGGATTCTGGTGCGCATTTTCGATCTACCCAAATACCAAAATGGGCAGCGAAAGAATGTCAGCGATCGTCGAGAGCTATGGGCCGGAGCGCCTGATCGTCGATTCCGCCTGTGATTGGGGTGTGTCGGATCCGCTGGCGGTCGCCAAGACGGCTCGTCTGATGGCGCAACGCGGCGTGAGCGCTAATGCCATTCACCAAGTGGTCTACCGGAATGCGCTGGCGGTCTACGGCTTGAACACCGAAATGAAGGAAGAGCATTGGCTGGCGCCGTCTGCGATCGATCAGCGGACGCTCTACGAAGGCAACTCGGTCTTGCGTGGCGGACAAACCCCGCGAATTGAGCAACCGGGGCGCTCAGCAGACGAGCTGCAAATTACCTGAAGTCGATTTTGGGGCTCGGCTTGGTATTGCAGCCCGCGCCATTCGCGGTTTTGTTCTGAATCATGTTCAACTCCGCCCGCTAGAGACTTTCTTCAACGGCGTGCTAGCCGTAGGGATCGGAGAATTTACTGGCTTGCAGGTGGATCTAAGGTTACACTGAAATAATAAGGTGAGGATGCAAAGAAGGCCTGACGTCGTTTCCGGCACTGATAGCAGTGGACCGCAGCGGCAGCAGGAACGAGCGTCAGAACGAACAAAACAAAACGAGCACCTGCAAATGGGGAGGAACGGCGCGCGGGCGGCGCTGCTTTGCTGCTTAGCAGTTGTTGCCTCGTCGCTGTCGCCAATCATGCTACCTGCGGCGATTGCGGCCGGGGATGCGCGGCACGGCGAAACGATCTTCTTGCGATATTGCCAAGGCTGTCACGGCCCGGACGGCAGGGGTGGCGGCAAGGGCTTCATGCCACATGTCGGGCCGCTTGCCCGCAAAGGCTACATCGAGACAATGCCCGACGAATATTTGGCCGCTGTGATAGCCGAAGGAGGCCTCGCCGTAGGGAAGAGCGCATACATGCCGTCCTGGAAGACGACGCTGACGCAACAGGACATGGACGACGTCATCGCATTCATTCGAACTTTTGTCGTCGAGTGAGTCATACACTTCAATAAAACCCGGGCTACCGGGAAACAAACCGAAAAGGAGGAACGCATGAGGATGTTGACGTGGACGATGTTGGCTGCATTTGCTGCGGTTCTGCCCGCCGTCGGAGCAATGGCCGATATGGAAGCCAAATCGGGTAGCTCCCAGGCGGGCGATTGGGCGAAGCGCACGCCCGTCACCCCCAATCCCGACAAGGTAGTGGTGCCCCCAGGTTACAAGGTGGGGGTATTCAAGGCGGGGCTCGACACGCCGTCGTCCGCTGCTGTCGACAAGGACGACAATGTGTGGGTCGCCATTTCCGGCCAGACATTCAACACGCTCGACACGCTCGATCCGCCGCACGTCAAGATTTTCGACAAGAGCGGAAAACTGATCAAAGAAGTCGGTCGCGACATCTTCAAGACTGTCATGAACGAGATCGGCTACTGCGCCGAGAACGACACGATGTACCTCCCGGAATACGGCGAGAAGATCTGGGAGATGAAAGGCGTCGGCGGCGAACTCAAGCTCATCGTCAAGGATCTGCCGATCGGCGACCACCGCAATGGCGGCATCACCTGCAAGGACGGCTATCTGTATTTCGCGCTCGGCTTTCCGAGCAACAGCGGCTTTTCCGAACCCGACAATCACGGCTGGACCGACATCCCGAATGATCCATTCTGGGTCAAGCACAACGATGGCCTCGGGACGACCCCGCATGATCCGGTCTGCCGCGACATCGTTCACACCGGCCTCAACGTCCGCTCGTCCGACGGCCGGATGACCGGTGCGCTGATGCCGGTCGGCGTCCCCGCCAAGCCCGGCCAGATCGTCAAGGCGCAGGTGCCCTGCGGCGGCTCCGTCATGCGGGTGAAGGTCGGCGACAAGGGTGCCGACGGCATCTATCCGCACGAGAAGATGGAAGTTTACGCCATGGGTTTCCGGAACCAGTCCGGCGTCGCCTTCGGGCCAAAAGGAACCAAGTGGGAGAACGCGCTCGCGGTCTCCGACAACGGCGCCAACGATGTCGGCCATCGCCGCATCGCCAATGGCGCAGAGAAACTCTGGATCGTGACCGAAAAGGGTCAAGACGGCGGATTCCCCGACAAGGAGGGGATGGGCTTCGTCTCCAACAAGCGCTTCGCACTGGTTCCCTACCTCGGCAACCCGGTCGACCGCCCCTACCCGCAGCTCTACATCGGCGACAAGCCGTTCGTCAAAGCCCCCGGTCCCTACCACTTCCAGCACCACATCGACGGCTACCGCGGCGTGCCGCTGATCGTCGCCAATCCGAATCCCAACGGCTACATCAATCCGGTGCTGGAATGGGATAGCAACAATCCGATCGATGGGATTGCGTGGAGCGCGTCGAACTTCGGCGCCAACAACAATCTGTTCGGGGCGGTGTACGGGATCCTGGACACCGGCCCGGAGAGTCTGATCCCGACCTGGCCATTGGTGTTGCGGATCGAGTTTCTCGAGCCGACGGGCGTCAAATGGTCGAGATTTGCCCAGAACATTGATCCCGGGCCGAACGCCTATCAGAAGCCTGAGAACCGCGGTGGACTGGAGCGCCCGAACAGGGTGGTCTTCAGCAACGACGGCAAGACGATGTATGTGGTGGATTACGGCGAGGTCTACACCAACTTCCAGATGCCGA
>WNFW01002091.1_pt1 | contig 29433 bp, 29 predicted proteins | sample 5400131 | NCBI WGS metagenome assembly WNFW01 (sample SAMN13153362, study PRJNA577476) | soil metagenome | isolation source: 20 cm soil or saprolite under grassland replicate 1 | place: USA:California | collected 2016-06-15 | reverse complement strand
CGCGTGCGCCGCGATCTTGTAGGCGATGACGCCATCCTTCACGTCCTGCAGATCCGGCAGCCCGAGGTGCTCCTTCGGCGTGACGTAGCAGAGCATCGCCGTGCCGTACCAGCCGATCATCGCCGCGCCGATCGCCGACGTGATGTGGTCGTACCCCGGCGCGATGTCGGTCACGAGCGGTCCCAGGGTGTAGAACGGCGCCTCATGGCAGATCTCCTTCTCCTTGCGAACGTTTTCCTCGATCAGGTGCATCGGGATGTGGCCCGGACCCTCGATCATGACCTGCACGTCCTTGGCCCACGCCCGCGTCGTCAGCTCGCCCAGCGTTTCGAGCTCGGCAAATTGCGCCCGGTCGTTCGCGTCGGCGACCGAGCCGGGCCGCAAGGCGTCCCCCAGCGAGAGCGTCACATCGTACTGGCGTGCGATCTCGAGGATCCGGTCGAAATGCGTGTAGAACGGATTCTGCCGGTTGTGGTGCATCATCCAGTAGGCGTGCAGCGAGCCGCCGCGCGATACGATCCCCGTCACCCGACCCAGCGCGAGCCCGACGTACTCCCGCAGGATGCCGCAGTGCACCGTCACATAGTCCACGCCCTGCTGCGCCTGGTGCTCGACCATGTCGAGGAGGTCGTCGGCCGTGAGATCCTCGACCTGCTTCACTTGAGTCACGGCTTGATAGATCGGCACCGTGCCGATCGGCACGGGCGAGGCGTCGATGATCGCCTGGCGGATCGCGTCGATGTTGCCGCCGGTCGAGAGGTCCATCACGGTATCGGCGCCGTAGTGCACGGCGTGGTGCAGCTTCTCGAGCTCCTGGTCGATGTTCGACTCGACCGCCGAGTTGCCGATGTTGGCGTTGATCTTCACCCGCGCGACCTTCCCGATCGCCATCGGATCGAGCCGCTTGGCGAGGTGATTCACGTTCGCGGGAATGATGAGACGCCCTCGGGCGACTTCGTCGCGAACCGTTTCGTTCGGAAGGTCCTCTCGCTCTGCCACCCGCTGCATCTGTGGGGTGATGGTACCGTGGCGGGCGAAATGCAGCTGCGTCAGGCAGGTCATACGGGACTCCCTTCGCCGGTGCGAGCCGGATCAGGTTCAAAGGGTGTAATCTCAGCCTGCGCTGCGTCCGCAGGCACCCCTGTCGTTATCGAAAATCTACACGGGACGCGTCTCTGTCACACCTCCCGTGGCTTGGGTGGCGAGTACCGCTCGGACGCCTCGTGGAGCTTGTCCCACTCGGTTCGAAACGCGAACGGATCCACGCCGCTCGGGCGATCGAGCGCGAGAATGCCGTCCAGGTGGTCGATCTCATGCTGCAAGAGCTCGGCCATCGAATCCTCGGCCTGCATGGTGTGCTGCTTGCCCTTCGTGTCGGTATAGCTCACCGTGACCTGGTGGGCGCGGGTGACGCGCACCAGCAGGTTGGGGAACGAGAAGCAGTCGTCCCACACCGTGAAGTCGTTCGGGCCGACGTCCGTGATCTCGGGATTGATCATCGTCCAGCGCTGCTTGTCCGTCTGAACGAACACGATTCGCACCGGGGCCCCGATCTGCGGTGCCGCCAGCGCCCGTCCCATCTTGTACTTCTTCTTGGCCACGGCAAGGGAGTCCCGGAGGTCGTCCGCCACCAGCCGGGTCGCGGCGGACTTCGGGTTCTGGACCCGCTCGCAGCGGACCCGCAGAATCGGATCGCCCAGCTGGCGAATGTGTCGGACGGCCATGGGCCGCCAATTTGGGGGTTTGGCGGCGGCGTGCAACTCGCGCTAACGTACGACATGGCTCTCGCCGGGGTGGTTCTGGCGGCCGGGGCCTCGGAGCGGATGGGTAGACCCAAGGCGCTGCTGGACTTCCGGGGACGGCCGTTCGCCGTCCGCATCCTGGAGGCCCTGGAAGCGCTGGACCTGAAGTCCCGCGTCGTGGTGCTCGGTCCGGACGCCCCTCGCATTCGACCCGCCTTGGCCACACACGACTGCGTCATCGTGGAGAACCCCGATGTCGCCGGTGGCGCGATCGCGTCGCTCCGCGCCGTGCTGGCAGCCCTGGAGCCGGTCCGCCCCACGGGGCTCGTGGCCTGGCCCGTCGATCTCCCACACGTCCGCGTCGCCACGGTGGAGCTGCTGCTCGAGACCTACCGGCGGAGCAGAGCGCCCGCCGTCGTTCCGCGCTTCGCCGAGCGGCGCGGGCATCCCGTGATCTGGGATCAGGCCCTGTTCGCCGAGCTCGCCACTAGCCCGGCCGCGACCCGGCACGGCGCCCGGGCCGTGCTCCTGGCCCACGAGCAGGACCTGGTCACGGTGACTGTCGACGACCCGGCAGTCATCGACGATCTGAACACACCCGCAGACTACGAGCGCTTAGTGAGGGAGGTGAATCGGGACATCTACTGAGGCAGGTGTTGGGTGCCAGGTGTCAGGTGTCGGACGCGGACGCGGCGTAGCTGGCACCTGGCACCCGACACCTAGCACCTTGCCTTTTGGTTGACAATCCCGAGTAAAAGCCTTAGGATTCGCCTTGCGCATGGCAACTTCTCTGCAACTCGCGATGGACAAAGGACTTCGGGAGTCCCGATGAGCAGCGGCATCGAAGCCCAGGTTCTTCAGCCCTACAAGTACGGCTTCGTCACCGATATCGAGGCGGAGGTCGTGCCGCCCGGTCTCAGCGAGGACGTGATCCGGCTCATCTCCCAGAAAAAAGGAGAGCCGGCGTGGATGCTCGACTGGCGCCTCCGGGCCTATCGCAATTGGCAGAAGATGCCCGAGCCGCACTGGGCGAATGTGCGGTACGGGCCCGTCGACTACCAGGCGATCAGCTACTATGCCGCCCCCAAGCGCCTGCCCAAGCTCGACAGCCTCGATCAAGTCGACCCCAAGCTGCTGGAGACGTTCGAGAAGCTCGGGATCCCCCTCGAGGAGCGGAAGCGCCTCACGGGCGTCGCGGTGGACGCCGTGTTCGATTCGGTGTCGGTGGCGACCACCTTCCGCGAGGAGCTCAAGAAGCACGGGGTCATTTTCTGTTCCATTTCGGAGGCAATCCGGGAGTACCCCGAGCTGGTCCAGCAGTACCTGGGGTCCGTAGTCCCCTACAACGACAATTTCTTCGCGGCGCTTAATTCCGCAGTGTTCACGGACGGGTCGTTCGTGTACGTGCCGAAGGGCGTGCGCTGCCCGCTCGAGCTGTCCACCTACTTCCGAATCAACGCGGAATCGACCGGGCAGTTCGAGCGCACGCTGATCATCGCGGACCCGGGGAGCTACGTCAGCTACCTCGAGGGCTGCTCGGCTCCCGTGCGCGACCAGAACCAGCTGCACGCCGCTGTGGTAGAGCTCGTCGCGCTCGACCACGCGAGCATCAAGTACTCGACGATCCAGAACTGGTACCCGGGCGACGAAGAGGGACGGGGTGGGATCTACAACTTCGTCACCAAGCGTGGCGCCTGTCGCGGCCGCAGCTCCAAGATCTCCTGGACCCAGGTGGAGACCGGATCGGCCATCACGTGGAAATACCCCGGCTGCATCCTGCAGGGCGACGACTCGATCGGGGAGTTCTACTCGGTGGCCGTGACGAACCACCGCCAGCAGGCCGACACGGGCACCAAGATGATCCACATGGGGAAGAACACCCGCTCCACGATCGTGTCGAAGGGCATCTCGGCGGGTCGAGGCCAGAACACCTACCGGGGGCTCGTGAAGATCCTCAAGGGCGCCGACCAGGCCCGCAACTATTCGCAGTGCGATTCGATGTTGATCGGCGACCAGTGTGGAGCCCACACCTTCCCCTACATCGACGTGCGCAACAGCACGGCCATCATGGAGCACGAGGCGTCGACCTCCAAGATCGGCGAAGACCAGATCTTCTACGCCAAGCAGCGCGGCCTGTCGGCCGAGGATGCCGTGTCCATGATTGTCAACGGGTTCTGCAAGGAAGTCTTCAAGGAGCTGCCAATGGAGTTCGCGGTCGAGGCCCAACGGCTGCTCGGCATCAGTCTCGAAGGCAGTGTCGGCTGACGGAGAACGAATGACTGAAAACGTGTTGCTCCAGGTACAGGACCTGCACGCCACGGTCGAGGGACGGGAGGTCCTCCGCGGCGTCGACCTGACGGTACGCGCCGGTGAAGTGCACGCGATCATGGGACCGAACGGCTCGGGCAAGAGCACGCTCGCCCAGGTGCTCGCGGGTCACCCCGCGTACACGGTCACCGCGGGGCGCGTCCTCTACGAGGGGAAGGATCTGTTCGGCATGCCGCCGGAGCAGCGGGCGCGCGAGGGGGTGTTCCTTGCGTTCCAGTACCCGGTCGCCATTCGCGGCATCACCAACGCCTACTTCCTCCGATCCGCGGTGAACGCCATTCGCAAGCACAAGGGCGTGGAGGAGCTCTGGCCCGTGGAATTCATGGACGCGCTCGAAGAGAAGCTCAAGGCGATCGGCTGGGACTCGAGCTACTTGACCCGCCCCGTGAACGACGGATTCTCTGGCGGCGAGAAGAAGCGCAACGAGATCCTGCAGCTCGCGGTGCTCGATCCCAAGCTCGCGATCCTCGACGAGACCGACTCCGGGCTCGACATCGACGCCCTGAAGACGGTGGCGCAGACGGTGGACAAGCTGCGGCGGCCCGACAACGCCACCATCCTGGTGACGCACTACTACCGGATTCTCACTCACATCGCGCCGGACGTCGTGCACGTGCTGGCCGGCGGGCGGATCGTCAAGTCGGGGGGGAAGGAGCTCGCGCTCGAGCTCGAAGAGAAGGGATACGACTGGCTGCGCGAAGAGGCCACGGCCGCATGAGCGATGTCGCCAGCGGCACAGAGCGCTACCTGGCGGACTTCCGGGCGTTCGCGCACAACGGGGCCGCCGTCGCGCCGGCGTGGCTCAAGGAGATTCGCGAAAGCGCGATCGCCCGGTTCGCCGAGCTCGGCTTCCCGACGACGAAACAGGAAGAGTGGCGCTTCACGAGCGTCGCGGCGATCGCGGAAACACGGTTCACGCATCCGGCATCCCCCATCCCGCAGCTCGGCCCCCGCGCGATCGAGCCGTTCTTGATCGGTGGCGGGCCGCGCGTCGTAATCGTGGACGGGCACTACGCCGCCGAGCTGTCCACGGCCTCGAGCACGCCGAAAGGCGTGCGGGTGAGCAGTCTCGCCGCAGCGCTCCGGACAGACGGGGACAGCACCCTGGCCCGGGGCCACCTCACCCGGTACGCGCGCTGGCAGGAGAGCCCCTTCGCGGCTCTCAACACCGCGTTTCTCGTGGACGGTGCGTTCGTGCATGTCCCCGCCGATGTGACCCTCGAGCAGCCACTCGAGATCCTGTACCTCGCGACCGGTCGCGAGCGCACCGTCTCGCACCCACGCACACTCGTCGTGGTCGAGCGTGGCGCGCGGGCCGCCATCGTCGAGACGTTCGCCGGCGTGGCTGAGGGGGGCCCATACTGGACCAATGCCGTGAGCGAGGTCGTCGTCGGGCAGGGCGCGCACGTCGAGTTGTATCGGGTGCAGCGGCAGGGCCCCGAGAGCTTCCAGATAGCGACGACACAATCGCGACAGGAACGCGACAGCTTTCTCGGACTGCACGTCCTGACGCTGGGGGCGGGGCTCGCCCGTCACGACATCAACGCCGTCCTGGATGGTGCGGGCGCGGAGCTGATCCTCAATGGATTGTACCTGCTGAACGGGGCTCAGCACGCCGATCATCACACGGTGATCGACCATGCCCAGCCACGGTGCGCCAGCCACGAGTTCTTCAACGGCGTGGTTGGCGAGCGGGCGCACGGCGTTTTCAACGGACGCATCATCGTACGGCCTGGGGCGCAACGCACCGACTCGAAGCAGACCAACAACAACCTGCTGCTCTCGACCGAAGCGCGTGCCGACAGCCAGCCGCAGCTCGAGATCTACGCGGACGATGTCAAATGCACGCACGGCTCGACCGTGGGTCCCATCGACCCGATGCAGCTCTACTATCTGCGGAGTCGCGGGCTCTCGCCCGAGGCCGCCCGCGGCATCCTCACCTACGGCTTCGGGGCGGAGATCCTCGGTCGCATGCGGCACCCTGAGGTGCGCGCGCAGATGGATCGCCTCGTGCGCGAGCGGCTGGGGGAGGGACGGGCCTGATGCTGGACGTCGCGCGCATCCGCGCCGATTTCCCGCTGCTCGGGCAGCCGGAGAACGGGCGCCGCCTGGTGTATCTGGACAACGCCGCGACGACGCAGAAGCCGCAGGCCGTGCTCGACGCCGTCGCGGAGTACTACCGCACGACCAACGCCAACGTCCACCGCGGCGCGTACGACCTGGCGATCCGCGCCACCGAGGCGTACGAGACGGCGCGCGCAAAGGTCGCGGCGTTCGTGAACGCGTGGGCGCCCGAAGGCGTCGTGTTCACGCGCGGGACCACCGAGGCGATCAACCTGGTGGCGGGCGCCTACGGCCGGGCGAACGTGCGGGCGGGCGACAGCGTCGTGGTCACCGCGATGGACCACCATTCGAACCTCGTCCCCTGGCAGCTCTTGTGTCAGGAAAAGGGCGCCACGTTGCGGATGGTCGAGGTCACCGAGGACGGGCGCATCGATCTCTCCGATTTCGGCCGGGCGCTCGAGCGGCGTCCCAAGATCGTCGCTTTCCCCTACGTCTCCAACGCGCTCGGGACGGTGAACCCGGTGGCCCAGCTCGCGAAGCTCGCGCACGCGGGCGGCGCCGTCGTGGTGGTGGACGGTGCGCAGTCCACGCCGCACCTCAAGGTCGACGTACGGGCCATCGAGTGTGACTTCTACGCCCTCTCGGGCCACAAAATGCTCGGACCCATGGGGTCGGGGGCGCTGGTCGCGAAGCCCGAGCTGCTCGAAGCCATGCCGCCCTACCACGGCGGCGGGGAGATGATCTCGCGCGTGTGGGACGATCACTCCACCTACAACAAGATTCCGCACAAGTTCGAAGCCGGTACGCCCAACGTCGAAGCCGCGGTCGGGCTCGCTGCGGCGATCGCGTACCTCGAGCGCGTGGGCCCGGAGCGCATCGCGGACCACGAGCGCGCGCTCGCCGCTGCGGCGATCGACAAGCTCGTCCAGATCGAGGGCGTGACCGTGTACGGGCCGCGGGATCATCGCGCGGGGGTGGTGTCGTTCACGTACGGCGACATCCACCCGCACGACATCGCCACCATCCTCGATCAGGACGGGATCTGCATCCGGGCCGGCCACCATTGCGCGCAGCCGCTCATGCGCCGGCTCAACGTGGCCGCGACCGCCCGCGCGTCGTTCTACCTCTACAATGGGTTGGACGAGGTCGATGCCCTCGTCGGCTCGCTGGTCAAGGCGGGAGCCCTCTTTGGATACGTCCCCGCCTGAGCCGCAACTCACCACTCTCTACCAAGAGCTGATCCTCGACCACTACCGGCGGCCTCGCAACAAGGGGACGCTGGAGCAGGCGACGCACACCGTGTCGCTCAACAATCCGCTGTGCGGGGACGAGATCGACCTGCAGCTGCGCGTCGACGGAGACGTCATCAAGGACGCACGCTTCATCGGCCGGGGGTGCTCGATCAGTCAGGCGGCGGCCTCGATGATGACGCAGCTGCTCAAGGACAAATCGATCCCCCAGGCGCTCGCGCTGGCCGACCGGATGAGCGCGATGATGCACGGTGACCTGAGTGCGGCACGGGACAAATCGCTCGGCGACCTCCGCGCGCTGGCCGGCGTGTCGAAGTTTCCGGTGCGGATCAAGTGCGCGTTGCTGCCCTGGAACGCGCTCACGGACGCGGTGAAGACCTAGCCCACCGCACCCGCTTCCCTTCCCTCTTCCCCCGTCCCTCGTCCCCGCCAGATTACCGCCTGCATGCCCGACCCGATCGTCCTGCTCGACCACGTCACCAAACGGTTCGCCGGACACATTGCCGTCGACGACCTCTCACTGACCGTACCGCGCGGCGTGATCTACGGTCTGTTGGGCCCGAACGGCGCCGGCAAGACCACTACGATCCGCATGATCCTGGACATCCTGCAGCCCGACTCCGGCACCGTGCGCCTGTTCGGCGAGCCCGGTGGCGGACGCGCGCACGCGGAACGGATCGGCTACCTCCCGGAAGAGCGCGGGCTGTACCGCAAGATGCGCGTGCTCGACGTGCTCGTCTTTCTCGGCGAGATGAAGGGCGTCGACCGCCGGCGCGCGCGCGAACGGGCGGGAGAGTGGCTCGAACGCTTGGGGCTCGCGGATTGGCGCCTGCGCCGCGTCGACGAGCTGTCGAAAGGGATGCAGCAGAAGGTGCAGTTCATCTCCACGATCCTGCACGACCCTGCCCTGGTGGTGCTGGACGAGGCGTTCGCCGGCCTCGATCCGGTGAACGCCCAGGGAATGAAAGACACGGTCCTGGAGCTGCGTGGTAGAGGCGCGACGATCCTTTTCTCCACCCACATCATGGAGCAGGCGGAGAAGCTGTGCGAGCAACTCTGCATCATCGCCCGGGGACGGAAGCTGGTGGACGGGACGCTCAACGACATCAAGCGTACCCACGGCGGACAGCATCTCGTCGTCGGGTTCGATGGCAGTACGGGAACGGCGGCGCAGGTGTTTGCCGACCCGAGGCTCGTGACCAAGGTCGATAACTACGGCCAATATGCCGAGCTCGAGCTCGCGTCCGGGGCGGACCCTCAGGAGGTGCTGAGGCAGCTGGTGGCGTCGGGAGCCCGACTGTCGCGCTTCGAGCTGCAGGAGGCATCGCTGCACAAGATCTTCATCGACCTCGTCGGGCCGGTTCGGGGCGACGCGCGCGACGACGAGGACCGCCGTGAGTAAGGTCGGGGCCGTCATCCGGCGCGAGTTCATCGAGCGGGTGCGTCGCCGATCGTTCTGGGTGATGGCGATGCTCGGGCCGGTCTTCTTCGCCGCGATCTTCCTGGCCCCGTTGTGGTTCGCCCGCGGGGGCGGGCTCAAGCGCATCGCTGTCGTCGATCGGACGACGACGGGCTTCGGGGTGGCAGTCGCAGTGGGCCTGGAGTCGACCCGTGGGATCTTCGTCGTCCGACGCATCCTCGGCGGCCCGGGAGTCGAAGACTCGCTGGCACGGGAGGTCGGGGCACGCCACATCGACGGCTTCCTGTTGGTGTCCGACTCCCTCTTCGAGACCGGGGCCGTGGAGTACCGCGCGTCGAACGTATCGTCGCTCGAAGACATCGCTTTGCTGCGCCAGTCGTTGGGTCGCGTCGCCGAGAACGCGCGTCTCGAGCGGGCGGGAGTGAACCCGGGCGTGGTCGCGCGCGCCCAGGTGCCCGTCACGTTGCGGACGAACAAGATCACCCGCGGTCGCGTCACGGGGGAGAGCGCCGGCCAGTCGTTCGCGCTCGCCTACTTCATGATGGTCACCCTGTACATCGCGCTGCTGTTGTACGGCGTGCAGGTCATGGGATCGGTGATCGACGAAAAGACGTCTCGGGTGGTGGAAGTACTCGTGAGCTCGATCCGCCCGTTCCAACTCCTCCTCGGCAAGGTGCTCGGCGTGGGTGCGGTGTCGCTGCTGCAGTTCCTCATCTGGGGCGTCGCCGCTAGCGCCTTGATAGGCCGGCGCGCCGTCCTGGAGGGCCAACTCACCGACCGGGGCCAGGACGTCGGGCAGGTCTTTCAATTGCCGCACGTGTCCCTGGCCACCGGAGTGGTCTTCATCGCGTTCTTCCTGGGAGGTTTTGCGCTGTACTCCGCCATGTTCGCGGCCGTCGCCGCCATTTCGTCCACCGAACAAGAGGCCCGTCAGACCCAGACCCCCGTGACCGTGCTGATCATGCTCGCGTTCTTCAGCTCGTTCGCGACACTCGCCAATCCGGAGTCCCATCTCGCGCTAGCGCTCTCGCTCGTGCCGTTCACGTCGCCGATCGCCATGCCGGCGCGGTGGGCGGCGGGCAACGTCTCGGGGATCGATGTAGCCATCTCGTTCGCGCTGCTCATGCTCGGCACAGTCGCGGTCACGTGGGTGGCGGCGAGGATATACAGAGTGGGGATACTCATGACGGGAAAGCGGCCGAGCATTCGTGAGCTTGTTCGATGGGTTAGGGCATAGACGGCGAGCCACCTCGACGTCGCAGCGCCTGAGCCGGTATACTTGGCATCATGAGCGTCAACTATGATGTGATCGTGGTGGGTGGCGGTCATGCCGGCTCCGAAGCATCCGTCATGGCCGCTAGGATGGGTGCGGACGTTCTCCTCCTCACCTCCAACCTCGACACGATCGGCCAACTATCTTGCAATCCCGCCATCGGCGGGATCGCCAAGGGCACCGTCGTGCGCGAGATCGACGCCCTCGGCGGGATCATGGGGCGCGCGACCGATCGCGCCACGATCCAGTTCCGCATGCTCAATCGCTCGAAGGGGCCTGCGGTCTGGGCCCCCCGCGCGCAGTGCGACCGTACGCTGTACCGGCGCGCGGTGCGATCCCTGCTCGAAGGCTTCCCCGGCATCGAGCTCTCGCAGGGAATGGTCGCCCGGCTGCTGCTCGACGGCACGCACGTCGCCGGCGTCGTCGCGGCCGACGGGCGGACCTTCCGCGCACGCGCCGTGATCCTCACGGCCGGCACGTTCCTGCGCGGCCGCATTCACCTCGGCACCGACACGCAAATCCCGGCCGGGCGCGCCGGCGATCAGCCCGCAATCGATATAGCGCAACACATTGAGGAACTTGGACTTACAGTATCTCGCTTCAAGACGGGCACCCCGCCGCGGGTGGACGGTCGCAGCGTCGACTGGTCCAAGGTCGAACGGCAGGACGGCGACGACGTGGACTACCGCTTCTCGTCCTACGAACGCATCGACCGGCCGCGCCAGGTGCCTTGCTGGATAACCTGGGCAGGCGAAGAGGTGAAGCAGATCATTCGCGCGCACCTGCAGGAGTCAGCGCTGTACGGTGGTGCGATCAGCGGGCGCGGTCCGCGCTACTGCCCGTCGGTCGAGGACAAGGTCGTGAAGTTTCCCGAGGCCAAGCGCCATCAGGTGTTCCTAGAGCCGGAGGGACTCGACACGCACGAGCTGTACGTCAACGGGCTGTCCACGTCCCTGCCCGTCTCCGTCCAGCTCGAGTTCCTTCACGCGGTGCCGGGACTCGAGCGCGCAACGATGACGCGCCCCGGGTACGCGATCGAGTACGACTATTATCCTCCGACGCAGCTCACACCGTGGCTCGAGACCAAGCCGATCGAGCACCTCTTCTTCGCCGGGCAAATCAATGGCACCACGGGATACGAAGAGGCGGCGGGACAGGGCGTGGTAGCGGGTATCAACGCGGTGCGGCGGATCCGCGGCGCGGAGCCCGTGGTCCTGGGGCGCGACGACGCCTACATCGGCGTGCTGGTCGACGACCTCGTCACCCGCGGCGTGGATGAGCCATACCGGTTGTTCACCTCACGCTCTGAGTTTCGCTTGCTGCTCCGCCAGGACAACGCACTGCGGCGGCTCGCTCCGCTCGCGGAGCGGCTGGAGCTGTTGACCGCAGCAGAACGACGTGTGGCGGCGCGGCGGTTGGAGGAAGAGGAAGAGCTGCTGCGGGTGGCGCGCGCGACGACGATCACGCCCGGTGCCGCCGCGCCGGTGCTCGCCTCCGCGGGCTCGACCTTGGCGGAGCCCGAGCGGATCGCGAGCGTGGCGCGGCGCCCGGGGGTTTCGCTGCGCGCGCTCCTGGAGGCGGCGGGCATCGCGGTCAGCGCCGATGACGCCGCCGTGATGAGTGCGGGGATCGAGCTCAAGTACGACGGCTATCTCGTGCGCGAGCGCGAGGCGGCGGCGCGTCTCGCCGAGCTCGCGTCCTTCGTCCTCCCGGGCGACCTTCCCTACCTTGATTTCAAATCGCTCGCGACCGAAGCGCGGCAGAAGCTCGACCGCATTCGCCCGAGTTCGCTCGCTCAAGCGGCGCGAATTCCGGGCGTGTCGCCGAGCGACCTCCACAACCTGATCGTCGAGACGGCGCGCTGGCGGCGGCAGGTCGCCTAGCGCCCTAATCCCAGGCGAGATGTTTCACGTGAAACCTGCGCGTCTCGTTTCACGTGAAACTCGCCCTTTACGAGCGGGGTAGCACCGTCCTATATTGGGAACGCATTGTGATACCTTAACTTAGATAAATGTCACGCGTCATCGCGATCGCTAACCAGAAGGGCGGCGTGGGAAAGACCACGACCGCCGTTAACCTAGCCGCCTCGCTCGCGACGGCGGAGCGCAAGACGCTCCTGGTCGATGCGGATCCCCAGGCCAACTCGACGAGCGGCATCGGCATCGAACGCGATCGCATTCGCCATTCGCTGTATGACGCGCTGCTCGACGGTCGGCCACTCGCCGAGGCGCGCTTCAATCACGTCCACTTCCCCTGTCTCGACGTGGTGCCTGCGACGCAGGATTTGGTCGGCGCCGAGATCGAGCTCGTGAACAAGCACGGACGCGAGGCGATGATGCGGCGCGCGCTGCGCGACGTTCGCGAGCAGTATCAGTACGTCATAATCGACTGTCCCCCGTCGCTCGGCTTGTTGACCCTCAACATGCTCGCGGCCGCCGACAGCGTGCTCATTCCGATCCAGTGCGAGTACTACGCGCTCGAGGGCCTGTCGCAGCTCCTCAATACCGTGAAACTCGTGCAGCGAAACTTCAACCCAGCCCTCGCGATCGATGGCGTCCTTCTCACGATGTACGACGCGCGGCTCAATCTCTCGAAGCAGGTGGCGGACGAGGCCACGGAGTACTTCGGGTCGCAGGTGTTCGCGATCACCATCCCGCGCAACGTGCGTCTCGCCGAGGCGCCGAGCTTTGGGAAGCCGATTGTGTTGTACGACGTGCAATCGGTTGGCGCGAAGAGCTATCTGGCGGTGGCGCAGGAACTCATCCGCCGGGTCGAGCAGGGCGCGGACGCAGCGGCCTCTTCTGGCTCCTCCTCCCCCCCCCCTGCCCCGTCCGCAGCTGAACCGTTGCCGGAGGTGCCCGCATGACGGAAACGATTGCAAGTCGCCGGCGGCTCGGCCGCGGCCTCGAAGCCCTCCTGGGTCCGACGCGCGAGGAGGCCGAGCGTGAAGGTAGCCTCGTGGAGCTGGCCATCGCTGACATCCGGCCCAATCCCTACCAGCCGCGCCGCGACGTCGACCCGGGCGCGCTCGAGGAGCTGCAGGCCTCGATCCGCAAAGCCGGCCTGCTCCAGCCCGTGGTCGTCCGCCCCGCGCCGGGCGGCGCCCGCGGCTTCGAGCTGATCGCCGGCGAGCGCCGGATGCGCGCGTGTCAGGCCCTCGGCTGGGAGAAGATTCCCGCGGTCAAGCGCGAGGTGGACGACCGCACCGTCCTGACGCTCGCGCTGGTCGAGAACCTGCAACGCGACGACCTGTCGCCGGTGGACGAGGCGCGCGGGTACGACCGGCTCATCGCGGAGTTCAGCCTCACGCAGCAGGACGTGGCGGACGCCGTGGGTCGCGACCGCTCCACCGTTGCCAATGCGCTCCGCCTGCTCAAGCTTCCGGCGGGCGTGCTCGCCCTGCTGCATTCGGGCGAACTGTCGGTGGGTCACGCCCGCGCGCTCCTGGTCGGGCGCCGGTCCGGCGGCCACGGCTCAAGAAGGGTATGGGGCAGGCGCCCGAAGTGCGCCGCATTGAGGACGCGTTGCGCCGCCGGCTCGGCACGGACGTCCGCGTGACCCTCCGGGCCAGGGGCAAGGGACAGATTCATCTCAACTTCTATTCGAACGACGATCTCGCGCGACTCCTGGAGCTGATCCTTGGTGCGCCGTTCGACGGATGACGAAGCGCAAGGATCGGCGCGTCACCATCGTCGTGCACGTCGACGGGGAGCTGGCGTCGCGCCAGTATCGCGTCCCCCTCTGGGCGTTCGAGGCGGGTAAGTGGAGCGCGCTCGGCGTCGGGCTGTTGGTGGTGCTGTTCTTCGCGTTTGCGGGACCGATCGGTCGCGCGGCGTTGCGCGTACCGATTCTGGAGCGAAGGGTGGCACGACTCGAGGAAGAGAATGGCCGCGTGCAGCAGCTCGCCGCGGCTCTCAACCGCGCGGAGGCGAACTATCAGGAGCTGCGCACCATGCTGGGGGTGAGCGCGCCACGCGAGAAACGCGTGGTGACGACCGATCTCGTTCGTGCCGTTGCCGTGCGCGCCCGGCCACCGGCGGCCCCGCTCCGTTATGAATCGCCGTCCCCGGAGCCGACCCACTGGCCACTGGACGTCCCCGGCTTCGTCACGCGCGGTCAAGTGCGGCCAGGGGACCCGGCCGAGTCGCACCCCGGGATCGACATCGCCGTGCCGGCGGGCACACCGGTGCGGGCGTCGGGCGGAGGGGTCGTGGAAGCCGCAGCCACCGACCCCGCGTACGGGCTGTTCGTGCTCTTGCGGCATTCGAACTCGTATGAAACCATGTATGGACACGCCTCGCGCGTCCTCGTCCGCGAAGGCGATTCGGTGCAGGCGGGGCAGGTGATCGCCCTATCCGGTAACTCAGGCCGGTCGACGGCGCCGCACCTCCATTTCGAAATCCGCCGCGAGGGCAAGTCGCTCGATCCCCTCACGGTCGTAAAACAGGAGAATTGACATGGCGATGTTTACCGAGAAAGGGCAGGGTGCGCCCGAATCGGAATCCGGTCTGTCCATCATCGGAACCGGAATGCGCGTGGTCGGGGACATCAGTGCCGAAGGTGTCGTGAAAATCGAAGGTACCGTCGTCGGTACCGTGCGCGCCGGCCGCCAGGTTCTCGTGGGGAAGGGCGGGGAAGTGGAGGGAGACGTGATCTCGCGCGAGGCGATCATCGGCGGGGAAGTGCGGGGCAGCATCCGTGCGGACGAGCGCATCGAAATTCAGTCCACGAGTGTCGTGCACGGCGACATCGCGGCGAAGCGATTGCTGGTGCAGGAGGGCGGGGAGATCAACGGGGTCGTGCGGATGGGCGAGAACGCCCTCGAACCAGAGACTGTCGAGAAGGCTGGCGCTGGCACACCGCGTTCCTACTAGCCCATGCGGCGTAGATTTCCACACGCCTGTGGATTCCGTAACTAGCTGTAATATATAGCTTTAGCTGCATTCGTGATGTGGGAATCTCGCATCACTGTCGATAATCTGGTGAGATAATGTCTGCATACTGCTGGAGGTGACGGACTCCATGCAGCTTGCCGAGTTGGTCTCGTACCTGGACGGTTACCTTCGGGTCGCCGAGGTACCGGACGCACCACACGCGCTCAACGGGTTGCAGGTCGCAAACCATGGGCCGGTGAGCCGCGTGGCGGCGGCGGTCGACCTGTGCGACGCGACCGTGGGCATGGCGGCGGAGCAGGGGGCCGATCTACTCCTGGTCCACCACGGTCTGTTCTGGGGTGGGCTCCAGCCGCTCACCGGACGCACGCATCGGCGTGTGACTGGTCTCATCACGAAGAACATCGCCCTCTACAGCGCCCACCTTCCACTCGACGTGCATCCTGACGTGGGCAACAACGCCGTGCTCGCGCGAAAGCTGGGCGTGTCGTTGCAAGGCGAGTTCGGTGAGGAATACGGCATCGACATCGGGCGTTGGGGGGACATCGACCTTTCTCGCCCGGCGTTCCAGGACCGCCTCGCGGCGGTCGTCGGCAGTACGCCGCGGTTGATGGCCTTTGGGCCGGATCACGTGCGACGGGTCGGTATCGTGACGGGAGCCGCCGGGTCGATGATCGCACCGGCGGCCGCGGCGGGGCTCGATACGTTCGTCACGGGGGAAGGGGCCCACCACACATTCTTCGATGCTGAAGAACTGCGGCTGAACGTGTTCTACGCCGGGCACTACGCCACGGAGACCGTAGGCGTCAAGGCGCTGGCGGAGCATCTCCAGGCGCGGTTCCATCTCCCCTGGTCGTTCTTGGATCATCCCACCGGCCTGTGAGCCCGCGGCGCGTGCTGGCGGTGCTCGCGGCCTCCGAGTTGTGCGCCATGGCGCCATGGTTTTCGGCGTCGGCCGTCGGGCCGGCATTGGCGCGCGTGTGGCAGCTCGACACGAGGGGAGCTGCGTGGCTCACGATCTCGGTGCAACTCGGCTTCGTCGTGGGCGCGCTGGTGTCCGCCGTGCTCACGCTGTCGGACCGGTGGTCGGCGCGCCGGCTGGTCTCGGGGTGCGCGCTCATCGCCGGGCTCGCGACGGTCGGTGTCGCGCTCGCCTCCGGTCCCACGGTGGGGCTTACGCTGCGAATGCTCACGGGCGCGGCGCTCGCCGGAGTGTACCCGCCCGGGATGAAAATCGCCGCCGGTTGGTATCGCGAGGGGCGCGGGCTCGCCATCGGAGTGCTGGTCGGTGCGCTGACGCTCGGCTCGGCGCTGCCGCATCTGGTTCGCTGGGCGGTGCCTGCCGAGCAGTGGCGAACCGTGTTGGGCGTAGCGGCCGTGACCGCGGTCGCCGGCGGGCTCCTGGTCCTGCTCGTGCCGAACGACGGCCCGTTCGCCGCGCCGGCGGCGGCGTTCAGCTGGCGGGCGGCTCCACGCATCTTCGCGAACCGGGCGCTGTCACTCGCCAACATCGGATATCTGGGCCATATGTGGGAGCTGTACGCGATGTGGACGTGGCTGGTCGCGTTCGTCGCGGCGAGCGAGCAAGCGCGAGGCGCGCACGGAGCCGCGCCGGCGCTCGTGACGTTCGCCGTTGTGGGGAGCGGCGCGTTAGGGTGCTGGCTCGGCGGGAGGTACGCCGACCGCTGGGGTCGAACGCTGATCACGAGCGCCGCGATGACGCTGTCGGGGGCCTGCGCGCTCGCCGTGGGCTTGGTGTTCGCGCGACCTCTCGCCGTGATGATCCCGCTGCTGCTCGTCTGGGGCGTGACGGTGGTTGCGGACTCCGCGCAGTTTTCGGCGGCCGTGAGCGAGCTGGCTCCGCGCGAGCTGGTCGGGACCGCGCTGACCCTGCAGACCAGCCTGGGGTTTCTCCTCACCTGCCTCACGATCTATCTGTTGCCTGCGGTCGCAGCCCGGATCGGATGGCGGTGGAGCATGAGCGTACTGGCGCTCGGACCCGCGGTCGGCGTATGGGCGATGCTGGCGCTGCGGCGGCGGCCCGAGGCCGCCGGCCTGGCCGCTGGGCGAGGCTAAGGCACGGTGATGATCCCGACCTCGCCGCCGAAGTCGTCAGTCGCCCGCGCGGTTCCTGCCGGGGCGAACCATCCGGACCCGTCGATCCGGACGTTGAACCGATACACGCCGCTGGGAATCTTCCGCACGGTCTCCCAGGTACCTGCGGCGTTGCGGCGCAGCTGGACGGGCTGCCAATCGGTGAAATCTCCGGCGAGCTCGACGGTCGCCGCCGCGGGGGCGACGACGACCAATCGGACCGAGCCGTCCGGGGTCCGCTGTGCGTCGAGGCGAGCAGCGGCGGGGTCGTCACCGTCGCCATTCGCCGGTGACCGCTGGGTGGGGGTGGGCACGGCGCGTAGAACGGGGCGAGGGGTGACCGTGCGGAGGCGGATGCCGGCGCTCAGATAGCGGCCGGAGACGGTTCCGCTGATTGCATCGGTCGGATAGCGGCCTCCGGACAAGAAGATGGCGGTGCGCTCGCCCAAGGTCAGTGTCACGCTCCCATCGCCGTACACGCCCTGACCGCCGCCGCGGCTCGACATCCTGTCGCCCACCGACGCGTCGACGGCTACGGTGCCGCGGACGATGTGCATCCTCGACGTCAGGTCAGTGTAGGCCGTATCGCCCACAAACGAGCGACTCGCGGACGCGCCCACCGTCAGGGTGGCACGCCGCGACCAGGCACCCAAGGCCGCTACGGCGACAGGGCGGGGGGAGCGGCCGTACGAGGTGCGACCGCCGGTTCCGCCGACCCACACACCCCGGCCTTCAGCGAGGTAGTGAAGTCGGACCTCGCCCGTCGCATGCCAGAAGCTGGCGAAGCTCGCGTAACTGCTTCCACCGCTTGAGACGGTCAGCTCTCCACGCCACGGTGCGGGGAGTAGGGGACGCGGCGTCAGCACGGAGGCAGCGAGAATGCCGTGCAGGCTCCTGCGCCCGCTTTCGAACCGCAGATAGGTGCCGCGAGCCGTGATAGTGGCGCCGGGCCGCTCCCAGCTCAGGGCGGGCGTCAGCGATGCGGCGCCGGAAGGGAGGAATCCGTCATACCGTACGGTCGAGACGGCGACATCGACGTTTCCGGTCGCCTGGGCAACGGCGGCGCGCGTGGCGAGGAGCGAGAACGCCGCGGTAACGCACGCGGCGCGCACAGGTCTCGCGGCCGGCGCTGGCCGCACGCGTTAGGGGCGGCCTGGGCGTTGCTGGCGAGCCCCCGCGTTCACGTCCACACTCTGGGCCGTCAGTCCGGCCGCAGCCGCGGTGGCGGCCGCGGGGGGGGCGCCAAGCGCGATGTCGCGCTCGACGGCGCGCCGGAATTCGATCAGGTCCGCGTCTCGGGTCCGGCTCGCAAGTGCCACCACGGCATGCGCAGCGCTATCGACCGGCACTCCGCTGGCGACCAGATCCGTGAGCACGGCGAGGGGAACGATGAGGGGCTCACGGCGAGTACGCCTGAGCTCGGTGAGGAACGCCGGGGAGGCACCGGCGCGCAGCGCGGCAGCGCCGGCGGTGAGTTCGCCGGGCGAGGCGGTCCCACCCAGAGCGTCACGGGCGTGGGCCAGGTCCTGGGCGAGGCGTCGTACTGCGGCGACGATCACTTCTCCGGTCGCGCGTTTGGTCGCCCCCTCGAGCGCGCGCTGGATGAGCGGCTCGGTGGGGAGTGCAGCGGCGACCGCGGAGTCGACGAGCGCGCCAACGATCGAGCGCGTGACCGCGTCCAGCCGATCGAGGCGAGGGTCGATTTGCTGAGCGGCCATCGTCCCCGTGACCAACGTCGCGGCGAGCAGGCAAGCCGCACCCGACCATGGGGACCCACGCAAGGTCAAGAGCCTCCCACCGTCACGACCGAGCTTGGTGTTCCGAACTCGTCGTCGCGCGCCGCCGGTGCCGCGGGGTCGGCCCGCCAGTGGGCTCCGTCCACCAGGAACGAGTACCGGTAGCGTCCCGGCGCGAGCGGGATCAGGGTGCTCCACAGAGAGCTGGTCGCGCGCACGCGGCGCATCGGGGTGCGCGTTGCATCCCAGTCGTTGAAATCGCCAACGAGGGACACGCGAGTCGCTCGCGGGGCGACCAGTACGAACTGGAATGGCCGTGTGTCGGTGCGCGGGAGAACGGGCGGGCCGGGTCCTCTCCGGTACAGCAGGACCACCGCGGCGAGCGCGGCAGCCGCCGCCACCATGCCCAGTGGCGTGAGCGTGAGGCGGCGTGGCCGTGTGAGCCAGCTCCAGGCAACTCCTGCGGTGGAGCGGCCGGGCGTAGGGAGCGTTGCGATGGCGCGCATCACCCGCTCGTCCAGCGCGGGATCGATCCGCACCGGTTGCCGCAGATGTCGCGCCATCCGCTCGACAGCGTCGTCGGGCTGGTCAAACACGCTCTGCCTCTTTCAGTATCGCCCGCAGTTGCTCGCGCGCCCGCTTGACACGCATCTTGAGTGCGGAAACCCCGGCGCCGGTGAGTCGTGCCATGTCCTCGTACTCGAGATCCTCGACGTGCTTGAGCAGGAACGCTTCACGCGACTCGGGCGGCAGTCGCGCCAAGGCCCAGCGGACGACGTCCTCCCATTCAGTGCGGCCATCCGGTGCCGCCGACGGTGCTCGTTCGAGGGCGGTGGGGTCGTACACGAACCGCTGAGCGCGCCGCGCCGCGCGGGCCCCGGCCGTGCGACACCGGTTCACCAGAATGCCGTACAGCCACGCACCGAAGCGCTCGGGGTCGTCGCAGCGCGCGAGCGACCGATAGGCGCGGACGAAGGCGTCCTGCAGCACCTCTTCCGCGTCCTCCCGATTGCCGAGCATGTGCAGCGCGTACCGGCCGAGGCGATCGCGATACCGCGCGACGAGATCGGCGTAGGCCCGGGTGTCGCCGGTTTGCACACGACGCACCAGGGCGGCGTCGCTCGTCCCCACTCCCCCTATACCCCCTCCAGCGGCGACCGCGTCACTCTTCCGCCCATCCCGTCCACATTGTGACTCCGGGGGGTGGGTCGGAGGTATCTCTACGCGACCTCGTGAAACCGTTTTCCGCATGGAGGCCCTTTACGATGCTCAGACGCGTTCTACCTGCGCTCACCGCGGCCGCAGTGCTGGTCCCTGGCGCGTGCTATCAAGATGACACGACCACCGCTAGCCCGAGTCGCGCGTCCGTCGCCCGGGTGCTGCTGACCGATGCGCCGTTCCCCTACGATTCGGTGGCCAGTGTGAATGTGTACGTCGTGAGCGTGTCCGCCAGCACCGATCCAGACACCAGCGACGATGGTGGCTGGGAGGTCGTTGCCGAGCCGCGGAGGCGGTTCGACTTGCTGTCCCTCCAGCAAGGCACGACCGCGCTCCTCGGTGAGGGCCAGTTGTCCCGCAAGTTGTACCGGGCCATCCGCGTCGTAATCGACGCCGGTGCGTCCGATATCCGGTGGGCGGACGGATCCGAGGCCCGCGTAAGCTGGCCTGCCCCGGGGAGTGGTCTCATCACGTTGCACGCGCTCGTGGAGGAGCCGCTCGCACTCATCGCTGACGCGAGCGACGTCGAGATCGTCATCGACTGGGACGTCGGCCGGAGCTTCCTGTACAACTATTACGGTACGGGCGAGTTCACACTGATCCCCTGGCTGCGGGCGGTGCACCGGGCGTTCACGGGGACGCTCGCTGGCACGGTGACCAGCAATCACACTGGCACGACGCAGCCGATCGCCAATGCAAACGTCGGCGTGTACGGCGGTGACCCCAGCCGGCCCGCCACGTGGTACGTGATTGCCACCGGGCGAAGCGACGCCACAGGGTTCTATCGAGTCTCCTTCCTGGGCTCGGGCACCTACATCGTACGTGTCGAGCAACCGGACTACCCCTATCTAGCCCGATCGACGATTTCCGGCGTCGTGATCGCAGCCGGGGATACCACGATGTTGCCAGTATCCCTGCAAGAGGCAGGAGCGGGCGGAGCTTTCCTCCAGATCTCCGGACCGACGTCGGTGGGCGTGGGCGGCAGTATCACGCTGTTCGCCGCCGTCGGCGACGCCAGCGGCGATCCCGTACCCAACCCCACGGTATCGTGGACGACCAGCAACGCGTCCGTCGCCGACGTGCTGGGGATCGGGGACACTGCGTCCGTGACCGGGCGCGCGCCCGGCCTGACGACGATCACCGCCACCAGTGGAACGCTCCGCGACTCGGTCACGATCGAGGTGACGGGGTCGGCGGCGCCCGTGGCGAGCGTGGTGGTGCAGCCCGGGAGCGCCGAACTCGCTGTGGGCGACAGCGCGGGCTTCACGGTCGTGCTGCGCGACGCGGCGGGCAACGTCTTGAGCGGCCGGCCGGTCTCCTGGTTCTCGACCGATTCCGCGTTCGTCATCGAAGGCTCGTTCGGTACGTACGTCCTCGGGCGGGGTCGGCGAGTCGGGAGTGCTCTGCTGCAGGCCACGAGCGAGGGCAAGACGGGTCAGGCGAGCATCACGGTGCACTGAGCCTTCCGGGCGGGGCGGCACGCTCTTAGCTTGCGGTTCCCCGTCCTGACCGGAGGTCTCGTGCGTTGGGTTCACCTGCTGGCGCTCGTGATGGGCGTCGCGTGCGCGCACCCGCCGGGCAAAAGCACGCCAGTCCAGCCTGGGCTGTTCGGGTCCTCCACGCAGCCAGTGCTGCACCCGGTCCCGCTTCCACCGCGACTGTACGGCCCCGCGATCCCCCGGAGCGACGCCGAATGGCGCGCGGCGGGGCGCGAGGCGGCGAGCCTCTTATCGCAATACATCGCCATCAACACGACCAATCCGCCCGGCGACGAGATGCTGACGGCGCGGTGGCTCGGGGCGGTGCTGGCGCGCGAGGGGATCGAGGCGCAGGTGTTCGAACCCCGGCCCGGGAAGGCCAACCTGTACGCCCGCCTCAAGGGTGACGGCAGCGCGCGGCCGCTCATCCTGCTCAATCACATGGACGTCGTGCTCGCGAGCCCGGAGTACTGGAAGGTCGATCCGTTCAGCGGCGCGGAGCAGGACGGCTACATCTGGGGACGCGGCGCGCTCGACATGAAGGGCGAGGCCATCACGCAGCTCATGTCGCTGATCACGCTCAAGCGCGCGGCCGTGCCTTTGAAGCGTGATGTGATCTTTCTCGCCACAGCGGACGAAGAGATCGGCGGGGGGGTCGGGGCGGGGTGGTTCGTCGAGCAGCACAAGGACCTCGTGCAGGACGCGGAGTTCCTCCTCAACGAGGGCGGCACGATTCGCACGGACGCGGGTGGGCGGATCGAGTACTACGGAGTCGGGACGACCGAGAAATCGCCCTTCTGGCTGAACCTGACGGCGCACGGCACGGCGGGACACGGATCGCGCCCGACGCCGGACAACCCGGTTCATCGGTTGGTGCGGACCCTCGCCCGCATCGCTGCGTACCAAACGCCGCTGGTCGTGACACCCGCGGTGGAACGCTACTTCCGCGATCTCTCCACGATCGAGCCGGACCCGGGACGTCGCGCGGCCCTGGCCGACGTGCGCGCTGCGCTCCGTGACACGGCCGCGGTCCGCTTCCTCACCGCCGATCTGACGTACAACGCGCTGCTGCGCAATACCATCTCGATCACGGGACTCACCGGCAGCGACAAGACGAATGTGATTCCGCCGGTGGCGGATCGTGGCCGCCGCGCACGAGCGGACGGCCGACGCGCTGGTCACCACGCCGCCGCTGCCCGGCTTCACGGACAGCCATTACTTCCGGCGCATCGGCATCGTGAGTTACGGGGTGTCTCCGTTCCCGTTGAGCCAGGCGGAATCGCGTGGCGTGCACGGTAACGACGAGCGGGTGAGTGTCGAGGACCTCACCTTCGGAGTGCACTTCCTGTACGACGTGGTCGTCCGTCTCGTCGCGAAGTGATTGGGCCGTTGCTTTATCCCCGCCGCTACCCGCCGGCACGGGAGCGGCGGCCACCCGTGCTCGAGCGCCTCACCAAGAAGCCTTTGGGGTGGGTAGTCGAGCGGCTGGCCGCTCCGCTCGGCCGCTGGGATCGGGCCCGGCTCGACACCCCCGAAGTCGCCATTCCGGTGCCGGATCTGCCGCCCGAATTCGCGGGCTACCGCATGGCGCTCGTCACCGACCTTCATCATGGTCCCGCCGTTCCCACGCGCTGGCTCGAGCGTGTGGCCGACCGTGTAGCCGAGCTCGCGCCGGACCTGGTCGTCCTGGGCGGGGACTTCATCAGTTATGCGCGCAGCGATCTCGACGGGCTGGAGCCCGTATTGGCGCGGCTTCGCGGGCGCGACGGCGCGGTCGCGGTCCTCGGCAACCACGACCATTGGGTGGACCCGGACCTGGTCGCCGAGGTCGTCGAGCGCTCGGGTGCGACGGTGCTCCTCAACCGCTGCAGGCTGATCCGACGCGGTCCGGCCGTGCTGGCGGTCGGCGGGGTGGACGACTTCACCCATGGCGCCGTTCGGCCCGACGAGGCGTTCTCGGGGCTCGCCCGGGACATCCCCCGCGTGCTCGTCTCCCATAATCCCGATCTCATCGAGTACCTGCCCGCGGGCCTGCGCGTCGACGTGATGCTGTCGGGGCACACGCACAACGGTCAGGCCCATATTCCGCTGATCGGAGTGATCGTCGCGCCCTCCCAGTTCGCGGCGACCTACCTGCATGGACTGAAGCGCGTCGGCGCGACATGGCTGTACGTATCGGCCGGCGTGGGAAGCGGGGCGATTCCGGTCCGCTGGGGGAATCCTCCCGAGCTCCCCGTGGTTCTCCTCACTTCAGAGGGACCAGGAACCGGACCGTGAGGGTCTCGGCGGTCTGCGGCGAGACGGTGCAAAAGCACTCGCTCCCGATGAGCCGCTTGACCCCCATCACTTCGGCGTCCGCGATCCCGACCACGTCTCGGTAGGAGATTTCGAGCGTGGTTCCGTCGATGATGCGGTAGCCCACGGGGCGTCCAACGAGGCGGTGGTGGGGGTCGATTTTCACGAGCCCCTCGCTCAGCCGCTGCTGGATTGCCGCGGCCTGTGCCCGCTGCGGGGTCACGACCTCGGTCATGGCGCCTGCCGGCGGCGGTTCGCCACCACGGCGGCCGCGTTGCGTCGCATCCCGGCGGCTCCCGGACGCTCGAACGGCGTGTCGCCGAAGCGCCGCTCAAAGGCGTCGGGCGCGCCCTCCAGGAGCGCGGTCACGTCCGGCACGGCCAGATCCGGCCGCACGGCGATTTCGGGATCGCGTGCTGGACGCGCGAATTTCACGTTCCAGGGACACACATCCTGGCAGACATCGCACCCGAACAGCCAATCGCCCACGAGCCGTTCGTCGTCGCCGCGGAACGGGCCGGCGTGCTCGATGGTCAGGTACGAGATGCAGCGCCGCGCGTCGAGCACGCCGGGCGCGACGAACGCGCTCGTCGGGCAGGCGTCGAGGCAGGCCCGGCAGGAGCCGCAGCGGTCGGCTTCGAACGGCAGATCGGGCGCGAGGTCGGCGTCGGTCAGCACGACGCCGATGAACGTAAACGAGCCGCGGCTCGGGTCGATCAGCATCATGTTCTTCCCGATCCAGCCGAGTCCGGCCCGCTGCGCCAGTTCTCGCTCGGGTACCGGCCCCGCGTCGACATAGCAGCGGGACTGCGCGCCCGGAACGATCTCGCGGATAGCGGTCGCGAGTCGTTCCAGGCGTCTCCCGAGCACGCGGTGGTAATCGGCGGACCACGCGTACTGCGCCACCCTCCCGGCAGCCGGACTGAGCCCGGGGTCAGCGGAGCCGTGGAAGTAGTTGGTGAGGGTAACCACCGCGGCCCGCGCCCCGGGCATGATGCGAGCCGGGTGCTTTCGCTTCTCCGCTTGCCGGTGCAGGTACGTCATCGTCCCGGCGTACCCGGCGGCCAACCAACGGTCGAGGTCAGCGGCGTGCGCGTTGGGCTCGAGGCTCGCGACACCGACGGCATCGAAACCGAGATCGAGGGCTCGACGCTTCACCGCGACGGTGTTGCGTGGGGCTTCCGCGCGACGTCTGCGCGAGACGACTTGTTGCTCGAGGTCTTTCATAGATGCATCGTCTCGCGGCGCCACCGCGCGAATCGTATGACGTCTTCGAGCGTCGGCACCGCCGCTTCGTCGCCGTACGCGGTGAACATGCGCCAGCGGAGGTATTCGCGCGGGGGCAGCGGGAGGAACGGCGGCCGACGGTACCAGTCGCGCGCCCGGAAGCTCCAAGTGACGCGGAGCAGGTCGACCGCGAGCCGCGGGTTCACGACTGCGCGGGCCGCGAGGCGCGCCGTGAGGATCGGCCAGCCGGCGGATGACGCCATGAGCGGAATGTAGTCGCAGGGCGTGCCAGGCGTGCTTTTCCTCCTGTATATTGACCGCCATGACGCTCGCCAGCTTCCTCGACGCCGGCGCTCCCGCCGGGGCTCACGCGCTCGCCCGTTACCGGAGCGAGTTCCCGATCTTTCGTGATGCGATCTACCTGAACACCTGCTCGCTCGGCGCACTGGGTGAGCGGACGCGGCGGCGCAGCGCGGAGTTCTTCGACGTGTGGCAGACGCGGGGCGCGTCCGCCTGGTACGACGTGTGGTGGGACGCGCTCGCGGAGCTACGCACCCGCTACGCGCGGGTGGTTGGAGCGAGCCCGGCCGAGATCGCGCTCGCCCCCAGCGTGTCGGTGGCGCTCTCGGCGGTGGGCGAGGCGATCGACTATCGGCGACGCCCCAAGGTCGTGGTCACAGCGCTCGACTTTCCCACGGTGGCCTACCAGTGGCTCGCCAAGCGGCCCCGGGGCGTGGAGCTGGTAGTGGTCGAAAGTCCCGACGGGATCTCGGTCCCGCCCGAGGCGATAGCGGCGGCCGTGGACGACCGCACCGCCCTGGTCGCGACGTCGCACGTCTACTTCACGAGCGGTGCGATTCAGGACATCAAGAGCGTGGCCGAAGTGGCGCGCCGGTGCGGCGCGCTGACGCTGGTCGACGCGTACCAGTCCGTGGGCCAGGTGCCGGTGGACGTAAAGGCGGCGGGCGTGGACTTTCTCACGGCGGGGGGCCTCAAGTGGCTGCTGGGCGGTCCGGGCATCGTGCTCCTTTACGTCCGGGCGGAGCTGGCGCCGCAACTCGCGCCAGCGATCGTCGGATGGTTCGGGCACCGCAATCAGTTCGCCTTCGATCCGCGGGTGCTCGAGTTGCACGACGACGCGCGGCGCTTCGAGCTCGGCACTCCCTCCCTGGCCGCAGTGTATGCGCAGCTCGGAGGTCTCGACTACATCGACGAGATCGGTATCCCGGCGATCCGCCGGGTGACCGCGGCACTGACCGAGGATCTGATCGCGCGGGCCCGTGACCTCGGTCTCCGGCCCAAAGTGGCGTCCCGTGCCGAGGATCGCTCGGCCATCGTGATGCTCCCGGCGCCCGACCCCGCGGCGGGCGTGCGTCATCTGGCCGCGGCGAAGATCATCGCGGACGCGCGCCCGGGACACGTGCGCCTTTCTCCTTTCTTCTATAACGTGCAGGACGACCATGTCTCAGCGCTCGAGCGGCTCGGAACACCCCCCGGTCACTGAAGACGAACGCCTCCTCGCGCAGGTTCCCCGCGAGAGGCGCGCCTTCGTCAAGTCCGACTCGTGGCGCGTCCTGCGCATCATGGGAGAGTTCGTGGAGGGATTCGACACGCTCTCCGACGTCTACAACGCGGTCACGGTGTTCGGGTCGGCGCGCACCACCTCTGACGATCCCTACTACGAGAAGGCCGTCGAGACCGCTCGCATGCTGGCCGAAGAGGGCTTCCCGATCATCACGGGTGGCGGGCCCGGGATCATGGAGGCCGCGAATCGCGGCGCCCAGGAAGGGAACGGCCTGTCGATCGGCTGCAACATCGAGCTGCCGTTCGAGCAAGGACTCAATCCCTACGTGGAGCGCGCGATCAACTTCCGCTACTTCTTCGTCCGTAAGACGATGTTCGTCAAATACTCGACCGCGTTCATCGTGTTTCCCGGCGGTTACGGAACGATGGACGAGTTGTTCGAAGCGCTCACGTTGATCCAGACGGGGAAGGTGAAGCACTTTCCCGTCATCCTGTTCGGCGAGGAGTACTGGAGCGGCCTGGCGGAGTGGCTGCGGGATCGCGTGGTGGGGGAGGGGAAGATCGCCGCCGCCGATCTCAAGCTCTTCACGGTGACCGACAGCCCGCGGGAGGCGGTGACGATCGTGCGGCAGGCGCGCGAGCGCCGGTCCCAGGTCGTCCGGGTGCAGGCCCAACGCGACGCGGAGGTGCCATGACGACTCGCAAAGACTTCTTGCGTGGCCAGCCCATCGACCCCAAGCCGATCACCGGCCGCGAGACGGTCCCGGAGCTGGTGGACAACGCGTTCCTCGCGTACAACGGAGGCCGTCTCGCCGAGGGGTGCCGCCTCTTCGCTGAGCGGATGCTCGAGGACGATGTCACCGTCGGGATGAGCCTCACCGGCGCGATGACGCCCGCAGGGCTGGGCATGTCCACGATCATCCCGCTCCTCGAGGCGGGATTCATCGACTGGATGGTGTCGACGGGCGCGAACCTGTACCACGACGCGCACTTCGGATTGGGTCTCACCATGCACCGGGGGACTCCCTTCGCCGACGACGTCGAGCTGCGCGAAGAGGGCGTGGTCCGCATCTACGACATCTTCTTCGACTACGAGGTCCTGCTGTCGACGGACGCGTACATCCGTGAGGTGTCGGCGGGCCCCGACTTCCAGCGCGCCATGAGCACGGCGGAGTACCATTACCGGCTCGGGGGCTACATCCTGGAGCGGGAGAAGGCGCTCGGGATCTCCCGCAAATCCGTGCTCGGCGTGGCGCACCGGTGCGCGGTGCCGATCTACACGTCCTCACCGGGTGACTCCTCCATCGGGATGAACGTGGCCGAGCAGGCGCTCACCGGATCGCGGCTCCGGTTCGATCCCAGCGCCGACGTGAATGAGACGTCGGCCATCGTATTCGACGCGAAGACCCACGGCGGCAAGAGCGGTGTCCTGATCATCGGCGGCGGCAGCCCGAAGAACTTCGTCCTGCAGACGGAGCCGCAGATCCAGGAAGTCCTGGGCATCAGCGAGAAGGGGCATGACTACTACCTCCAGATGACCGACGCGCGCCCCGACACCGGTGGCCTGTCGGGCGCCACGCCCGCCGAGGCCGTGAGCTGGGGGAAGGTGGATCCCGACCAGCTGCCGGGGACGGTGGTGTGCTATCTCGACAACACCCGCCGCGGGCACGACCCGGGCGTACGCTGCGTACGTCCTGTGCCTGTTGACGCTCATCAACCTCCTGAACTACACCGACCGCAACGTCATCTTCGCGCTGTTCGAGCCGATCAAGCGGGAGCTGCTGCTGTCCGACCAGCAGCTCGGCTGGCTGGGCTCCGCGTACGTGATCGTCCTCTCCCTGTTCGCGCTCCCTCTCGGCGTAGTCGGAGACCTGAAGTCGCGCCGGGCCGTGATCGCGGTCGGCGTCGCGCTATGGAGCGCCTTCACTGCCCTGGGCGCGACCGTGAGCCGCTTCTGGCAGCTGCTCGCGTACCGTTCCCTGGTGGGCGTCGGTGAAGCGGGATACGGGCCGGCCGCCCAGGCTCTGCTGGCGGAGTTCTTCCGGGGCAAGCGTCGTGCGCTCGCGCTCGGGGTCTACTCGGTTGGGATGGCGTTCGGCGGCGTGCTGGGCATCTGGTTGGGGGGTGTGCTCGCGCAGCGCTACGGCTGGCGCGCCGCATTCGTCGTTCTGGGTGTGCCGGGCTTCCTGCTCGCGCTGCTCGCATCCCGGCTGCGCGAGCCGCGCCGCGGGCCGCCCGGGACGGTTCGGGCCACGGTGCTCGATTGGTACCAGCGCGGCCGCGTGGGCGCGCGTGAGGCGCTGCGCTTCGGCGCCCCGCTCCTGTGGCTCACGGTCGCGGGCGCGGCGCTCTCCGGCGTCCTCGATCTGTTCGACGGGCTGCCCCGTGGGCTCGACACCGCCGCCTTCAGCGCGTGCGTGAGCGTCGGAATCATCTGGACGGTGGTTCGACTGGTTCCGGTGGCCCTCCGCGGCAGGACGGAGGCGACCGGGGTCGCGGCCACCGCCTTCGGCGAGTTTGTTCAGGCGGCCGGGACCGTGCTCCGTACGCCGACGCTGATCTGGATGTTCGTAGGCGGGGCGCTCGTCACCTTCGCGGTCAACGGCCTGATCGCCTGGGCTCCGAGCTTCCTGGAGCGGACGCACGGCCTGCCGGTCGCCGCCGTGGGCCGGCAGTTCGGCGTATGGGGGCTCGCCGGCGGAGCGCTGGGCGCGCTGTTCGGGGGACGCACGGGGGACTGGTTGCTGGCGCGCTGGAGCGGCGGGCGGGTCGTGGTCTCCGGCGCGGGCTTCGTGCTGGGCGGGCCGGTCTGCGCTGCGCTGCTTCTGATCGACGAGCTGCGTCTGTTCGTACCGCTGCTGTTCGGGACGTTCTTCCTTTATTCGTGGTACA
>WNFW01000555.1_pt1 | contig 29466 bp, 33 predicted proteins | sample 5400131 | NCBI WGS metagenome assembly WNFW01 (sample SAMN13153362, study PRJNA577476) | soil metagenome | isolation source: 20 cm soil or saprolite under grassland replicate 1 | place: USA:California | collected 2016-06-15 | reverse complement strand
CGCCGGCATATTGCCAGCGGCCCACGCTTCGAATCAGGTTTTTAACTTCGAGTAATCTCGGAGTGATGTAATCCGGCGGCACGCCGGACCGCTGAGGTCTTCGGCAAAAAAATTAGCCTGGCTCGCGCTCGGGACTTACGCTCCGTGCCAGCCGCGGCGGATTAGACTGACGGCAATGGCAGCTAGCAGCAGCGCGACTATTTTCGATACACCGCGTAAGCCTTGCCTGCCCATCCAACGCGTGACCCGATCGGCATTCCAGAACGCGATCGCAACCAACCCGAGATTGATCAAAAGAGAGACCAGCGTGAACACCAAACCCACCGTATCAACGAGAATCAGCAGGGCGGTCAGCAACGCCGGTCCGGCGATCAATGGCATCCCGAGCGGGACAACCCCGAAATCGTCGCTCGCTCCACGATCAGCTGTCCCCAGACTGAGCAATTCGCGGCCTGCCAGACCCAGCAAAATAAGTCCCCCCTGCGACCTGAAAATCCGCCACGGTAATTCCGAGCGCGACAAAAATAATTTTCCCGAGAAACATAAAGCCGACTGCGACGCAAAGCGCGGTGAAGATTCCCACGAAAGCCTGCCGCTGCCGCTGTTCCCGCGAGGCGCTGGTGGCGAGCCCCATAAACACCGCTACCAGCCCAATAGGGTCGATCGCAACAAAGATCGGAATAAAGGCTAGGAAAAATTTCTGGATCATTGTAGCACGCGTTTCCGAGTGCCGGTCGCCACAGATGAACACAGATGAAACACAGATTCATCAAAATTCCTTCTCCCATCTGTGAAAATCTGTGTAAATCTGTGGCCGACTTCAGCTTTTCCACTCTTATGTCGAACCGTTTCATAAAGTCTTCGTCCCTTTGCATCTCACTCATCCTCGCTGCTTTGAGTTCAAATTTTTCAGCCGCCGAACTTAAAACTGTCGATGATTTTCGAGCCGTTGCCGCGAAGGCAAACGCGGTGCTGACGATTCCCGACTGGGAGCAGACGCCGGAAGCGGTAGAGACTTCGATAAAGAATGCGATCGCAAAGGCGAATGCTGCGCTGGATCAAATCGGCGCCCAGGATCTCGGCAAAGTTACCTTCAAAAGCACTGTGGTCGCGTTAGATGATGCCACTTATCAGGCCGGACTCGCCGCAAATAAGGCCACGATCATAAAGGAAACAAACACAAACCCCGCAATGCGCACCGCGGGAGAAAATGCGGTGAAAGTTTTCCAGGAATGGGCGGTCGGCATTGATTATCGCGAGGACGTTTACAAGGCGATCAAAGCTTTCGCGGATACGCATCCGAAACTCACGGGCGAAGACGAGAAGCTGCTCAAGGAAACCTTGCGCGACTATCGACGGGCCGGTTTAGATTTACCGCCGGATCAGCGCAAGGAAGTCGAACAGCTGCGCAAGGAATTGTCCAAACTCGGGAACGATTTTGACACCAACATCGTGAAGGCAAACGCTCCGGTCATGTTCACAAAAGCTGATCTGGATGGGCTGCCGGAAAGCTTCCTCGCCTCGCCCGGCATCAAAACGGGAGATGATGTCTACACGGTGATGGCAAATGTCACCTGGCAATTCAATACGGTAGAGGAAAACGCAAAGAGCGAAGCGACGCGCAAGCAGCTTTACGTCATTCGCGAAACTCTCGCCAAAGACACAAATGTTCCTGTTCTCAATCAAATGCTCGCGCTCCGGAACAAGATCGCCCTGCACCTTGGTTACAAATCGTGGGACGACTACCAGACGGAAGTCAAAATGGCCAAGACGGGAGCGAATGCGGAAAAATACATCAGCGATTTGGTTACCGGGAGCCAGCCGAAATTCGACAGTGAACTGGCGGAATTACAAAAACTGAAGGCCGCCGATACGAACGATCCCAACGCCCGAATCATGGTATGGGACTGGCGCTATTACAGCAATCAGCGCAACAAGCAAAAATACGCCGTCGATAAGGAAGCGTTGCGCGCGTATTTCCCATTCCAAAAGGCGCTCGATGGCATGTTTAACATTTATCAGAACATTTTCGGTCTGAAGTTTGAAAAAATCGTCGCGCCCTACAAATGGATCGATGATCTCCAGCTTTATCTTGTCACCGATTCCGGCACGGGCGAGCCGCTCGGGATGTTCTACCTCGACATGTTCCCGCGCGAAGGCAAATTCAATCACTTCGCGCAGTTCGACATTATCAGCGGTAAGCTGTTGCCGGAGGGGAAATACCAGCGGCCAACTGTCGCATTACTTTGCAACTTCCCGCCTGGGACCGCCGATACACCCTCCCTGTTAACACACCAAGACGTAGAAACGTTATTCCACGAATTTGGTCACGCCCTGCATTCGATTGTCACCCGCGCGAAGTACGGCCGCTTCGCCGGAACGCATGTCCCCGGTGACTTCGTCGAGGCGCCCTCCCAGATGTTACAAAACTGGGTTTGGGATAAGAAAGTGCTCGACACGTTTGCGGCCGATTACAGGGATCCGTTGAAAAAGATTCCGGCGGACATCGTCAACAAAATGAATGATGCAAAGCTGGCAAACGCCGGCGTTTTTTATCGGCGGCAGTTTGCGTTCGCCTCGCTTGATCTCGCTCTGCACGATCAGCACCCCGAAGATGCGTCTTACGATTGCGTGGCCATATCGAATCCGATCCTGGAAAAGGTTTTTTTGCCCATCGATCCAAGCACGACTTTCGTTTCGTATTTTGGACATCTGAATGGTTACGACGCTGGTTACTACGGCTACGCATGGGCCGATGCGATCGCTGCTGATATGGCGACCGTTTTTGAAAAAGCGAGGGATGGCTATCTCGATAAACAAGCCGGCATGAAATTGCGCCGCGAAATTTACGAGCCGGGCGATTCTCGTGATGTCAACGTTTCCATCGAGAAATTCCTCGGCCGGAAACAATCGGTCCAGCCATTCCTGAAAAAGATCGGCATCGGCCCGCAGGAAAAAAAGAAATCGCCTGCGGGGCCATCGCACGAAAGCAGATAGTTGTAGAGGCGCTTCTGCGAAGCGTATATCGACATGCTTGTGTTATGTTCGGCGTTTGACACAAACGCCCCTACAACGTCTGCGTATATGACGAAAATTACACGGCCGCTTGCTGCAATCGTTTGCTTCGCTGCGACGTCGCTTCTTGCGGACGATGAACTCGCGTTGCGGTTGCAGCCAGCGCTGGAGACGATCACGCCCGACGGTTTGCTCGCGCACATCAAGATTCTTGCGTCGGATGAATTCGAAGGGCGCGCGCCGGGAACGAAAGGTGAAGAACTTTCGGTCAAATACATCGCTGATCAGTTCAAACAGATCGGATTAAGACCGAGCAATCCCGACGGGACATACACACAGGAAGTTCCTCTGGCCGGGATTACGAGCGAACCGCGAATGTCGTTCAGCGTTCGCGACAAAACGGTCGATCTCAAATATCCGGATGGTTTCGTGGCTTCATCAGCGCGTCTTAAACCGGAGATCAAAATCGACAAGTCAGACGTAATCTTTGTCGGATACGGCGTCGTCGCGCCGGAGTACGGCTGGGACGATTACAAAGATGTCGATGTGCGCGGCAAGACTTTGCTGATGCTGATCGGCGATCCGCCAGTTCCTGATCCAAAATATCCCGCAAAACTCGACGACAAAATGTTTAAGGGGAAGGCGATGACCTACTACGGTCGCTGGACTTACAAATATGAGATCGCCGCCCAAAAAGGCGCCGCAGCGTCGATCATCATCCACGAAACGGAACCGGCGGCTTATCCGTGGCAGGTAGTGAGATCGAGTTGGGGCAAAGAAAACTTCGAGCTCGATAATCCGAACAAGAACATGGACGCGATTTCCGTCCGTTCCTGGATCACGCTGGAGGTTGCGAAAAAATTATTCACCGATTGCGGGCAGGATTTCGACGCTCTCAAGAAATCGGCGATCACGAAAGAATTCCGACCGGTGAGGTTCAATGCCAAAGCGAACATCGACATCAAACAGCAGATTCGCTCGTTCAAATCGCACAACGTGATCGGCAAACTCGAAGGGAACGATCCGAAATTAAAAGACGAATACGTGATTTACACAGCGCACTGGGACCATCTCGGGCGCCATCCCGAATTGCAGGGCGATCAGATTTTTAATGGCGCGATCGATAACGCGTCGGGTGTGGCGTCCGTTATTCAGCTTGCCGCCTCGTTCAAAAAACTAAATCCGCCGCCAAAACGCTCGGTGTTGTTCATGGACACGACCGCCGAAGAAGCGGGATTGCTCGGCGCGAAATATTACGCAGAACACCCGCTTTATCCGCTGGAGAAGACGCTCGCTGACATCAATATCGACGGAATCAACCCTTGGGGGAAAACGCACGATCTCGAAGATCTCACCGACCGCAATTCTAGTTTGGATGAGTTATTAGGCCAGGCGGCTGCGCGACAGGGCCGCGTGATGAAACCGAGCAGCGAGCCGGAAAAAGGCGGCTTCTATCGGGTCGATAGTTTCGAATTTGCAAAGGCCGGTGTTCCGGTGTTGCACGCAGCCCGCAGCATTGAGATCATCGGCAAGCCGCCAGAATACGGAAAACAGAAGCGCGACGAGTTTGTCGCGAAACATTATCATCAGCCGTCCGATGAAGTTGATCCCACTTGGGACCTCTCCGGCGCCGTGCAGGATATTCAACTTCTCTTCGAAGTCGGCTATCAGGTCGCCAACGTCGACAAATTTCCGGAATGGAAGCCCGACAGCGAGTTCCGCGTAAAAGGCTCCACCTCATGCGGTCATTGAGATTAGATCCAAAGAATGTTTTACGTTTACGTACTTCATTCCACTCGAGACTGGGGACTTTATATTGGTTACTCAACGGGCTTACGTCGGCGTCTGAGCGAACATAAAGACGGCGCGTCACGAGCGACCGGTTACCGTGGCCCCTGGAACTTGATTTATTATGAGGCTTACGTTGAAGAGACCGACCCAGTAGGCCGAGAGCGTTATTCGAAAAGCGTCGGCGGCGGAAAACTTTTACGATCGCAACTTCGCAATTATTTTGCGAAGCATCCTCTTCGAACCGCGTGAGCTGAAGCCTTTTACGCGGAAGGCAAAGCGCGATGCAATGCTGAAGAAGTGATTGGATTAGACGGAATTCTTCGGTCTAATTCTTGTTAGCTGTATGTCACTACTCGAGACTAATCGGCAGAAGACGGCGGAGATCGCGCAGGGTATTGTCGACGGTCGCATCAGTATCATCGCCGGCGCGCTGGAAATCCACGCCTTGTTTTGCGGCCACGTTGGGATAGACAAGCAAGATCCGGATCCAATACATTCGTAGCCATTGACAGCGAGACAAATGATCTGCCGATCGGCGACGTGCGAGTCGTCGACATTGGATGCGGTAATGGCGCCCTATGCCGCGAGCTTGCCAGCCGAGGATACGAAGTGGCTGGTTGCGAGCCGAGCGCCGACGGCGTTCGGCTCGCAAAAAATTCGGCGCCCGAGCTGGTGTTCCATCAACTCGGAGTAGATGACGATCCCTCCGCGGTTGGCAACGCGAGCTTCGATGTGGCTATCGCTACTGAGGTAATCGAGCATCTCGTTAGACCTCGCAATCTGCCGCGCTTCGCGAAGCAGGTGCTTCGGCCCGGCGGCCATCTTCTCATCAGCACTCCGTATCATGGCTACGTGAAGAATCTCGTTCTTGCGCTCAGTAACAAGTGGGACTCGCATCTCACGCCCCTCTGGGACGGCGGGCATATCAAACTGTGGTCACGCAAGACTCTCTCGCAGCTGTTGAACGAGGGCGGCTTCCGCGTCGTTCGCTTCATTGGAGCGGGTAGATTACCTTTCCTGTGGAAGAGCATGATTATCGTGGCGCAGAAGCCAGAAGAACCTGGTCAATGACGCCTACGACCGCACCGAAACTAAGTTGCAATGCGGCGGATTAGATGGTTGAATCGCGATTCGCAAATCTGGAAATCTGAATGGGCTCTCTTAAGAAAAGACGGAAAGCAAAAATTGCCAAGCACAAGCGCCGCAAACGCATGAAGGCGCATCGGCACAAGAAGCGTCTGCGTTACAAGGTGTAATTCATCAGCGTTTGGCGCCCCAGAGAACGTCCAACGCTCAACGCCGAACGTCGGGTTAAAGCCCAATCGGGGTCATCCCGAACGAAGCGAGGGACCTCGCCTACGAAGTTGGGTCATGCCAGGTAAGCAGCATGACCATTCACCATGTGAGAGGTCTCTCGCTCTGCTCGGGATGACATCTCGCGCTGGTTTGCGGAGCGCGGTGCCGAAAGTTAGACTCTCGAAGATGAGGGAGCGCACAAAGTGCGGAATTTTCGCCTGTGGAGGAATAATTTTCGCACTGATTTTTCTCGCGGTGGCCAATGCACTTGCCGACCCGACGACGAAAACCACGTCGGCAAAACTGCCGCGTTCGCACCAGGGAAAACAAGGCGTGCGGCAGGACGATTCGATCAATGCAAAACCGGCTTCAGACCTCGCATTGCGCCCGGGCGGCGAACGCAAGGCCGGTGCGCTCACGCATTTCGTTGAAGGAATGGCGTTCGAAGAAAACGGCGAGATGGATCGCGCGCTGGACGCGTATCGCAAGGTGCTCAACGTCGATCCGGCCCAGGCGCAACTCGCCGCGCGCGTGGCCGGTTTGCTGATACAGGAGGACGATTTTCCACAGGCGATTGACGTGCTGAAAGACGCAATCAAGGCAAACCCGAATAATGCCGAACCGTATCAGCAACTTGCTTTCATCTATGCGAGGTATCTCAAGAAAACAGACCAGGCGATCGATTATGCCAACCGCGCCATAGCCCTGAATCCAGCAGACGTGGAAGGTTACCAGCGTCTGGTCGAAATCGAAGTTGCAGCCGGACAAGAGAAGAAAGCGCTCGAAGCTCTGGATCGCGCCACGAAAGTTCGCAGTAACGATCCCAATTTCTGGATGCACCTCGGAAAGCTTTATGTGGCTATTCTTTTCAAGTCTGACTCGCAGCCGAAACCGGACGAATTGAAAAGGGTCAACGAGATTTTCAAAAGAGCAGCTGAACACGCTGGAGATGACCCCGCGATTCTCAAGGATGTAGCGGACTATTACGCGGCATCGCAGCAACTGAAGGAAGCGATCCCACTTTATCTGCGCGTTCTCGAACTGCAGCCTGAGGACGCAAATGCGCGAGAGAAACTTGCGACCGGTTTTATTCTAACGAATCAGCGAGGCAAAGCTGTCGAGATGCTCGAGCAAATCATCAAGGAGCATCCCGACAAATATCAACCCTACGATTTACTGGCACAGGTGCTCGATGAAGAAGCGCGATCGTTGCAGCGCGCCAACCGCACTGACGAAGCGAAAGCGAAGTTTGCGAAAGTAGCCGCGAATTATGAGCAAAGCTTGTTGATTAATCCAAATCACCCCAGCACCTATTTGCATTTGGCGGAGTTGCTTGTCGGGCCGTTAAAAGACCCAGGTCGGGCGGTGCAATTGTTGGCAGAAGCTCGGCGCCGATTTCCCGGCGCGCCGGAGATTGTTTACTATCTGGGGATCTCTCAGCGCGAGGCGAAGCAGAGCCAGCAAGCCGTGGCGACTTTCGAAGAGGCGCTGCACGAAGCGCAACTCGACCAAGACGACGATGTGGTAAATGCCAAGTTTTACTTCAACTATGGAGCTGCGGCCGAGCAAGCTGGTCTGTACGAAAAAGCGGCTGATTTGCTTCGCAAGTCAATTGCGCTCGATCCAGCCAATTCCGCAGAGGCATGCAACTACCTGGGTTACATGTGGGCGGATCACAATATGAATCTTGATGAAGCTGAAACCATGATCAGGCGCGCGCTCCAGAGCGAACCAAATAACGCCTCGTATCTGGACAGCCTCGGTTGGGTGGAATTTCGAAAGGGTAAATTTGATCAGGCATTGACCGATCTGCTTCGCGCTGCAAAAGCGGCGGAGCGCGACGATCCAGTTGTATTTGAACACATCGGCGACGCTTATTTGAAATTGAATCGCATGCCAGAGGCATTGGAAGCCTGGCAAAAAGCGCTGACGCTCGACCCGAAAAACAAAAACCTTGCGGAGAAGCTGGAGGGCACCAAAAAGAGAATCAGCAAAGATGTGCCCAAAACGAATCCGACGTAGTGAGCGCGATCAACGCCACATGAAAGAATATCCCACGCCCTGGCAGCGCAAGACGATGTGGGCAGCGCTTACTGCCTGCTTTGTGGTTCTTCTCGTCATCATCGTCGCCGCTGTGATCTGGGCCGCGGCCAATGTCATTAGTTTCCTCCAGCCAATCCTGATCCCGGTAGCCATCGCCGTGATCCTCACTTATCTGCTCGACCCGCTGGTGACGAAAATGTCTCGCGGAACGCTTAGTCGCACGAAAGCTGTGGCTCTTGTATTCGCGATTGCTCTTTTCGCTCTGGGAGGATTGGCCGCGTGGCTCATTCCCACCATCTCAATCCAGAGTGCGAATTTTGCCAGGCAAGTTCCCGCCTACACCGAACGAGCGCGAGACTACACAGTGGATCTTATCTATCGATTCGACCACACATTCGGGTTGCTTGGCGGAGCGCATGGGAAATCTGCATCGACAAGTCTTACGAACTGGCTGATCGGCCCCGCTGCGTCTCCTCCTGCTCGCGCACAACCCACTGCGACTCCAGCCGCATCGCCGCAGGCCACTGAGTCCGCGGCCGAAATTATTGCACCAAGCCAGCCGAAGCTGACCACTGCTGAACGCCAGCGCATTCAAGCTTACGTTGAAAAACAAATGCCGAAATTGGAGCAAGGGCTCCCGATGGCGCTGGGAAAGTTCTGGGATATTTTGAAGAAAAGCATCGGCGGATTTCTCGGTGTCACAGGTTTCCTGCTCAGTCTCATCCTGGTGCCGATCTATCTGTTTTTCTTGCTGAACGAGAAGCCGCGCATTCAACAGCGATGGAAAGATTACCTGCCGTTGCGCGAATCGCCCTTCAGAGATGAAGTCGCGGAGGTGCTATCAGAAATCAATCGTTACGTCACAGCGTACTTTCGAGGTCAACTGCTGGTTTGTCTGGTGGATGGCATATTGATCGGCACGGCGCTGACGATTTTCGGTCTCAATTTTGCGCCGCTGATTGGTGTGCTCGTCGTCATCCTGACGATGGTTCCGTATATCGGCATCATCATCTGCTGGGTGCCAGCCGTTCTCATAGCCGCTTTCCAATGGGGCGACTGGACGCATCCTATGATCGTGACCGGAATTTTCATCGTGATACAAAATCTCGAAGGCATCTTTTACGCTCCGCGTATTGTCGGAAATTATGTCGGACTGCATCCGATGACGGTGATCGTTTCGATCTTTCTCTGGGGTTTGATCATTGGCGGGGTAATCGGTCCGCTCCTTGCGGTGCCGCTCACCGCGACAATCAAGGTTCTCCTGGCCCGTTATGTTTGGGGCCAGCGCTTGAGAGAACAGACTCTTGAATCAACCGAAGGAGCTCTTGCAGTTCAGGAACCCGAGGTAGCGACTCATCCTTAGCGCAGCAAACAGGGGGTGTGGGAGGGACAAGCGGACTGAGGCGCGTCGAAACAGGGCACGAAATGGCGGAGCCAATCAAAAACGTCGGGCATGGAAGAACTCGCCCGTCGTTTCTCAGTCTGGAGAGTTTCTTGCAACGGCAGCTCTGGCCGGCTCGCCTCGCTGTTATGGTTGCCGTGTTGGCAATCGCTTTTTTGGTGGGCGCTCTTTCCTTCCGTTACGGCTCACGATTATATGACGACTGGCGCCAGAATCGTTTGCTGCACCGAGCCACTGCGCTGTTACAGGAGGGCAAACTCAGCAAAGCAGCGCAGACGGCGCAAGAACTGCTGGCACGACATCCCGATTCTCTGCCAGCTCTTTACCTTTTAGCAGAGACAGCGGAAAAACAAAACCTCGAAGAGGCCGTGTCGTGGCGCGAGCAAATAGCGCGACTGCTCCCAAGCGACGTGGACAGCCAGCTCAATCTGGCTTCTGCTGCGTTGCGTTTTGGAAAGCTCGATCTTGCGCGCCAAGCGCTCGATCGGGTCTCTCCAACTGATTGGGACAGGGCAGCTTTTCACGTCGTTGCAGGCTGGCTCGCTCGCGCGGAGGGCAATTTTGCCGAGCAAGAGGAGCAGTTCGCGGCCGCGGTAAAGAAAGAGCCCAACAACGATCTTTATCAGTTCAATCTCGCAGCCCTGCAAATTCACTCTGGCGATCCCGAAAAAAGCGGGAAAGCGCGCGATACTCTCCAGCGACTTAGTAAGGTGGCTCCTTATCGAGCTGGCGCGCTGCGAGCGTTGTTAAATGATGCTGTGGCACGCAATGACCTCGCCGCGGCGGATAATTTTGCGCAACAACTTCAAATGTCGCCGGAAATCACGTTCGGCGATTATCTCCTCTGCCTGAACTTTTATCGAAAGCTCGACGAGAAAAAATTTCGCCTGCTACTGGAAAGAGTAAAACCGTTTGCTGCGCGCGATTCGTCCGATCTCGCGTCGCTCATGTATTGGATGAATCAAAACGGACTTGCAGGAGACGTTGTTAAGTGGATCGACAAGTTGCCGACAGCACAGCTAAGTTCGGCGCCGACATCCGTGGTAGTGGCTGACGCATATGCGAGAATAAAAAATTGGTCGCGTCTGAAGCGTTGGACGCGCACTGGAATCTGGGGCGACTCCGAATACCTGCGACTCGCATATCAGGCAATTGCCACGCGACAATCGCGGCCCCGCAGTGGCGGGACTGCCAACACCGAGTTCGAAATGCTCTGGCGCTCTGCAGAACAATTGGCAAACGAGCAGCCCGAACGCGCACTGGTCCTCGCGCGTTTTGCTTCGAAATGGGAACTCGAGAAGGAATCCGAAGCGCTTTGGTGGCGCGTGGCAGAAAATTCTCCCATGAGGCGAGAGGCGCTCGAGGCGCTTCGGCGGCTTTATCGCACGAAGGATGAAACAGAGAAGCTTTACGGCGTTCTCCAGCGTCTTCATCAGGCTTCTCCCAACGAGGCGCCAATCACAGCCGACCTCGCCCGGCTCGGCCTCAATCTTGGGCAAAATACAGAACAGTCGCATCAACTCGCAAAGGAGGCGTACGATCGCGCGCCGAACGAGGTTAATTGCGCTGTGACTTACGCGTTTTCGCTCTCGCGACTCGGGAGAAACGCCGAGGCTGTTGCGATTGTAGAGAATTTGCCGCCCGAGCAATTGCATGATCCGCATGCAGCCATTTACGTCGCGCTGTTACTGGCTGAGGCGAGCCAGATCGGAGCAGCCAACAATTACATCGCGATCGCTGAGGACGGAAAGATTTACCCCGAAGAAGAAAAGCTCCTTGACGAAGCAAAAACCAAGCTCGCGACTGCGTCTGCAACGTCGCCACCGGCGAGGTCTCCGGTTCCCGCTGAACTGAGCCCGACGCCAACGGCGTTGCCCCGGTGAACCGGTAGAAGAGTTACAAAGGCTATAAAACTTACAACGGAGTCATTGGAACGTTGTAACGATGTAACCTTTGTAACGAATTACGCGGGCTTGCCCGTCGCTTTCTTCTCTTTCGGAATCGCCTTCGTCCATTGCGCAATAGCTTCGGAATCCATATGCACACGTTTTTCTAGCCGGGCGTCATGAAATCCCCACTTTTGCACGTCCACCAAATATTGTTTGCGTGAGAGCAGCGTTCCGCGGCAAAGCCGCTGGTGCCCGCCAGCAGGCGCCTCCTTTCGCAGTCGCCCGATCAAGTCGTCCATGACGGCCGCAGGAATTCGTCCCTGCTCGCTCGGATAAATGTAACCGAACAATACCAGATGGCTGAGCAGCACACGCCAATCGGGACCGAAGCGATCAACCAGATGTTCCCAATCCACTTTCTCCGCGCAGCTCACGAGAATATGCGCAATGTCGCCGCCATCGAACCGTTCTCGCTCCATGATGAACGCTTTCATCCAAATCATTTCCTCAGGCGCGCAAAGTTTCACGTGTAACCCCAGCAGTTCATCATCGTGCGCCCGCTCGAACCACGAATCATCGACTTCGCACAAGCCGTTGCCGGCGCGAAAAATCAGATCAACGTAGTCCCGTCTGCGTCTGGCTTTGGCAAGCCAATGCGGAAATGTCAGTTCTGTCGCGTAGCCGGCGCGGGCGAGCGCATCGAGGGCGGTGTCGACATGATGTGGTCGAACGTATAGATCGAAATCTTTTGTTCGGCGCGAAACGCCTGCATACACCTCGACCACATAGGCGCCTCCGATTAAGAATGGAACATTCGCCTCCTGTAGTGCCGCCACTGATCTGCGATGAAAGTTATTAGGGCTGCTTTTCGCCCCGGTGGCTGCTGCTCTCTTTGCAGTCATCACACATCATAACGCAATCGAAGCTCATAGCGCGCGCATGGAGGGGCGACCTCCCGAGAGCCTTCACGCAAGCGTCGCGGAGCTCCGCCCTCCAATTTTCCCGGTTGGGAGCGGACACCTTGAGCACCTGCGAAAAACGTCCATTGTGAGTGGCGATTTCGTTTCTTTAACACGATGGCTGACCCACGATTACGGATCGCCGCGACTGCGGATCTCCATTACGCCAGGCATTCGCGCGGCATGTTGCATGAAGCGTTTGCCGAGATCTCACGTAGCGCGGATATGCTGCTGCTCTGCGGAGATCTGACAGATTACGGACTTCCCGAAGAAGCTGAGGAACTCGTCGCAGACATTCGCGCTGCGGTACGAATTCCGACCCTGGCAGTTCTCGGTAATCATGACTTCGAATCGGGCCAACCGGAGCTGCTTTCTAAAGTTCTCGATGACGCGGGTGTGAACGTGCTCAATGGTGAAGCCATCGAAATCGCTGGAGTTGGGTTCGCTGGAATTGCTGGATTCGGCGGCGGTTTCGGGCGGCGAATGCTAAACGCCTGGGGCGAACCGCTCATCAAACAATTCGTCCAGGAGTCGATTAGTCACGCTGTTCGCCTGGAGCAGGCGCTGGCGAAATTGCAAGCCGACAAGCGGATCGTAGTTCTTCATTATTCTCCAATCCGCGCCACGCTCCAAGGAGAAGATCCGGAAATCTACGCGTTTCTCGGGTCCAGCCGATTAGAGGAGCCAATCAACCGATTCAAAGTGACCGCTGTTTTTCACGGTCACGCCCACAACGGCATCCTCGACGGCAAAACTTCGACCGGAATTCCCGTTTATAATGTCTCGGCGCCTGCGCTGCGCAAAACCGGCAAGCCGTACCGCATCGTCGAACTGTAGGGCGTCTGTGTCAGACGCCAATCGAGCGCGTCCGCTACACAGACAGCTTTTTCGTCGCCACGAGCCGCCACGCATCTACATCCGCGCGGCTTCGTGTAGGCGAAATGCAGCGGATAGCTTTGAATGAGTCAAAAATGACTTCAGGAAACGGCACTTTGATCGAATCGGCTAATTCGCGGCGAGCTGTGACCGGCATGTATTTGTAGATCAGACTCAAGTGCGGTTTCAGCTCGTAATGAGACGAATCTTGCGCAGCATTGCGAATAATTGCATTGAGCTGCCGCAATTTTCTATTCGGCGCGAATTGCACAAAGAGTGTCTTGATGAACTCATCGGAGTGACCGATCCGAACCGCTTTGAGGTGGATGGGTTGCCATTCGCGCGCAGTTCTTGAGAGCGTTTTCTCAGCCGCATCGGGGTAATTTGCCCCGACGTGAATCGTCACGTGCGGTTCGAAAAGAGGCGCGTCATACCGGCGCGCGAGATCCTCGATCAGCCGCTGAAAAAATCTGTGCGCCGGCTCTGCCGGAATGAGCCAATACGCAATGACGGAGGAATGTCCCTCTATGTTAATCTTTGACGTCAGCGCGCTAACTCCACTTCTGCAATTCAACAATATTGCCTTCCGGATCTCGCGCGTACACAACGCGAAGAGTACCGACCCCATCCACTTTTGTTGTTGCAATGTTTCCCACTGCGCTGCCGCCGGCGGCCATGACCGCCTGCAACGCCTGATCCACGTCCTCGACCCCAAATGCAATATGACCGAACCCGCAGTGGTTTGCTGCCGGCAGTCCGCATTCGATCAATTGATCGTAGCTGAAAATCTCAAGCGTCGGACCGTCATCGTCGAAGCGGGACAAACGCAAGTGAAGGCCGGTAAGATGCGCGTTCCTAAGCGAGGTGACACTGTCGAGCCACGCGCCGGACATGTTGCGTTCCGGACCTCTAGGCTCGCATCCGAATACGTCCGTGTAGAAGCGGACCAGCCTTTTCCAATCTCTGGCAATCAGATTTGTGTGAACGTACTTGGCTCGGATTGGCATTGTTTCCTCCTTCGGTAAACTCCAATACTAACGCTTTATCTTGTTTATGCCGACGAATGTTCTCGGGACAGAACTGAAATGTTGTTGTCGCGACCCGATGACCGGGTTCTACCGCGACGGTTTTTGTCGAATAGGTCCGGAAGACGTCGGCCAGCACACCGTCTGCGTTAAAGTCACACAGGAGTTTCTGGATTTTTCCGTGCTCGACGGCAATGATCTGGTTACGCCGCGTCCGGAATTCGGCTTCCCCGGACTGAAACCGGGCGACAAATGGTGCGTCTGCGTCACGCGCTGGAAAGACGGGCTTGATCACAACCGCGGCGCGCCCGTTGATCTTGAAGCAACCCACGCCTCCGCGCTTGAATTCGTCACGCTGGAAGAATTAAAGCGGCACGCGCTAAAATAGGGTGCCGCGCACGCGGTTGAATCCCAATGAGTTTGCCGCCACGCTAAGAGCAAATTGAACCTTCCGTTTAGTCTTTTCCTCGCCTTACGGTACTTGAAACCGAAGCGGACGTTTCTGTCGATCATCACATTAATTTCTGTCCTCGGTGTGATGCTCGGCGTGACGGTCTTGATCCTTGTGATTTCAGTGATGACCGGGTTCGACCGCGAGCTACGCCAAAAAGTGATCGATTTCGATGCGCATATTCTCGTGAGCTCCGAAGACGTTTTACGCGACTGGCGAACACTCAAAACGAAGATCAACAGTACACCGGGGGTCGTTGCGACTGCACCCTACATTCAAGGTCCAGTGATCGTTGAGTTTCAAAACCGGCGGCTCGCACCACTCATACGCGGCATCGATCCCGAGCAGGAGGAGAAAGTGATCCCACTGCGAAAATTCATCAAATACGGCAACCTCGACCTGGAAGGCGACTCGACCGTGCTTGGGATTGAGCTCGCGCGAAAACTGCAGGTGAGCGTTGGCGACAAGGTCACGGTCTATTCGCCGGGTAACCTTGGTCAGATTCTCGACAGCATTAAGAAACTGGAGAACGCCAAGGGCGAAGAAGAAAAAAAAGCGGTCGACGAATTGCGAGATGTGATTCTGCCGAAAGAATTGACCGTGACCGGTATTTTTGAGACGGGGCACTATCTACACGATTCCGAATTTCTTCTCGTGCCAATCTATGTCGGCCAGGAATTATACGGTCTGGGGGACGCGTTACACGGCGTCACCGTTAGGACCGATGATCCGTACGGGGCCGAGCGCGTGAAACAGGCGATCCAACAATTTCTCGAGCCGCCACAATACGCGCAGACCTGGATCGACATGAACCATCAGTACTTTGAAGCTGTGCGGCTCGAACGCAGCGTGATGTTTTTCCTGTTGTTCTTTATCGTGGTCGTCGCGGCTTTCGGAATCATGAGCACGCTGATCACAGTAACCGTTCAAAAACGCCGCGAGATCGGAATCATGAAGGCGCTCGGAGCGAACATCGCCCAAATCATCTGGGTGTTCCTTGGCCAGGGAACAATCATCGGTCTTTTTGGAACTCTTACCGGCCTTGGGCTCGGGATGACGCTAATCCGTTACCGGAACGAATTTAGCCACTGGCTCGCAGCGACATTGCACATCGAGATCTTCCCACGCGAAGTCTATCAATTTTCGTCCATTCCGGCGGAGGTGATCCCGCGAGACGTTGCGATTATCTGCATCAGCGCGTTTTTCATTTGTTCGTTTGCGGCCTTGATCCCTGCCTATTTCGCCGCACGTCTCGATCCTGTGAAAGCGCTGCGCTACGAATGATCTGTAACACGGCTCTGTGAGCCGTCCTCTTCCTAACCGCCCACAGTGCGGTGGCTACAAAGCGTCTGTAGTCCGGCGTTTGGCACAAACGCCGCTACAACTCCAGAAAGGCATTCAGCGCACGATACGCGTAGTCGTATCCTTCTGGCCATTCACTTTGGCGCGGGCCGGCGACATTGAGGACGTCGATCTTGTGCTCGCGGACAAAATCGGAAATCAATTTCGCGCCGACCTTCGCTGAAATCTTTGATGCGTCAATGAGTTGGTGCGGCCGTTGTAGCTCAATGCAGAAGCGGACTGTTTGCTCAGTGCCGCCGCTCAACTTGCCGGGATAAATGATGACAGTTCCATCAGAATCTTTCACATTCTGCAAGGTCCGCTCGGTGAAGCCGCCAGCTGCCAGCTCCTGAACTGGATAGTGATCTGGAATCCTGCCGAATTCATCAACACGTCCTGCCGGACACCGCCCACCACACTCGATTCCGTGCTTGAGTGCGACATCGAGCGCTGTGCGATCCACGCCAGTTTGTCCGCCCGAAATGATTTTCACGACTGCTCAGTGGTGGCAGGCGTGTCGCCTGCATTCTCGACGGGTTCAGTCGCCGGTCGGAACGATGTCCACGCGCTCGACCATCAAGATCATCGTTCGTTCAGGTGCGCGTGTGCGATGGCGCACACCTTTGGGAACGACAAAGCCCTGTCTCGGGGCAAGATCGACAACGCGATCTTCGAGATCGATCAGGAAACGTCCGTCCAGAACGAAAAAGAATTCATCGATGTCCTTGTGCTCGTGCCAATGATACTCGCCCTGAACCACCGCCAGCCTCACAACCGAGTCGTTCACCTTGCAAAGCGTTTGGTTGTACCACTTGTCGGTACAGGCCTCGGCCAGCTTCTGCACATCGATCACTTCAAGTGGTCCGTGCAGAATGTTAAGGTAAGTCGTGTACGGGAATTCTTCGGCGCTCTGTCGCAAATTCATGCCGCAAATCTAACCGCAGAGCACACGGAGGTCGCGGAGAAAACAAAAAGAAATTGGCTCTGCGATCTCTGCGTTCTCAGCGGTGACAAGTTTATTCTTCGCCCTCGAAATAATCCGTTTCCTGACCTTTGATAACGACGCGATCCGCCGCTGATGATTTATTTACCTTCCACTTCCCGCTGTCGGGATAATAGGCCGATTCGCCGATCGGATTATCTGCAATGACATAAAAAATGAGGCCTGCCGCGCCAGAGTTGATCAGTTGATGCGGTTCGTCAGGTCCGAAAATGAACGCGTCGCCGGCCACGACCTCGGTGGTACCATCTTTATGTCGGACATTTCCCTCGCCTGAAACGATCAAGTAAAGCTCCCATTGCGCCGAGTGTGCGTGGTAAGGAAAATTTGGTTTGCCGGGAGGCACGCGATTCCATTCCAGATCGAACGGATGACGCTTGGACAAATCGAGCGAGTTCGGGTCGCGTCCCAGCGCTTCAGAAATTCCTTTGAAGTACACAGCGTACTTTCCGCCAGGCGACTGCCATGCCTCTTCTTTGATCTCGTTGATGTTTACCTTGCGCATAACGAACTACCCTGTAGTAGTAGGCGTGTCGCCTGCATTCTCCGGAGCGCAGCCGGCACGGCTGCCTCTACAGAAGAGTTTCATTCCTCTCCATCAAAATAATCGGTCTCAGTTCCTTTCACGATGATTTCTTGGGTTCCCTCTTTCACCACGGCCCATTTGTCGCTATCAGGGTAGTAACAGGAATCACCAGTTGTCCCGCCGCTGCGCGGATTATCCGCAATCACATAATAAACAAAATCCTCATCACCCGCGTTACTCAGTTGGTGCGCTTCGCCTGGCTGAAACAAAAATACATCACCCGGCCTGACCTCGGTTACGCCGTCTCTATCTCGAACGTTGCCACGGCCAGACACGACGAGATACAGCTCCGATTCCGCCGCGTGCGCATGGTACGGACAAAGCGTCTTGCCTTTCGGAATCCGCACCAGCGTAAGGTCAAACGGATGCCGCTTCGCCAAATCGAGCGACTCCGGCTGACGACCGAGAGCAATCGAAATGTTCTTCATCATGCGGCCAAACTTTCCCTTCGGCGACTTCCGCTTCTGCTCAGGAATATCTTTCAGATTCACTTTGTGCATTATGAAGCAGCTTTCTAATTCCTTTCAACGACCTAACGAGAAGACAACCGTCTTCGGTTCGTGATGGAAAAAACAGCTATCCCAGCCCAGATCAAGTTCACAAAAGTGGAAGGATAGGATCCATAAAAGATCGTGTTTGCGGCCAACAGAAGGCTGCCGCTGATATTGAGGAGTTGAAAGGCAGCCGAGTCTCCTTCCAATCTCTTGGAGGAAACCAGTGCGTAAGCGATTAGGAGAGCCACTGCTCCCACCCATCCGATCGTATCAAACCATACATGACTATTCATGCTCGGTAATCTTTTGCTGAGTTAGAGTTCCCATTTCTTTGGCAATTTTTGTTTGAGTTCTTCGACTGGCTCAAAGAGGTCGCCAAGCTTTTTCACGCGCGCAAGGACTTGATCCGAGCGGAACTTCAAAAGCTCGGACTTTTTCTTTTTGAGACAGTTTTCGACCTCACTCCATGTCACCGGCGTGGAAACGGTCGGTTCTTCTTTTGCGCGAAGCGAGTAAACGCAGACTGTGGTTTTGTGTTCGTCGTTTTGGCTCCAATCGACGAACACTTTGCCTTTGCGCACCGCCTTGGACATGTTCGAAGTCACCCGATCGACATGTTCCTGTTCGAGATGTTGCGCAAGTGCCCGCGATAAATCTTTGGTTTCGTCATAACTAACTGCCGTATTGAGCGGCACGTAGACCTGCAGGCCCTTCGAGCCGCTTGTTTTCGCAAACGATTTCAACTTCATTTTGAATACCAAATCGCGCAGCCAAAGGCCTACCTGGCAGCATTGGACGATGTCGGCCGGTGCGCCGGGATCGAGATCGAACACCATCACTGTCGGACGTTCGATGTTGTTTTTGCGCGACAGCGACGTGTGCAGCTCCAAGTCAGCCAGGTTTGCAGCCCAAACGAGCGTGGGCAAATCGTTGGCGAGGCAGTAGTTCATGATCCGTTGATTGCCTTCGCTCCACACTTTTGCCGTCTGCACCCATTTCGGGCGATGCGACGGACAGTTCTTTTCGTAAAAAAATTCGCCTTCGACGCCGTTAGGATAGCGCTTCATAGTCAGCGGCCGATCCTTCAGATGCGGCAAAAGCACCGGCGCAACGCGAATGTAGTAATCGATCACCTGCCCCTTGGTGAATCCGACGTTCGGGTAAATTACCTTTTCCAGGTTCGATACCTGAATCTTGCGGTCCTCGACGATTAGCTCGGCTTTTTGAGGCATGGATCAGAATTTTTTAGCCAGAGATTGACACGGATTTCACAGATTGAATCCCACCTTTTCGTAATCTGTGTTTCATCTGTGTTGATCTGTGGCGGACTTCTTCAGGCGAAGAAGCGCTCGGGCGAGAGCATGGGCTTGGGTTTGCAGATGCGCGAGACGCAATGCTCCCAGCTTTCATGTCCGCTGAGGATTTGAATCTCCACCCGCAGAGAATAGATCGGCACCTTCAATTCTGCTTCAGGCAAACGCGGCATCCGCACCGAATCTTTCTCCGTGGTCACGATCATCGCCAGATCGCGACGGATACAACGCTTGATAAAGCTGTTCAGTTCCACCTCGGTGTAATAATGATGATCGATGTAGCGCTTGGCGAGATCGACATGCGCCCCGAGTTTCTGCAACGCGTCCTCGAAGCTTTCGGGTGCCGCGATCGCGCAGAGCGAACCGATGAACGTGTTCTGCAAAGCGTCGAGCGGTAATCGTTCGCCGGTGAAAACATTCTGGAGATGGAGCGGTTTATGCGCGCATTCGATAACTTCGGCGGTGCGATTGTAACGCCGGATGCGTTTCATTAGAGCGGAATTAGGCTCGCCGGTATTCTTTGTGATAAAGATGTAGCTGGCGCGGCGGAGATTGCGCGGCCTCTCCCGCAGCGTGCCTCGAGGAAGCAGGAATTCGTTTCCGAAAGGAGCTTGTCGATCTACGAGCACCATGTCGAGGCGATGTTTGAGATGCAGATACTGAAGTCCGTCGTCAAGCAACAACGTATCGACCTGCCATTTATCGATGGCGAACCGGCCACTTTTTACCCGGTCTTTGTCCACGAGCACGATTACGTCCTTCAAGTTGTGGGCGAGCATGTAAGGCTCGTCGCCTGCGGTGATCGAGTCGAGCAGCAATGATTTGCCATCGGAGACAATGCGTGGAGGATCGGAGTCTCCGCGAAGCCAACTCAGCCAATTTCGTTTGCGGGGTACGCTTTTATAACCGCGGCTCAGGATGGCAACGCGCCGTCCGCCGGTCTGCAACGCACGGGCGAACTTCTCAACAATCGGCGTCTTACCCGTGCCGCCTACGGTAAGATTACCGATACTGATGACGAGACAGCCGAGCGCGCGTTCGCGGAAGACTCTCTTCCGGTAGAGATAAAGCCGTACCTGCACCAAGCGGTCGTAAACGAATGAAAGAGCGTAAAGAATCCCGCGCAGCACCGACGCTCGAATGCCGTGACGGCGCTCGAGAACCACGTCGATCCCAAACTCCTCTAATTGTTCAAGCCGGCGGCCCATTGGTAATTCAGATTTCAGACTTCAAATTTGAAATTGCGCACCGAGGTTATCAGCCTGCGTGATGATAGTGCGCCCCGGGGTTTTTGCAGCGCGTGCCATGGCAGCCGCAATTTTCTTGGACGAATGAAGTGTAACAGCCGCGATCGTCGATCCGCTTCCGCTAAGAAACGCGCCGAGCGCGCCGGCCTTCTCGGCGGCCGCGACGACGCGTGGAAGAAAAGGAATCAGTTTTACGCGAAAGGGCTGGTGAAGATGATCAGCAAAAACGCCCCGCAGTTTTTGGTAATCCTGGGATATGAAAGCCGCTGTAAGTGCGCACGCATTCGCACAATTCTCGACTGCCGCAGCGTGTGAAATTTTTGAAGGCAGAACATTTCGCGCTCTCGAGGTTCGAATCTCAATCTCAGGAACGAACAGAACGAAATACAATCGCGGCGAAACTGCGAAGCGCTGAACGGCAAGGCGAGCGTTGCGGTTAATGGTAGGGACGCCGCGCTTCGTCCGGTCGGCGCGGCGCACCGATCCTACCGCTACAATGAAACCGCCAAAAATTGCCGGCGCAGCGTTATCAGGATGTTCTTCCAGTTCAGCGCACAATCGGAAGATCGTTAATCGGTCGAGCGGATTGCCGCTGAGCCCGTTCAGGGCAAGCAACATGCCAAGGCGAATGGTTGCACTGCTGCCCAAGCCGCGGGACCGCGGAATTTGTTCCGCAATTGAGCAGGAAAACGAAAACGCACGACGGCGCGCATGCTTGAAAAATCGGTCCGCCGCCTCGGAGACAATTGGGGGTTGAAAATGCTCACAGGACGCACCGCGCGCAGCCGTGACGGTATTGTAGATGCGCAGGGCGACACCAAGACAGTCGAAGCCAGGGCCGAGATTGGAAGTGCTCGCCGGAACGCGGACGGTAATTTGTTGCATAGGTGAGTCCCGTCACAGCGGAGGTGCGCGCGACGATCCTCTACGGTGCGGCAGTGTAGCAACGCGCGCTCAGGCGGCAACCGATCCGTTGCGCCATGCCGATTCGAAGTACGCGGTTGGAGCGATAAAAGAAGATGAATTTCGGCTGGATCGATCCGGGTTTGCTTCGGGATTTTCAGGCAGAGGCAACCGACGCATACCGGCTCTGCACCATCGACGAGGGCTGGGTGGAGCGTTTCGGGCGGGACATCCTTATTTCGTTCAAACGAGTGCTGGCTCGTGAACGGCTTCTCGCTGAACTGCAATCGTGGACAAGCTCTGTCGGTTTCGACCTTGGACGGATTTTCGCAAGGTTCGTCCCGAGAAAAGGTGAAGAGCGCGCACCGCCGCGTCTGATCGTTGGCGACCCTGGTGAAAATTTACAGACCATCGCCACCGAGCGACATCTGAAGTTCGGAATCGACTTCGGGACAGGCTATTCCCCGGGCCTGTTTCTGGATCAAAGAGAAAATCGCCGCTACGTGCGGCATATTACGCCTAAGCGGCTGCTAAACTGTTTTGCCTACACCTGCTCGTTTTCTGTCAGTGCGGCATATGTCGGAGCAGCTACCCTTAACATCGATCTTTCCAAAAAGTCTTTGGCACGGGGTCGCGAGAATTTTGCGCTTAACTGCCTTCCAACGATCGAGCATCGTTTTATCGCGGATGATGTCAGGGCGGTGTTGCCGCGTCTGTTACGGAAAGGTGAGAAATTTGACGTGATCATTCTTGATCCGCCAACTTTCTCGCGTTCGCCCGGAGGAAAAAGGTTTCAGGTCGAACATGATTTCGAAAACTTGCTTATTGACGCTCTCGAATTGGCAGAGCGAGGCAGCCATGTCTTGCTCTCGACCAACTGCTCGACATTACGCGAGCATGCACTGGAAGTCATGGCCCGCTATTGCCTGAAAGTAGCGCGCCGCGCCGCTACATCTCATCGGCCGGCCCAACTCCCTGATTTTCCACCCGGCGCGGGCGCAAGCTCGATTTGGCTGACTCTGCGGTAGCAGCACATGCGCGCAAGACAGGGTTATGATCCGAATTATTAAGCGAAATGGATCAATCATCTGCAGAGGTAGCCGCTGAACTCCCGGAACGCGGAGTGCAATGGGTCAAGGATCAGGTCGAGTCGGTTCTCAGTGAGACCGAAGATTACGTGCGCGAAAAGCCAGCGCAGTCTTTGGTGTGGGCGTTTGTGGCTGGATACGTTTTGAATCGGTTGCCGCTGGGACGGATTCTTAGTGGTCTTTTGCGCCTGCTCATCGTGGCATTAAGACCCGCGATCCTAATTTATGGCGCCGCCAAGCTGTACCAAGCGGCCCAGGAAGAGCAGTAACGTTGCAGAGGTGCTCGCCGCGGCGAGTGCCTGTCCCTGATATTCGGCGTCCGCCCGCAGCTCCCGGCTACATTATTCTTCCAGGGTAAAGCCGATTTTCAACGACACCTGCCAATCGCCGACTTTTCCCTCCTCGATCCATCCGCGAGTCTCGGTCACCTCAAACCATCGCATGTTGCGGACTGTCTTTTTCGCACGCGCCAGTGCATTTTTTACGGCCTCTTCAAACCCGTTGGGCGAGGAACCAACTATTTCAATTTTTTTGTAAACGTGATCAGGCATGTGCGCATTATCTGCCGAGAAAGCGATCAAGCACAACAAAAAGCCAAGTTCCAGCTCGCGGGTGTTCACGGCCTGTCTCGTAGTCGTTTTTCGCCTCTCCCCTTTGCGTAAGGGGAGAGGACAGGTGAGGGGTTGGAGCTCCGACACGCGCACTCGGCCTAAAATAAGTCCTCATCCTCCCCCTCTCCCTTGCAAAGGGAGAGGCGACCCTATGCGCACGGCGTTTGCCCCAGGGCTTCGGCCGCCGGTTGAATCGGCAAATTTGCTTTACAACTGCCTCGCGATTCCGGCAGTCTTGCGAGGTGCGAACATCGGCCGCCGTCTGCGTACTATTCGTGGCTGCTCTCTCCTGTGTACGCGGTCAGGAACAGGAAAGAAAGCTGGTAGATCGGCTGCTCAGACCGGACATGGCCTTAAAAAATGAGGCACAGCACAAGAAATTTTTCGCCGATGGTACGGCCTCGATAAACAAACGAGCAACTGTCGGAACATTTTACGTCCAAAAGAAATCGAATCAGAAAAGTTATTCAGGAACAGGACATTTCTCCACACAACAATATAATTCTCAGCCTTTCCACAGCGGACGCAGCGCGTTCAACACTTCGTCGCAGCAAGCAATGGGAAATTCTCAATCTGGCTATGCAAATCAGACTGCCCGCGGCGTACGCGATGCTCCGCAATCTGACAAGAAAGTTGCCGTTCGCGCGTATGCAGAAAACCGCCCGTTCCTGGACGAGGGCAAAAGTCAAAAATCGCTCAACAGGCAAAATGCGCCGCTCACGATCGAGCAGGTGCGCGAGTTGCTGAATAAAAACAAGTAGCGTTCGTCCGCCCTATGCGGATGCGCTATTCTGTGGTTGAACATGCAACCAGAAGAAGCTCTGGCGTTCTTAAAACAAGGCGCGGCGCAGATCATCAGCGAAGATGAGCTGCGCGAGAAGCTCGCGCTCGGCCGGCCGTTGCGGATAAAACTTGGAGTCGATCCGACCACCTCAGACATTCACCTTGGCCACACGGTTGTTTTGCGAAAACTGAGGCAGTTTCAAGATCTCGGCCATCAAGCCGTTCTTATTATCGGGGATTTCACGGGGATGATCGGCGATCCGAGTGGTCGCTCTGTCACACGGCCCCAGTTAACGCATCTGGAAGTGATTGCAAATGCGGCAACTTACCGCGAGCAGGCATTCAAGATTCTCGATCCCGCGCGCACCGAGACGGTGTGCAATGGCGACTGGTTTCGGGCAATGTCGTTCGAAGATGTCATTCGCCTGAACAGCCGCGTCACGTTGCAACAAATGTTGCAACGCGAAGATTTCAAGGGGCGTATCGACAATCAACAACCCATTCACGCCCACGAAATCCAGTATCCCATTATGCAAGGCTGGGATTCGGTGATGGTAAAAGCCGACGTGGAACTTGGAGGGACAGACCAGCTTTTTAACATTTTAATCGGGCGCGACTTTCAAAGAGAAGAGGGCCTGCCGCAGCAGGTCGTTTTCCTCGTGCCGATACTTGAAGGCCTGGATGGCCTCAGGAAAATGAGCAAGAGCTTCGGCAATTTTGTAGCAATCAACGAGTCCCCCTCAGACATGTTCGGGAAACTGATGAGCATCCCGGATGAATTGATGGCGCGTTATTATGAATTGCTCCTCCGGTGCGCACCGCCGGTCGGCAAGCACCCGCTCGAGGCGAAAAAGCAGCTCACCTTCGAAATCGTGCAAACCTACCACTCGTCTGCAATCGCCCAAAAAACACTCGATGACTGGACCACGCGCTTCAGCAAGCGCGATCTGGAACATGCTGAATTGCCGACGTTTTCAGCAAGTGGCCTTAACCAATGTGATCTTGTCACTCTCGTTTGCAGCGGTTATCGCGAAGCATTTGACCTCAAGAAATCGCGTAGCGAAGCCTCGCGGCTAATTAAACAGGGAAGCGTCGAACTGGATGGGCAGACGGTTCGCGACCCCAAGGCAATCGTCCAAGTGAAATCCGGTCAAATTCTTCGCCTCGACAAAAGGCACGCAGTGCGGATCACGTAAGCGCCCGCGTACAGCAAAAGAGCCACGTAAGCCTTCCCGGCTGCATGGCTCTTCGAATTTCCGCCTCCTCAGGCTGGGGCCGTTTGGAGGACGGGCATAACGCGCGCGTGATCCAGATAACTGGCCGCAATGCCTTCGAAATGCGCACGGATGCTGCGCAATTCCGCAGTCACGAAGCTGTCCACAAAATGCAAACGCCGGTCGAGCCAGGCGAACAGTTTGTTCTTGATTTCGTAGTGAACCGCGAGCGTGACCTCCGTGCAGTTTGGACGAATCTGAGCGAAATCAACGATGCCCATCAGGGCAATGTTGCCGCCTACGGATTCGAATGCGTATTGGTCTGGCGAGTCGCTCTCGACCGATAGAAGCACGGTATGCGCCTCAAAGCCGAATGGGCCGCGAAAGCTGAAATCGACGGTTTTGGATGACGTCACTGTTGCACGCGTCACCATCAGAAACTGACGCCGGTATGATTGAATGCTGGCCAGACGAGCTTTGCACTCCGGCAACGGCTGGCTCATGTGTAAGGTTTTTTCTAAGAGCATAGGAATGAGGTTTTTCAGACACAACTTTAAGCAGCAGCGATGCCATCCCTTTTGCCCAAGCGAACCCAAGCCGATCCTGCCCGAATTGTGTTCGTTTTCTTTACAATGCTGTATCAGCTCAACACGCTAATGTTCCCTAATCGAATCGAGCATAAGTCGCCAGTCCACCGGGAGTTCCGCCAGGTTTTCTCCTAGTCCAGCAAGCACTGGAACATTGAGAGTGCGCTTGAGAATGTCGGCGTTCGTCAGGGCTGCTATATCGCTCGCCATTTCGGTACTGTTCAATACAAGACCCACGCACTGGAGCTCGCATGCGGCAACGCTTCGCACGGTGAGCGCAGCGTGGTTAAGACAACCCAACCGGTTTTGCGCGACCACGAGAACCGGCAGCTTCATCGCCGCGGCCAAATCGCTGACAAAGTAATCTGAGCGAATCGGCACCAGCCAGCCGCCTGTTCCTTCCACGACGACGTGTTCAACGCGCTCCTGGAGAACATGAAAAGCAGCGAGAATTTGTTCGATATCGATGGTCACTTTCTCCATGAGAGTGCCCACGATCGGAGCGGCCGGTGTTTTTAACCAAATTGGATTCACTTCATTGATCGCCACGCAGTCACTGCCGGCTGCCAAAAGCGCCTCGGCATCCTGACGATCTCCGCAACAAATCGGTTTCATCCCGGCGCAGCGGAAACCGGATGCGCGCAACAGACGCAAAAGCCGTGCGGCAATATAGGTTTTTCCTACGCCCGTATCGGTCCCGGTAATGAAGAGACTCACGCGACCTGTGCTACGCGCTCGGGTGCGCTCGTCGAACGACTGGCGAGAATCGTTTCCATCATTGACTGGAAGATCTTTGCGCCGTCTGCGCTCCCGAGCCGCGCATCGGAGGCGCGATCCGGATGAGGCATCAAACCGAAGACATTACGTTTGCGATTGCAGATCCCGGCGATGTTTTCGATTGAGCCATTCGGGTTCGCGTCTGGAACGATACGGCCTTGTGCATCCGAGTAGCGCAGAATGATTTGTTGGTTGGCGTTGAGGTCGCGCAAAGTTTCTGGGTCGGCGAAGAAACAGCCTTCGCCGTGCGCTACAGGCAGACGCAGAAGCGTCCCTTTCGGGCAGCCGTGGGTAAACGGCGAAGCATCTACTTCCACTCGCGTGATAACCATGTCGCACACGAAGCGCAACGAACGATTGCGCACCAGCGCGCCCGGCAGCAAACCGGCTTCGCATAAAATTTGAAAGCCGTTGCATGTGCCGAGCACGAGTTTGCCTGCGCGCGCATCGCTGATCACTGCTTTCATGACTGGCGAAAACCGAGCGATCGCTCCACAACGGAGGTAATCGCCGTAGGCAAATCCCCCCGGGAGCACGATCGCGTCAAAATCATCGAGCGACGTTTCCTTGTGCCAGACGTACTCGGCATGCAATCCATCCAGGCCATTGATTCCTGCAACGCAATCTTGATCACAATTCGAACCGGGAAATTGGATGACAGCGAATTTCATGTCGATCTAATGCGCGGCGGCGCGCTGCTCAGCGTGATAATCGTTCACCACCAGGCAGGCGTGAATGACTCCTGGGATCCAGCCAAGCAATGTCAAAACTAGGCTGAGAAAAAAACTGGCAATGCGTCCGGTCATGAGCACTGCGAGCGGCGGCAGTACCACGCAGAAAAAATATCGCAGCGCTTTCATTGATTCGTCTTCCTCTTAGGCTTCGTCTTTGTATTCGTCTTACTCTGTTCTTGCTTTCCTGATTCGCGCTTCTGCAGCTCGTAATCTTCGATCACGGGATTCGACAGCAAATCGCGGCAAAGACGATGCAAACGCGATTCGAGCTCTCCGTTTTGTCCCTCAATATCGATCTCCATGTATTTGCCGATCCTCACGCTGCGCACCTCTGGCATTCCCAAGTGCTGCATCGCATCCCGGACTGCGTTGCCTTGCGGATCGAGCACCGCTGCCTTTGGCATCACAATCACTTTTGCCTTCATCATTTCACAATATTTCTCGACGAGCACGCGGACAAGCGCAATCCCGGAGAAACTCCGTTTACCGATGAATACACCTACTTTAAAATCACGACCTCGAGCGCTCCATTGCGGCGGAGCACGTTAACTCCTACATCGCCTTCGTCGTGTCTGGTGAGCAGAAGATCCACTCGTGCATCTCCTACTCTCAGATCACGAATGCTCACCTCCGGAAGGAAGGTCGGCAAAACTGGCTTCGAAAACACCAGCGTTCGTTCGGGAGCAGACACGCTCAAGCCGAGACAAGCTTCAAGCAAGAGAAAGACCGCACCCGACGCCCAGGCCTGCGGATTACAGGCTACGGGATAAAGCGTCGGAGATTCACCAGGGCGCCTGGGGAAGCCGCAAAATAATTCCGGCAGACGATGCAGATCGAAGAAAAGACTGGCGTCGAGCAAACCGGCAAGGAGCATCGCCGCCGAGTCTTTCAATCCGTATCGCGCAAACCCGCCGGCAATTAAGGCGTTATCGTGCGGCCAGACCGATCCATTGTGATAGGACATGGGATTGTAGCGCGCCTCGGTGCTAGCCACCGTACGGATGCCCCAACCGGAGAACGATGTTTCGTCTGTAAGCGTTGTCGCTACACGACGTGCCTGCTCCTGTGTCGCGATACCGGCGAACAGACAGTGCCCCGCGTTCGACGTTCGCACTTTGCAAGGCTGCTTGCTCCCGTCCAACGCAAGGGCGTAAGTGGAAATGTCGTCACACCAAAACGCTTTCTCGAACTGGCGACAGAGCGCTTCTGCCTGTTTCGACAATTCTTGCGCACGTGCGGCGTTCCCGAGTGTCCGGGCAAGTTCACTGGCCGCCGTCTTTGCACCGTATACATAACCCTGCACCTCGCAAAGCGCGATTGGTCCTTCGGCAGAAGTGCCGTCCCTGTGGAAAATTGCGTCGTGAGAATCTTTCCAGCCCTGATGGATCAGACCATGTTTCGCTTTGCGAGCATATTCCACGAAACCGTCGCCATCTGAATCGCCGTAACGATCGATCCACTCAAGCGCGCGCTCGATATTTGGCCAAATGGACTCTACGAAGGCGCGGTCGCCCGTGCGCTGGTGATATGCGCCGGCGAGTATAACAAAGAGCGGCGTCGCATCGATGCTGCCGTAGTACCGCTTAAACGGAACCTCTCCCAAGGTGGCCATTTCGTCTGCGCGTATCTCGTGTATCACCTTGCCGGGCTCCGCGTCCTGCTCCGGGTTGTGCGTGTCGGCCTGGGTGGCAGCGAGGTATGCCAGGACGCCACGCGTGACAGAAGGATCAAACCACAGACATTGAAGCGCCGTGATGATTCCGTCTCGGCCGAAAACCGTGCTAAACCATGGAACACCAGCGTAAGGATACGGGCCAGAGGCCGTTTCCGTTCGCATCATGTGGAGATCGGCAAGCGAACGGTTTAGCCAATCGTTGAACTGTTCGTTTCCGGTAAAAATCTGCGGCTCTCGGGCGCGCACGCGTTCGAGAGCACTCGCCGCCTCCTCAACAACGGTTTCGTAGCAAGGCCTGACCTCATTTCGCGAATAGCCGTCTACTTCGCATGCAATCGCGCACCGGTAGCTGGCATCTTTGCCAGC
>WNFW01000448.1_pt1 | contig 29478 bp, 29 predicted proteins | sample 5400131 | NCBI WGS metagenome assembly WNFW01 (sample SAMN13153362, study PRJNA577476) | soil metagenome | isolation source: 20 cm soil or saprolite under grassland replicate 1 | place: USA:California | collected 2016-06-15 | reverse complement strand
AAGGAAGACTTGTTTCAAACAAGGGATTGGATATTGCTGTACAAGAATACGAAAATCACTTTGTCGAAGAGCATATTGCATATTCGAATGCACTACATTCCGTGCTCAAGGGGCGAGGAGCGTATTTTGTTGGCCCATTAGCCCGCTATAACCTGAACTTTGACAACCTTTCTCCATTAGCTAAGGAAGCAGCCAAAAACGCTGGTCTTCATTCGATATGCAAGAATCCTTTTCAAAGTATCATTGTACGCAGTATAGAAGTACTGTATGCGTTTGATGAAGCATTAAGAATAATTGAAGGATACGAGATACCAGACAAACCAGCAGCCGAAATTCATCAGCGAGCAGGGATGGGCTGTGCATGCACAGAAGCTCCTCGCGGCATACTCTACCATCGCTACAAATTAAGTGATGAAGGATTGATATTGGATGCAAAGATTGTCCCACCTACATCGCAGAATCAGAAAGTGATCGAGGTTGACTTGCGACATTTTGTTGAACAGGCCATAGAGCTACCAGAGGATCAGCTAACGTGGCAGTGTGAGCAAGCGATTCGAAACTATGATCCGTGTATATCGTGTGCGACTCATTTCTTAAAGTTGCATATTGAACGTGAGTGAAGAAAGAACACAAATGTCATCACCTATCCTACTGATTGGCATTGGAAATGAATACCGTTGCGATGATAGTATCGGGCTGCATGTGATTCGTGCCCTTAAGGAACTGAAACTTCCTGAAACTATCATCGTAGAAAGTAGTGGTGACGGAGCTGAATTAATAGAGATGTTCAGTTCGGCAAGAATGGCGATTATTATTGATGCTGTTTCTTCGGGTGGAATGCCAGGCACAATTTACCAGTTTGACGCACATAAACAGCCCATTCCGGCCCAACTTTCATCTCAATCGACCCATGCTTTTGGTGTAAGCGAGGCCATCGAACTGGCACGAGTTTTAGAGCAAATTCCGCCAATTCTGATCGTATATGCAATTGAAGGAGAAAACTTCTCCACTGGCATTGGAGTTACTTCAAAGGTCGAGCGAGCAGCACAAGTGGTTGTTGAACGAGTGTGTGACGAAGTTCAGAATGCTCTCAAGTAGAAACAAATGAATTCTTCTTGAGAGGAGAGATTTCTCTAAAGAAAGACTTGGAATAGCGCATTTGTTTTGTTATACTCATGTGGTAAGGGAATACAAAAATCTACGGTGAATATAAGCATAGCAATACAAGGTTATGATTTGCGCATCACCGTCGGTTGGATGTAAAATAGAGGCAAAGAAGGCTCGAAGGATCCCATCAATATTAGAGGGAGTCAGATACATGGTTGAGATGACAGTTGAAAGTGTGCGAATCAATTTGCAGACATCCCAGCGAGTGGTCATCTTGAAAGCAACGAAGCAAGAACGCTATTTATTCATTTGGATAGCACATCCTGAAGCATATGCTATCGCTATTGAACTGCAAGGGACAAGTTCCCCTCGACCTCTCACTCATGACCTGCTCAAAAACGTTATCGGTGACCTCGGAGGCAAAATCGAAAGTATCGTGATTTCGGACTTGATCGAAGACATCTTCTATGCACGTATAGTCATGGATGTTGATGGTAGACATGTCGAAGTTGATTCGCGTCCAAGTGATGCCATTGCGCTTGCTGTGCGAGCGAAAGTCCCAATCTATGTTGATGATAGTGTACTTGAACGAGCAGGGGTAGCGCTGGAAGCCAACGAAGAGTCAATCACATCTAAATCTGACTCGCAAATAGAGCAAGATGATGAAAACCTTGATGCTTACCGTGATTTTATCAATAGCCTTGATGTACTGGATGAGTTTGGGAAAGACTAACGTGAATTCAACAAGGTTTTAATTAAAACTCACCCTAGCGCCCTCTACCTCTCTTAAATTCTTGAGCGCCTGTTAATGGCTCACCGCTTTTCATTGTCTCCGTGCCGAGTCTAGCTTCTATTAACAGGCCTTCGGGCAACTCTTTCCCTAATCCAGCGTACACTGCTTGCCGATCATTACGCATACACAACTGAGGGAATTTGGCTAAAACCTGTGCTAACTCCACTGCCCGCTTCAAACTTTGCCCCGGCGCTACAACCTCATTCACAAGGCCCGAAGCAAGAGCTTCTTTCGCAGAAACGGGTTTTCCGGTAAGTATCACTTCTAATGCTCGTCCAAGTCCGATAATTTGAGGTAAACGCTGGGTTCCACCATCTACCAAAGGGATCCCAAACCGTCGTTCGAAGCATCCAAACACAGCGGTTTCGTCAGCGATGCGTAAATCACACCAGCACGCGATCTCTAACCCACCAGCCACACAATATCCAGCTACTGCAGCAATGGTCGGTTTGTTTACGAATAAACGCGTAAAGCCTAATGGCCCCATCTCTCCATCAATATCTGCTACCAGTTCATCAATATTGTTTAAGTCAGCTCCAGCACAAAATACCTCGTCCCCACCAGTCAAAATACCTACCAGTGCGTTCTCATCCGCTTCAAAGCCCAACCACGCATCTTTTAGCGCTTGAGCAGTCGATTTATTGATGGCATTCTTGACATGGGGTCGATTGATACTGATGATGGCAACAGGTCCATTGTGATTTACTTTGACTTCTTGGGTATCCATATCCATGTTGCAAATACCTTTCTTTACTTAATGTTAGTCAGGCCAAATATTGTGTTGAACTTTGAGGATTTGATTGTCTCATGTTGGCTTATTGAGTGTCAACGCAAAGCCAAAGATTGCGTTGGCAGCAAAGCTATTGGCGTACTATGTTAGAATAAGACAATATTCATAGCGATGTAGAGGAGTAAGATTGGACCATGACACAAACTGGGAAAAGTATACAACATCAACATGACACAACAGTGACAAGCAGGCCACGCCTCCGCTTTGCTCCAAGCCCCACGGGCTTGATGCATATTGGTGGGTATCGTACAGCCCTTTTTAGCTGGCTTTATGCTCGCCACACTGGTGGTTCATTCATCCTGCGTATCGAGGATACTGACGTGGCACGTACTGTTGAAGGGGCTGTAGACTACCTTATCGATGGTTTACATTGGCTTGGCATGGATTTTGATGAAGGTCCCATTGTTGGAGGCCAACTCGGTCCTTACTATCAAACGCAACGTAAAGCGCTCTATCAACAATATGCTCACCAATTGATTGCATCGGGACATGCTTATCGCTGTTACTGCACACCGGCGCGCCTTGAACAGATGCGCAAGGAGCAACTGGCTCAAAAATTACCTCCGCGTTACGACCGCCGCTGCCGCTATCTAAGCGATGAAGAACGCGCAGCGAATGATGCTGCTGGCCTCACATGGGTGGTACGATTTGCTATGCCGATTGATGGTGAGACAGTTGTGCATGACGAACTTCATGGTGATATCACTTTCAAGAATTCAGATATTGACGATACGGTCATACTTAAAACAGATGGCCTGCCCACTTATCATTTAGCACATATAATCGATGATCACTTGATGGGAGTAACGCATCTTCTGCGTGCCGAAGAATGGATCTCAAGTGCTCCACGACATATTCAAATATGGAATGCATTGGGATGGCAGCCTCCCTTATTCTTCCATGTCCCAGATGTGCTGGGAAAAGATAAAAAGAAACTCAGCAAGCGACATAGCGCACCTTCCTGGAAAGAGCTAGAGCAAAGAGGCTTTTTGCCGGAGGCGGTCTTCAACTTTCTGGCCTTACTTGGCTGGTCATATGATGATAAAACTGAGTTTTTCTCACGTGAAGCACTGATCCAGGCATTCTCATTAGATCGTATAGGCGTCTCAGGCGGTATTCTCGATATGGAGAAGCTCGAATGGATGAACGGTGTCTATATTCGCAATTTGTCTCTTGAAGAGTTTACACAGCGCTGCATACCATATATGGAGCGTCAAGAGGTCGACGGTGGATTACCGGATAATATCTCGCGTCCACTTGACTTTGACTATACCTCGCATGTTCTCTCTTTAGAGCAGGAGCGTTTGAGAACCCTTGGCGAGGCAGCCCATGCAGTGTCATTTTTTTACTCTAACAACCTGACCTACGAGACTCCGTTGTTGATCCAGAAAGGAATGGATGCAGAGCGCACAAAAGCAGCGCTTGAAAGCGCTGAGAAACTCTTAATCACTGTAGACCAGTGGGAACACAGTGCTATGGAGGCTCCTATGCGTGAATTAGCAGTAGAGCTGGGTCTAAAAACGGGGCAGCTTTTCGGTTCTATTCGAGTAGCAATTAGCGGACGCATAGCTACGCCTCCACTATTTCAGATGATGGAGGTGCTTGGGCGCGAACGCACGCTGTTGCGTATCAAGGAAGCAATTGAGCGTCTTTAGAATAGAAAGCATTTAGATAACATGTCGCAGAGAGACTATATTTTGAGAATAGCTCAAGAATTTGGCAGTGTGCTGGCACAGGTCCTTTACAACAGGCAAATCAAAGATTTTAGCGCTGCTCATAAACTCATCGATGAGCAATCTAAACAAGTATTTGGCATGGGAATCGGTTTCATGCGCTCTGTACCTGAACAGACCTTACTTTCGATGCTCACATCATTTGATATGTTGGATACCGAAAAATGCTGGTTGCTCGCTATTCTCTTGAAAGCCGAAGGCGACATTTACGAGGATCAAGGAAATGCTAGCGAAAGTTATTACAGCTATATTAGATCCTTAAATCTGTTTCTCGAAGTTTTATTACTCAGAACCAACAGTAGTGGCAGGAGTATTGTTCCAGAGATTGATGATCTACTCGCCAGATTAAGCGATTACGACCTGCCGAAAAGGACCAAGTTGCTCCTTTTCCGCTATTTCGATCAGAATCATGAGTCTGTCAGAGCTGAGGGTCTGCTCTTCGAGATGCTCGAAACAAGCGGTCCCGATGAAGATATATAGGTACACAAGTGTCAACGATTAAATCCACAAATATTTCACGTTCTACTGTCGTCGATACCTGGCGCTGGTTGTGGCCTGATGTGCTTATGCGCATTCTACCGCTAGGAGTTATTCCCTTTCTATATATCGCCATTTTACACTTACCACTTTCTTTTCTGGGTCTCACACTCCATAATTGGCCCCAACAGCTCGTTATAGGTCTCGTAGTTGGTTTTGCAATGACCTGTTTCGCCTCAGCATACCGCCTGTTCGTTGTCGGCCCATTTTTTCGTTGGCCGACTTTGGGTGACCACCTACTTCAGGGTTTCTACTACCTGATCATCAATGGTCCGATTGAAGAGTTATTTTTTCGGGGTTTCCTGTTGGCAGCAGTAACACAATGGACAGGTTGGATTGGTTGGGGATGGCTAGTAAGCACTGGCACCTACACACTTTATCATCGACTGGGAAAATGGAACTGGCGAAGCGTCGGTGGAGTAGGATTGGCCGGACTGGTATTCAGTTTTCTTTACCTCGCACAATCGGAACCACGCTCTCTACTAGCAGTTATCATCGTACATGGCTTTACGACCTGGGGTTTTCTTAGTCTGGGTGATGAAATCATGTATAGAAGATGGAAACACAAAAGTGGTTAGATGACAATCACAATCTTTAATCCAAAGGTTGATTGTTTCAACGTTTGTTATATTGATGGCAACTGAAACAATTTTCCTTTGTGTGCGTCATATAGTAGTAGGGAGTAAAAATCTATCCGGCGGAGTGATAAACGTCCTATTTCGTTACCTTGATCATTACTATTCGTCTGGCATTAAAGTATGATATATCCAGGTGACTGGTAAGAGGAGTTTCCTTTTATATTCATAATTCGCTTAAGATTGCTTAATTCCTCGGTATTTGGAGGTCCAATTCATTGAAAATTGTTGTTACTGGTGGAGCTGGATTTATCGGATCCCATCTTTGTGCTCGATTATTGGAAGATGGACATAGAGTGCTGTGTGTGGATAATCTTCTCACTGGCACGGAACAAAACATTGAAACATTACGCAATAATTCACGATTCACTTTTTTACAACACGACGTAACGCAGCCATTTAACTTTGATGCAGAGGCTATCTTTCACCTGGCAAGCCCAGCCAGTCCTGTAGGATACATGGAACATCCCATTGAAACGATCATGGTAAATAGCCTGGGTACTTACCAGATGCTTGAGCAGGCAAAGAAACAGAAGGCGCTTTTCCTGTATTCTTCAACCTCAGAGGCTTATGGGGATCCACTTGTCCATCCACAACGCGAGGACTACTGGGGTAACGTAAATCCAGTGGGACCACGTGCTTGTTATGACGAAAGCAAACGGCTTGGCGAAACCCTGACTATGGAATACTACAGGCAATTTCAGGTTAATGCACGTATTGTGCGCATTTTCAACACCTATGGTCCAAATAGCCAGGCAGACGACGGTCGAATGATACCAAATTTCATCATCCAGGCACTTAAAAACCAGCCCTTGACAATTTATGGTGATGGCACTATTACCCGCAGCATCTGCTATGTCAGTGATCTTATCGAAGGATTGATATTAGCCCTCTATAAACCCTTTACAGCAGGTGAAATTTACAACCTGGGTAATACAATAGAGCTTACGGTGCTCGAGTTTGCCCAGACAATTATCCGTTTGTGCCAATCGTCATCTGCCATCATTTTTGAACCTGGGCGTATCGATGACCCCGAAAGGCGGCGCCCGGATATTTCTAAAGCCCAGCAAGCGTTAGGCTGGCAACATAACGTTTCAGTGGAAGAGGGACTGAAGCGCACGATTGCATGGTTCGATACGCAGATATCACGTGTATCTACTGTCAGTTTGTAGGATTTTATGTAGTTTCAAGTAGAATTTGTAGGATCTCTATGAAAAGTCTAAGCGTTGAGTATACATCAGCATACTCCGGTAATCAGGCTACACGCAGCGCTTATCGCCATTTGCATACATAATCTAGTCGATGATTTATTTATTCAAAGCTTAACCAACCTTATCGCGTTACTACTTATCGCGCTTATACGTCTATAGAGGGTAACGCTTGGCGTATCAAATTAAAGGTATTTGGAGGATAATTTGCTTAAGCAAAATACTGGTAGTGCTCATGAAAAAGATATGACATCCACACAAGATGATCCCACCATCACCATTGAACAAAAAAAGGCAGAACTTCTTAAACAAGAGACAAATAATGAGGCAGATATTACGCAAGATCAGCTTTCAATCAGTAAGCGGCTCTTTAATTGGCGTACTTTCGTACCATTGGTTATTGCCATTATTGCGCTCATTATCTTTTCTCAAAAAATAAATATTAATCCAAAATTAACATGGCTTGCAATGCGCAACGCCAAGGTCTATTTTGTTCTAGCGGCTTTTATTATCTACTATCTTTCATTTCCAATACGTACATTCCGCTGGCGCATGCTCCTGGAAAATATTGGTTATACAAAAGAGAACGGTATTCAGCTACCAAAGTTCTGGAAATTACTTGAGATCATCTACGTGTCCTGGTTTGCTAATGTGATCGTTCCGGCTAAACTTGGGGACTTATACCGAGCTTACCTTCTACGCAGAGAAGCCGGTCTTCCTGCTACAAGGACCTTTGGATCTATCCTTGCAGAACGCCTCCTGGATCTCATTGTTCTGCTCTTGCTCTTTATTCCAGCTGTCATTATTAGCCTGCATGAGAACCTGCCTCCACAGCTGGTACTTGGTCTCAAGATTACTATGATATTAGTTGTGGTAGGTATCATTGGACTTTTTATATTGCGTATGTTCCCGACTCAGATCGGCCTGGTAGTGCCTAAACGATTTCGGGGATATTATTACCAATTCCAGGAGGGCACGCTTAGATCGTTTCGGCGTATTCCTTCATTAACCGGGCTTACAGCTAGCGTTTGGGCTTGTGAGGCGCTACGTTTCTTTTTTATCGCTCTTGCTCTCAACTTAATAAGTGGAAACTTAGTTCATGTTTTTTTTGCCTCACTTTTCATCGCACTTGGCGAGGCACTTCTCACAGCTGTTCCATTTACAGGTGGCGGTATTGGTCTTGTTGAGGGCGGTATGTTAGCAATGATATCGCTTTTCACACCGAATACAAGTCTGGCATTAGCAGCTATAGTGATTGACCGTGCGATAAGTCTATTCAGCGTTTTGGTGATCGGGTTCTTTGTCTTCATGATTACTATTGGCAGACAAGCAACAATTCCAGACCAACCCCTACAACCCATCTTGATATCGGAAGAAAATCTTGACATTGAAAAATCTTGACACTGAATAGGGTGTGCATTATAATTTTTGCGCAGGTCAATGAGGATACTCAAGTCAATTTCCTTGTACGCCTCGAAAACAGGCCTCAAGGGGGGTGATACCGCTGTCAGAAGTCAAAATCGGCGAAAATGACTCTTTTGAAACAGCACTGAAACGTTTCAATCGCAAGCTTCAGCAGGACGGTATACTAGCTGAAGCTCGTCGCAGAGAGCATTACGAAAAGCCGAGTGTCAAACGAAAAAGAAAAGAAGCGGCTAAACGACGCAAAGCCATCCGCAAAGGGCAATAAATTACATACTATTTCCGCCAGTAACATATAGTGCATTCCCTGCTTTTTCTATGTGTTCCCGGCGGATTTATTTATAAGCCAATGTATGAGGCATCATGACAGACCATAATATAGAAGTAGCACTTTCAATAGATCTTGATAATGAAGAAGAGGAACTGACTTTAAAGCAGCTACTTTCTTCCCTCCCATTAGAGGCTGTAGTGTTGCAGACTTTATCTCAAGCGGGAATTGAACGACCTGCTCTTGTGGTCCTGCTGATAACCAATGATGAAACAATTCGTTCACTGAACAAACAATATCGCAGTCAAGACAAACCGACAGATGTGCTATCATTTCCTCTACTCGAAAAACCCATTGTAAATGCGCCTGCGGATCAACTTTGGGGATCGTTTGAATTGCTTAGGGATGAGGAAACCCAAAACAAACAAGCCTTCATTACTCCACCCGATATCACTATGCATTTAGGTGATATTGTTATTTCGTGGCCCACGGTTAAACGCCAGGCATCCAATAACGATCACACACCAGCATACGAATTACTCTTCCTTCTTTCGCATGCAGTACTCCACCTGGTTGGATACGATGATCAAACAGAAACCGGGTATCAATCTATGTTACGTTTACAAAAAGCTGTAATGGAAGCTATTGGTAAGAAGGTCTAGTCAGAAATGAAGGATGACCTGAAATCACAACAGAAACAACTACCTCAAAGCGAGTGGTCAAAATTTATTGCTGGTTTCACGTATGCATTTCGTGGTCTTTGGTATGCTCTGCGAACCCAGCGCAACACACGCGTACATGTATGCATTGCTATCCTGGCAATCATAATGGGCATTGTTTTACACATTACCGCTGTTGAGTTTGCTATGGTATTTGTGGCAATTACTGGAGTATTTATTGCTGAGATGTTCAACACTGTCTTCGAATTATGTATCGATCTGGCTTCGCCAGAATACAACCCTTTAGCGAAAATCGCTAAAGATGTGGCTGCAGGCGCAGTTTTGCTAAGTGCAATGCTTTCAATTGTGATCGGTCTATTTGTTTTCGGACCTCATCTTTGGAATCTACTTCACCCGTGAAACGTATTGACTGGTACGCGTGTCTATACGGATTTTGTCACCTGGATTGACAAACAGTGGCACGTTGATGACCGCACCGGTCTCCAAAGTTGCGGATTTCGTCACATTCGTTGCGGTATCTCCCCTTACACCCGGCTCAGCACTTACCACAGTTAGTTCGAGAAAGTTAGGTAATTCGGCGGCAACGATCGTCTCTGTCTCGCTGTCTACGAGTAGTTCTACAATATCCCCTTCTTTGAGAAAGCGAACCGCATCACCTAACATCTCTTTGGCGATTGGTTGCTGATCAAAGGTCTCTGTATTCATAAAAACATAATCGTCACCGTCGATATAGAGGAACTGCCAATCCTGATGTTCAACGCGAACGTTATCTATCTCTTCGCCCGCGCGAAATCGCTGCTCTATAACACGACCGGTTCTGATATTCTTCAAATTAACGCGCACAAACGCACGCCAGTTTCCCGGACTAACATGATGAAATTCCGTTACTGTATAGAGGTCGTTATGATAACGTATTACCATGCCGTTGTAAAAATCGGCCGTTGTTGTTGCACCCAATGGAGGGTTCTCCTTCCGTTCAAACAAAAAAATCAATCATCTTTTGGCAAGAAGTTTTGATACCTTTTCAGTATGCTCAACAAACTTCGCAAGTCGTTTCTTTTTCAAATTCTCACGCAATATCCAATTGATATCAGTATCGTTCCAGCTTGCGCAGTCGCGCATCAGCGCAAATCCCTGTTCCGGTGTTGCAGCCGTTACCACACTGAGAGTGTACCCCAATGATTGACGCAACGCACGAACATCTTCGCGCCTGCGAACAGTCGCCGGTAGCTCGTGTAAACGCTTCAAAACAAAACGCTGTATCGTCAATGCTGCATCGATGGTTATCTGGTCTTGCAGCAGAGATGGTTCAGCGATAGCTGCAATACTAGCTCGCTGTTGAAAGCAATTTCCCTTTTTTGCCAATTCTATCAAGAAGTCTATGGTTTCTTGTGGAATTACAGGTAATAATCGTTGTAATGCCATTGCAACCCCTTCTCGCACACGCCAGGATTTGCTACAGGCATAGATTTTCATCATTTCAAAGACTTCGCTATGCCATTCTGTACGAACAGATGCACATGCGCCAAACGCAACAACACCACAAAGAACGACGAATTCATCAGGCGTGTTTCTTTCGACCGTCTTTTCATCCTGAACAAGATAATGTACGAGCAACCACACCTGCTCAGGTTGCTCCGGAACAATAGCAGCAAGTAGATTACTCAGGCTATGTACCAGCTCTAAATTAGCGCGCGTACCAGGTAAACGACTTTGATCACGTAAATAATACTCTAATGGACGTCGGTTGCCTGTGAAAGCCCTTGCTACGAGAGAAGATAGGGTTTCATGCATACAATTGCATCCTCACGATTATGTAAAATAGGTCAACGTGTTCATGCGTAAAAAGCTTTTGAAAAAGAATCACTGAGTACAAAGGTATTTTACCACAAGAGAAATCGCTCTCAACTATGTTATAATGTGGCAACATCTGAAAAGCTTGAAAATAATGGAATACTATGGGATCGCAGGGAAACTGTACACAAACGACGAGGCAAAGCCAGATCTGTATTCCTGGATGGAGCAGCGATGGGATGAAGATGCCGTTCGTTATATGAAACGGTACCTTTAGTTGGATATTTGTTCAGCATTTACTGAGAAGACGTTCTCATGGAAAAATGGATTTGTACAACATGTGGGACACAGTATCCCCCAGGCGGACAGCCCCCAGAGGCATGCCCAATATGCCGAGACGAACGTCAATATATTGGATATAACGGTCAGCAATGGACAACACTGGCTCAAATGCAGCTTGAGGGCTTTCGCAACGAATTCCAAGAACACGAGCCTGGTCTGATCGGTATTGGAACTACTCCGTCATTTGCCATCGGTGAGCGTGCTCTGTTGGTACAAAGTACTCAGGGAAACATCCTGTGGGATTGCATGAGCTTGATAGATAAAGAAACGATAACAGGCATTGAGCGGCTGAGAGGTCTCACCGCTATTGCTATTTCACATCCACATTACTACTCAACGATGGTGGAATGGGCCGATCACTTTGACATCCCCATTTATCTCCATGAGGCAGACCGCGAATGGGTTATGCGGCCCAGCAAGCGTATCACTTTCTGGTCCGGGGAGACATATCCCCTTTCAGAGGGTATGACTTTGCTTCGGCTGGGAGGTCATTTCCCCGGAGGCACTGTCCTGCATTGGCAACAAGGAGTTGATGGCAAAGGCGCACTGCTCTCAGGCGATATTATCCAGGTAGTAGCTGATCGTCAATGGGTCAGTTTCATGTACAGCTATCCCAACCTGATCCCGCTACCGGCTTCTGAAATACAACGTATTCGGGATGCGATTGAACCCTACCGATTCGAGCGGCTGTATGGAGCCTGGTTCGAACGGGTCGTAACGCACGATGCGCATACTGTAGTCCTTCGCTCTGCCGAACGATATATGCGCGCATTGCAGTCAGTGCTACACTCATCACACTGAAAGACTTTGTCAAAGAGATGCCAAAGTTAACAAGAACCTCTATCAGGTCGTTTAGCTCAAATCATTAACTCTAATGTATTACTCTATCCACCACCATGATGGCGAAGATCGCAGCCAGGTACATATTTGAGTACCAGAAGAGAGTGCGTGCCCACTTCTTTGATTGATCAAGCCACAAGCGTATTGCAAGATAGATTAAACCACCACCCAGGGCTATGGCGCCGACCAGGTAGAAGTAACCCATAGCGCCCATCGCGAAAAGCACAAGTGTAACGGCTAATACAATTACCGAATAAAGTAAGATTTGCCGTCGAGTCTCGGCCTCGCCCTTGACTACTGGCAGCATGGGTATACCAGCCTTTTCGTAGTCTTTCTGGATCAACAGCGAAAGTGCCCAGAAGTGAGGGGGTGTCCAGAAGAAAATGATAGCAAAGAGCCAGATTGCCGGCAAGCTTAAATTGTTTGAGATGGCAGCCCATCCAACCAGGACAGGAACCGCTCCTGCAGCACCACCAATAACTATATTTTGAGTTGAAGTGCGTTTGAGGCCAATCGTGTAAACGAAGACGTAAAAGAGAATGGCAGAACAAGCTAATATCGCGCTGAGCAGGTTAACGAAAGCGACGAAAATGACGAATGAGCTTATACCCAGGATGATACCAAATACTAGAGCATGTTGTGGTTCCACGCGCCCAGAAGGTAACGAGCGACGTTGAGTTCGCCCCATAATCAGGTCGATGTCACGATCGATATAGCAATTGATGCAGTTAGCGCTACCTGCTGCCATTGCTCCACCAAGCAATGTTGGGATAAGTAAATCAAGCGGAGGCAACCCCTGTTTAGCAATTGCCATTGCTGCTGCTGTTACACCGAGGAGCAGGACTGTCACATGTGGCTTCATGAGATCAACGTAATTAGAGATAGTCTGTCGCACTACACCACGTTCTTTTTGCACCTCAACTTCGGCCTGCTCCATCTTCTCAAGTTCTTGCGTCTGTGGAGCAGCGCGCAGTTGATTGGTTGCGAGTGCAGCCAGTACTACAAGAGTTCCCCAGACAGCGGTCGCTAGTGCGAGATGTAATCCCGCTGCAAATGCTGGCTCTGCAAGCAGAACTATCAAGCCACCAACGATTGCCTGGGAGATGAAGAGCACTCCACCCACCAGTCCGACAATCGCTTGCCCACGCGCGACACGCCAGCGGCGCAGGGCTGAAATGACTGTCCAGAGCATGACAAGGCCAACGAAGACGGCGAAAAGACGATGGAAGATGTTGATTTCTACGAGATGATTGCTAACAGCCCATGGAGCCGGTGTACAGCGGGGCCAGCCCGTACAGGCAAGCCCTGCCTCACTACCGGTTACGTACGAGCCAAATAGCATGAGAATGTAAACAAGCAATGCATTGCTGATAGCTAGCTGGGCGAATTTGCGCGTTGTTGTAGGAAGTTCTTGACTTGGTGCGGGCTTACCACTCAGGACAGCAATCGTGATCACAATGGCGAAGATAGCAAGTGCGGTTGCCAGGTGCGCCGTAATAATTTGTGGTGGCAGTTTCCAGAGAACCGTAAGTCCTCCCAGCACAATCTGGACCGTCAAAAGTATTGGAGCAGCAATCGCCAGAGTGAGCAGTACAAAATCTTTCCTTGCCCACACTATAACCCCAATAAGCAACAAGACCACCAGTACGCTCACAGATGCGGCAGTGAAGCGATGAAATTGCTCAAGAAACGTATGATACGTTCCAGTATAATAGGCCTGACCGTTACAAAAAGGCCAATCTGGGCAGCTTAAGCCAGAGTCGGTGGCAAGAACTGTGCCCCCCAAGGCGATCAAAAAATAGGTAATGATGGTCGCTGTCCACGCCAGACGCTGTATGAACTTCATAGAAGTATCCCTCATTCAATTAATGTGATTGTGGTAGCCACTGCTTCATTCCAGCCTCCAGCCCGATTTCCTGGCTCTGCAAATCAGACTGGCTGTTTGAGTCAAGTGTCTCGAAATAGAGCCGCTCATGTCCTTGGGAATCAATGATAAAAATTATTGGATCATGCTCCAACACTCCGTTTGAATTTACCTGGGCATATACGTTGTACTTGCTGTATAAGGATTGGAGCTGTTGTGCTGAACCTGTGAGGAATTCCCATTGATGCAGCATGCCATGATTAATAGACCATGCTTGCACTGCAGCTATGCTGGTTGCATTGGGGTTGGCATTAACAGCGATCAACTGTACCTGACTTGCTGCAGATGTTGCCAGACGAGCCTTAGCATTATACATGATAGTGGAAGTCAGCGGGCATAGAGTCTTACACTGTGAGTCAATGAAAGCCAGAACGACCTCATGGCCATGAAAAGATGAAAGGGTTACCTGGTGGCCAAACTGATCGCTGAGAGTGAAGTCAGGCGCGAGATTTCCCTCCATTGGAAAACCGCTAAGGGGATAATTCGCCGGGTTCGTCGACTGTGTTGCTGACTGATTGCGAGACATGGCAAAAAGCCTTATCCCCCAAACTGCTCCGGCAATAATCACGAGCGCTGAAGTGGCAACTAAGGCAGCAAGAGCCAGCTTCTGCATGCCTTCTGGACGCTGCATAGTCACTTCCTTTCTCCAGATACCTATGTGTTTACATTCATGTATACTGCTCTGGCTTTTCTAATGTCTACCGCTTAAGTATAGTTTGTGATTGCATAGTGATTTCTGTATCGTCTGACTGTGAGCCAAGCCACAGCAGTACAAGGATGCAAATAGCACCAATGAAAGGGAAGTCCCCGGCTGTCCACATGATACCAGCTCCAAGTCGCTGATCTTGCAGTGCAGAGAGACCACCTGGTGCAGTAACCAGGTGGGCATAAGGTGCATACAAAGGTGCTGGTGCAAATCCAAGCAGCACTGCTAGAACCACATTTTGTGCGATGGTGATGCCCAAGTATATCATACGTCCAAGATGTCCCAGGCGCAGACGAAGTGGCGGTGATGGAATCACCTGTGTCCAGTAAAGGACACTCACTGCAAGAAAAGTCAAATGCTCACACCAATCGTGGATGGCAGCATTTGTCAGAGCAAGATCATAAAGCGCAGGCCAATGCCAGGCCCACATTCCGATAATCAGGAGTCCGCAAGAGACGACAGGTTGTCTCAACCAATGCCCTAAGCGATGGAAAGGGCTTCCTGCTTTCAGCATTGAAGACGCTCTGACAAGCCTTCTGGCCCAGCCTGGTAATCCCAGCCACAACGGCAGCAGCGGTGCACCAGCCACAAGTAGTGGGGCCACGACGATCAGTAAGAGTAGATGCTGGATCATATGAACCCAAAAGAGTCTGCTAGAGAGTATATCGATGGGAGCAGAACTCGCCAGAAGCAAAGCAAAGATCGCACCCAGGAAGTAGGTGCCACGCCAGAACCAGCTACTCCACCTGTAATCTCCAGCTTGAGAGCCGTTAAATGTTGGATGAGCTTTGGCTCTGGCGGCTTTAGTCTGCTCCGCTTTGACGAGTACACGCCATCCACGGAAGTACAGGACTTCGGCAACAAGACATCCAAGTAGCACAGTGGGTGGAACTGGCCACCCATTTGCATCAACCCAGATGCTCATTGCGACTCCTCCATCTACTAGCAGCTTGCCTTACGACAAAAATGTAGCGAAAAGCCACAAGATGATGCTAGCGACCACAGTATAGTACCACCAGTAACCGGTTACCTCGACAACGAACTCATGTCCGGCCAGCCTACCGCGGAGGCTGCGTCCGCCAAGCAGTATACCTATAATAACGGCCAGCCAGAGATGGACCGCTGTATACCAGGTAATCAACCAATGCATACTCTCGTAGGCCTGGATAGGGACGCCATATCTCAATGTCGCGCCGATCCAGGTTTCGCCAATCGCTGCCGCAAGCATGATCACCAGGGCCAGCAGGAAGAAAAGCGTCTGGCCCGTTTCCCCAGCCTTGCTCGCTCTGCGGTCCCACAAATAGAAGGCCAGGCCGCTCAACAGTAAACCGATCATGACCAGGAGTCCCGCGACGAGAGGGGGAGCAAAATCACCAGCAATCTTGTACTGACCCTCCGTATTGAGGGCGCGCAGGTATTGAGCTCCAGCTAAGATGGCGACGACGAACAGAGCATCCGATATGATGAGCAGCAGAACGCCTGAGCGAGCTCGCGCCACCTTAACTTGCGGCTCCAGTTCGTATACGTGCTCTAAGGATGTGCTCATATGTACTTCTCCTCTATGCTGTTATTGGTTCTCTACCTGTGGTTGTGCCCCTGTGATACTGCCCTCAGTTGCCGCGACACTACCCTCTATTGCCGGGATGGGTTCCCCATAATTATACGGGAGAGATGTCACTACGGGCAGCTCTTCAAAATTCTCAAGCGGCACAGGTGTGGGAACAGTCCACTCCAATGTCTTGCCTCCCCACTCATTGGCCTCGGCAGCCTCGCCACGCACTAATGTGTAAATCACGTTATATACGGCAACAAACACTGAAGCTGCGATCAAGATGGTAAACAGGCTGGCGACTGTATTGGCGGGGACAAACGGGGGAGCAACATTCGCGGACCAGCGTGGTTCACCTTGCAGGCCTGCGACAAACAGCGACAGGAATGTCCCCAGAAAGCCGATTTCAAACAGCCAGAAATGGAGCATGCCAAGCGTTGAGTCGAGGCGTTTCCCCACCATTTTGGGGAACCAGTAGTAGAAGCTTGCAAAAAATCCGAAGACACCAGCCCCGACGAGCGTGAAGTGAAAGTGCGCGGTGACGAACATACCACCGTGCAAAAGCTCGTCGGTAGGCAGATCGGCAAGGTAGATGCCCGTAATTCCACCGATGACGAAGTTGACCAGCACGGCGGCAACAAACAACATCGGGACCGTGAGCCAGATTTTCCCGCGCCAGATTGTTCCCACAAGCGCCAGGAAGAAAATACCTGTGGGAATCGAAATGAGTTCTGTGTCGAGCATGAACGGGATGTTCAGAGCATCTGATGAACCACTTGTATAGAGGTGATGCCCCCAGACGATCACGCTCAGGATACTGATACCAAGGATGCTGGCAACCATCAGCCGATAGCCAAACAACGGTTTGCGGGCAAAAACCACGGCTATCTCAGCCGCTACTGCCAATGCCGGCAGAACTATCACGTACACCTCGGGGTGTCCAAAAAACCAGAACAGGTGCTCGTACAACCAGTTACTTCCACCGGAGGCTGCAAGAAAGAAGGAGGTCTGGAAGACCCGGTCCAGCACGACCATCATCTGAACCGTAAGGAACATGGGGAATGCCATCAAACTCAGTGTAACCGAGAGCAGCACGCCCCAAACGGTTACCGGGAGCCGTCCCCAGGTCATACCCCTTGTGCGCATTATAAGTACAGTCGTCATGATATTCATGGCCGCGATAGTTGTCGAGATGGCAAAAATGATAATGAAGAAGCTGTACGATAACATACCCGTGGTTAACCCCTGGTCAGCAAGAGGCGCGTAACCTGTCCATCCAGTCTGGAATCCACCAAGGACCAGGGTGGAAAGAATGACAGGAATATCGAGAAAAAGCAGCCAGTAGCTCATCGCGTTGAGCCTGGGAAAGGCCATATCACGGGCACCAATCATGATGGGCACCACAAAGTTGCCGACAGGACCGGTAATCATGATAATGGTGGCCACAATCATGATGATGCCATGCATGCCCACTATGGTGTTGTACGTGGATGGGTTGAAGAAGATCGCCCCGGGTCTTGATTGCTCCAGCCGGATCGAAAAAGCTCCCATCGAGCCGACAAAAAAGAGAGCAAGCGCTGTTGCCAGGTATTGCAGGCCGACAACCTTGTGGTCGGTGGTAAAGCGGAAGTAGCGCCAGAGGCCCTGCCCTTTTCCAGCAAGTTGGAGTTCTTCGGCGGGTGTCGGCTCGTGGCGGCCAAATGCCCACTCGAAAATACCGTTGAAAGCTCCAATGCCTATCATGAAGAAGAGCACCCAGGCAATGAAGACGGACGCGGCCACAGCATCGTCGTTGGGGACGCCGTCGGGGCTGTACGCAGTCGTAACCCTGTTCATCAGCAGACCTGCAATAACAGCACCTACCACGCCGATTACAATCCCAGAAACCACGCTCGGGAAAAGGCTGCTGATGAGATTTGGGCGTTTGTCTACGGCAACGGCTGTACTGTCAGTAGTACTTCTCATAAGTGTCCTCCTTGGCTTACTATCCAGGCATTGAACTCATCTGCACTGACCACTTTCACCGATTCCCACATATAGGAGTGAAGGAGCCCGCATATTTCCACACACCGCACCGCGTATGATCCGGTCTGGGTGGGGGTGAAATTTGAAGTTGTTGTCACATACCCCGGGTTTGCGTCAACACGTACTCCAAAGGCGATAATGGAAAAACCGTGCAGCACATCTTTCGAGGTGACGAAGAACTGCACCGGACGATTCACCGGCAGTTCAATGACCTGTGCACCCTGACTGGTCGCACCATACTGTGGATAGTCAAACGTCCACTGCCATTGCTGCGCGGTAACATGGACGGACAGTGTGTTAGTGGCCGAGGCTGCCGTGGTTTCCTGATAGTAGAAAAAAACGCCCCAGATGAATAGAAACAGGCAGAGGGCACTGGTGATGCCTAACCACCCGACCTGGAGTGCTGGCCTGGGCCGTAAGGGGGGACCATCCTCGGTAGGCCTGTCCTTGACCCTGAACGCGAACAGACTGTAGGCAAGAAATACAAAGACAAACATAGTCACCGGCACAGCCAGAATGGTCAGCAAGTTAAAAGTGAGGAGTTGGGAACTACCTAAAGTACTTACAGTCGGTGGAACAATGAATTGGGACACGAGCAGCCAGAGCACAATTCCGATCACTGAGACCACTATCCAGATGATGAGGACACGACGAAAGTGGCGCGGCTCCGCTGGTGTTGGGGAAGCACTGGGAGTGCTTCCCTCGATGTTGACGTCAGACATGTTACACCCCCTTAATAATTTGTTACAGAAATCGTTCCGGCCATGTACCCGGTGGTGGTCATCGGCCCGCTAAACCCATAGGGGGATTCGCGATCATTGCCACAAGGGACATAGCAGTGCCAGATATAAGTGTGGCCGGCAGGTCCTGTGCGGAACTGGAATGTGATGACATTGGGCGCGGGGTATTGATATTGATTACCGTCAACACCGGTAACATTTGTGTTGCTGGGAGCGTTGTCCGGGACCCCAAGGAGCGGGACACTTACAAATATCGGGTTTGTCTCATCTGGTTGTGACTGAATGGTAAAGGTGTGGGCAGCATCATCCCCGTTGATCTGGTTCATGGGCTTATTGTTGTACATCGCGACGCCTCCCATGGTTCCCTGCACTTTCTGGAAGAAATCGTTGTACAAGCCCGATGCGCTATCGTATTGCTTGATGACAACAGTGATAACGCTGTTCGCGGGCAGTTTCCAGGTAGTGCTGGAGCAATAGGTAACCCACCCGATTTCCGGGTTGGGAGTGTTGGGATGGCATACCTGGCTGTCGGGGAAGGTTGAGAGATTGAGTGTTGCGCTGTTTGGACCCGTCTTGGTTGCTTGGAGTGTAGGGGGCTCGTAGCCAAGACCCTGTGCTGATGCCAGGCCTATCCAGATTGCGACCAGGACAGCAAAACCCACGATGATCGAAACTACAATGCCAATAATAAAACCTGTTGAATGCCGTTTCAATGTAGTCCTCCTTAGTCTGCAGTTAAGACGCAAGAGCCGGAAAGCATGATTTTTCCCTTTTACGGCAGTGCTATGAATATGCCATAATTATACCATACCATTACCACTTTTAGAACATCTTTTAGTATCATCTGACTATCAATATCATCATACCAACACCTATTAACACTGCCTGCTTAAGCAAGTTAATGTCAAACTGACCAGTAAAGATGCATGATTTGCTTCATGAATGTTGATGGATTTGATCGAACAGGCGAAAAAACCAATACTCCGAAGTTGTAAGGGTAAACCATCCGAAAAGTGGGCATAGAACCTGTATAACTGTATGTAACTTTGTAGCGTATTTATTTATGGTAGAGTAAAGGCATCCCTATGGTATTCAAAGAAGCGAGTGTTTCTATGTCAGAGAAAACCAACGTCTATAAAGATAAACGTGCGTGGCGTTTGTCCCACGAAGCATTTCTTACGCTCCAGGAACTGGCTCATCAAAAAGGGTTACAAACAGCAGCATTTTTAGAAGTCATCAGCCGTGAGCTTGCCCTACAATGGCTCTCAGAAGAGCAGCGGGCAAGTATAAAAGCTGAAGCAGAAAGGATTGCTGCCGAGCGCAAAAATGGAGAGTAGTAGAAGCGGCTCTCCCCAAATCACAGATAGATCCTGTCAATTATGATACAATACTGATACTGGGCGGCATAAAGTATCGTGAGCAAAAAGTGATCTCTTTCTTGTTGATATCCGATAGTCCATCGTAAAGGAAAGCAAACGAACACAACTATGTTACCAGGAAATGATGAGACAGATACCATCAGACGAGAATCAGTACAGAGAGGACACTGGAACAGGCCCTTTCACTGCTCAATCTGCACGCGTTTCATCTTATTTTATCCCATTACACTCAAAGAGCCGAATGATGTGCCAGAGCCGCGCCACGAATGGGTTCTTTGCAAAGCTTGCTATGAGGCACTGCTTGTCGAGATACAGCGCTCTGTCATACGTTCTTCAATGCGCCTGCGAATAGCGATAGGTCTTGTGGCGGCAGAACGTTCACCCAATGCCTATACAGTAAATACTCAAACTCGCGAACAGCGAGAATTTAACAGGGAATTTGCCTGGTTTGTATGGGCAATAATCCTTTTTGGCCTCTTGCATGCGGCCATATTTGCCATCCTAATAGCGGTACCAAAATAAGATAGCTGTATACCTGCGAAATTCTTTTACAATCCCATCACAAAATCTGGATAATTGATTATACTTCGATCTCCTCACGTTGTTTTGCACAGAGCAGATGATACACAAGAAGCAACTGCGTCAGCGCTAGTGGGTGACTATGCCGAACTTTGGGATCAGAATACTGACCCAGGTCTGTCAGCGGTGCTGCTCCATATGCATCCAGGTGATCAAGAATGCAGCGCTCAAGTGCGGCAGCAGGTTCATCAGGGATAGCACCATCGATCTCCAGATACTCTACTGCGCGTCCACCTTCACGACCCAAAGTCGCACGCACACAGCCTGACTGGTCTTCAGCGATGACCTCGCTCAGGTCGGGATGAGGAAGCGTACCATACAATGTCAGATGGACATTGAGATGCGCATCATCTCCATGCTTAACCTGGGATGATACGCCAGGATAGAAAGATACTACAACGTCTGCGTAATACTGCTGTGGACGAATAAAGGACTCTGAATCTCGTTCGCGAATGTCAAGTTGATGCAGTACTTCTGCTTCGGTGTATCCACGCTGCGTGGTGTCGCGGCGGATCTTCCAGCGACGTCTCAACTCTTCAGGAGGCTTAAGAAAAACGCGCACACTATAGGCGCTGCGCATCTCTTGCCAGTACATACCGAGCAACCCTTCCACAATCAGGAAAGGTTTAGGAACGATATATTGTGGTGGCCCAAAATCGCCTCGTTTGTGGTCGTAGTGTGGTTTAAGGATTGGCTCACCGGCACGAAGCAATTGCAGGTGCTGCGCCATTACATCAAGATAGTTGCAATCAGGATTCAAAGGCGTGATACCCAACCCCTTGCGTTGCTTACGATTATAGCGATGATAGTCGTCAGTGCAGAGCATAGAGACACGCTCAGGACCCAGAATCTTGATGATACCACGACTCAGCGTCGTCTTGCCCGCAGCGCTATCTCCTACTATCCCCAGGATGATAGGACGCATGTTTATTCCAGGTAATACAGCCATATCTTTCTCCAACCTCCTTGTGCCGTGTGTCTTTGATCGATCACCCGGTGCTATGGTCTCAATTAACTCAGAACGTGAACCCGGCTTGCCTGGCGCACTTGCTTGAGTATGTAATGGACGTGTTGATCTCCTATGAACATTGGCTGAGACAAGCAGCGCAATTGGCTCTCCAAGAACCGATAATACTTTTCTAAACTCCGCTATGATAGAATAATACGAGGCGCAATCTATTAGAACAAGACCTGATTCGCTATATGTTACATAGATTGGACATTATATATGAATTTGCCAAGGCTAGACAGCCTCACCATTCATCAATTGAGAGTCTTCTGTACTGTCGCACGACTTCTGAGTTACACGCGAGCAGCGGAAGAACTTGGCTGCCGACAACCTACAGTCTCAACAATGGTGGCCGATTTGGAAAGAGCAATGCAGTTGACCTTGTTTGAGCAGCGGGGCAAGCATCTGACGCTAACAGACGAAGGGCGTGAGTTGTATGCACATGCACAACAAGTTGTTTCATCCGCAGATGAAGCATGGTGGGCAATGGAAGAACGGCGTGGCAGCATGGCTACAGTGATTAGACCTCTTCGTGTTGCTGCGGATACCACCGTTGGAACTTATGTCCTTCCCCATTTATTAGGTGCGTTTCATCAGCAGCATCCCAGTGTGGCTCTTCAACTCAATATAGCCAATCGTGCTTCCGTTCGTGCAACTCTCCTGACTGGAGAAGTTGATCTGGTCATTGCTGGCCGACCTCCCGAAGTTGAGGGACTGGTGGCTGAGCCTTTTCTGTCAAATCCATTAGTAGTGGTTGCCTCACCTGAGCATATTCTAGCTGGACAAAGCCGGATTACCCTGGCTCGCTTGTCCAAAGAAGTCTTCCTACAGCGAGAGGAGGGATCAGGGACACGGGCGGCGGTCGAAGAAGTGTTTGAGATCGCCGGGATACCACTTAAAGTTGGTATGGTGCTTGGCCATGTAGAAGCTATCAAACAAGCCGTAGCAGCAGGATTGGGAGTGAGCGTGCTCTCGGCACTGGCCGTGAAGCGCGAAGTACAATATGGCACTCTGACGATACTGAATGTAGAGATGTTTCCGATCCAGCGACGCTGGTACATTGCACGACTTACTGAGCGTCCTCTGAGTGCCAACGTCAATGCGTTCATAAAGTTTTTACATGAGTATCGGTATCATAACTGATCAGGACCCACCCAAAATAACGCTGGCAGATTGAAATTCTGTGCTAATGGCTAAGGAAAATCAGTCCTACTCTCCAAGAGAAGCTGCCGAAGTGCGTTCGCTGCCAGCGACAATCTTCTACCTTTGACATGCACAACATACCACTTCCGTTGCAACGGAAAGCCTTGTACGCCTAGCACGACAAGACCGCCATTTCTTAATTCAGGCGCAACTGATTCGTAGGGGAGCACTGCAATGCCTAAACCAGCGGCAACTCCTTCTTTGGTTGCTTCGATGTTGCCCAATTCCAGGCTAGCTGGGATAGGTACTCCTGCTTGAGCAAACTGTAGTTCAGTGGCCAATCTAGTGACTGACTCCCGCTCGCGCATCAACAAGGTTTCCTCTTGCAGATCATGAAGTGGAATAGTTGAGCGGTTTGCCAATCTGTGAAATGGTGAGGCTACGACAAGCAGTTCATAAGGCCTTAATATTTCGACGACAAAGCGTTCATGCCGCTCGATGAAACCCATCACCCCGAGATCTATCTTATAGGTAAGGAGATCCTCTTCTATCGACTGACGAGGAGCTACCATGAGCGTAAGATGGATATGTGGATAGATAGCATGGAAAGAGCCTAGCAATGGTGGCACAACATATGTTCCGGCACTTATGCTCGCGCCTATGACTACACTCCCACGCCTGAGCCTGTGAATCTCATGCACGACAGGCAAGGTTTCATTGAGCTGGGTAAGGAGTCGATCGACCAGGATCAGGAACTCCTGACCCTCAGGAGTCAGCACGATCCCTCTCCCACTACGCGCGAAGAGACGCAGGCCAAGCATATTTTCAAGCGATTTAACCTGTTGTGCGACTGCCGGTTGAGAGAGATAGAGGGTCTCGGCGGCTCTTGTATAGCTAAGGTGTTGTGCTACTGTACGAAAGACTTTGAGCTGATGCACGGTGAAATCAGGCGGTACTTTTCCTGGACCAGGAGTGATCCATTTCCGTTCAGTCATGCAAACTCTCCATTAGATAACGACACAAATTATCCAAGGTCCAGAAACGCTTCAGATCGCACAAATGATGTCATTCAGATTCATAATACTTTCTCACCACCTCATACAGATGGAGCATGACCTAATTCCTGCAGTCGTTCAACATCCTGCTGTCATCCCCAGTATATCGCCTCGGTAACAGAATGGCTAATATACTTTCCCCGTTAGCCTTTCTCCAGGTGCTTAAGGTCTGTACAACAGCACCATCTTGGTGCAGATAACGAAATAACGAGTGATGTATAAGGTTATATCTATGGAATTGATAGCAAACTGCTACTACAATGAATATATTTGCCATGCTACACTACGCTCAATGAACATCATATTCGAGCAATCAAGAGGAGAGAGAGCATGACAATAGAGGTTTCACCCCAACAGAAGAGTCGTTGGGCATCAGGAGTAATCCCTTATGCTCAGATGGGCTATTGGAAGCCTGACTACGAACCGAAAGATTCAGATATTTTGTGCGCATTCCGTATAGTACCTCAAGAAGGCGTAGATGCTATTGAAGCCGCAGCAGCTGTTGCAGGTGAATCCTCCACTGCCACCTGGACTGTAGTCTGGACCGATCGTCTGACGGCCTATGAGAACTATCAGGCCAAAGCCTACAGGGTCATTCCTGTTCCAGGTACCGACCAGTACATCGCGTATATTGCGTACGATCTAGACCTGTTTGAGGAGGGGTCAATCGCGAACCTGACCTCCAGTATTATCGGTAACGTCTTTGGTTTCAAAGCACTCAAGAGCCTGCGTCTGGAGGATATGCGCATCCCCCCACACTATGTGAAGACCTTTCAAGGGCCGCCTCATGGTATTGTCATGGAGCGTGAGTACCTGGACAAGTATGGGCGTCCTTTACTTGGCGCCACGACCAAACCAAAACTTGGACTTTCCGCTCGCAATTATGGGCGTGTAGTCTATGAGGCGCTGCGTGGTGGGCTGGATTTTGTGAAAGATGACGAAAACATTAACTCTCAGCCATTCATGCGGTGGCGTGATCGCTTCCTCTATTGTATAGAGGCAGTCAACAAGGCCAGTGCTGAGTCCGGTGAGATCAAGGGACATTATATGAATGTCACAGCGGCCACTATGGAAGATATGTATGAACGAGCCCAGTTTGCCAAAGAGTTAGGAAGTGTCATCGTCATGATTGATCTTACCATTGGCTACACAGCGATCCAGTCTATGGCGAAATGGGCGCGTAAGAACGGGGTGATTTTGCATCTGCACCGGGCAGGCCATGGTACCTATACACGTCAGAAGACGCATGGAGTTTCTTTCCGTGTGATTGCCAAATGGATGCGCCTGGCTGGTGTTGATCATATTCATGCTGGTACAGTAGTAGGTAAGCTGGAAGGTGATCCAATGGCCATTCGAGGCTATTATCAGACATTGCGCGGCATGAAATATGACGCTGATCCTAGCACAGGATTGTTCTTCGAGCAAGATTGGACTTCAATGCCCTCTGTTATGCCAGTCGCTTCTGGTGGGATTCATGCTGGGCAGATGCATCAATTGCTGCACTATCTAGGCGAAGATGTAGTGCTCCAGTTCGGTGGTGGAACCATTGGGCATCCACAGGGTATTGCTGCTGGTGCAACGGCTAACCGCGTTGCCGTGGAAGCTATGATTCAGGCACGCAATGAGGGGCGTGACTACTTCAATGAAGGGCCGGAAATTCTGGAGAAGGCTGCGAAGTGGTGCGGCCCACTACGAGTTGCACTCGAACTCTGGAAGGACGTTAGCTTTAACTACGAGTCGACCGACACACCTGACGCTATACCCACCCCAAGTTATTAGAAAAATTAGGAGTTACTGCCATGGCTTTTCACCTGACCCAAGGAACATTTTCTTTCCTGCCATCTCTAACCGACGAAGAGATCCGTTTGCAAGTACAATACTGTCTGGACAACGAATGGCCTATCAACGTGGAGTTCACCGATGATCCTCATCCACGCAACACGTATTGGGAAATGTGGGGGCTACCAATGTTTGATGTGAAGGACCCGGCTGCTATCCTGTATGAGATCAACGAGTGCCGCAGGGCCTACCCGCATCATTACATCCGTGTAGGAGCCTACGACATCGTGAACAGGCCACCCCATGATCCTGGCTTTGGTATGTCTCGGCAGGAGGCACATGACCGAGTTACGCACTATACACTGCATAGCTACGCAACTGATAGACCCAAAGGTGAACGTTTCACTAACTGATAGCTTTGATCTATCAGCAGGAGACCTAAGAATGAACGAATGTAGCTAGACAATAAAAGTGTGACTTGTCTGTACATGGAGAAGAACATGAGCATGATTCCATCAACACAATCCAATGAACCTGATGACAAAGCATCATCAGTGATTGACAAATCGGATGATGCCGGAGTCGATATGTCGGAGGTGTTGGAAGAATCACAGGTCATGGAAGTATTGCAACAACTTGACCAGGAACTGGTGGGGCTCAAATCGGTCAAGACACGTATCAGGGAAATCGCAGCCTTGCTACTGGTTGATCGGATGCGGCGTGGCTTGGGTTTGGCGGCACGACCACCGTCCTTGCACATGTCATTTACTGGTCCTCCTGGTACTGGGAAAACTACGGTAGCCATGCGTATGGCCACGATTCTACATCGCCTCAGCTATGTACGCAAAGGGCACCTTGTTGCAATAACTCGTGACGACCTGGTTGGTCAGTACATTGGTCACACTGCCCCCAAAACCAAAGAGGTCCTCAAACGGGCCATGGGTGGAGTGCTCTTCATTGATGAGGCTTATTATCTCTACCGTCAGGAGAATGAACGAGACTACGGACAGGAAGCCATCGAAATCTTGCTCCAGGTTATGGAGAATCAGCGTGATGATCTTGTGGTCATTCTCGCGGGCTACAAGGATCGTATGGACACCTTCTTCCAATCTAACCCGGGCATCAGTTCGCGCATTGCACATCACCTTGATTTCCCTGACTATACGCTCAATGAACTGCTAGCGATAGCGCAACTTATGCTTGCAGAACAGATGTACCGTTTGAGTCCAGAGGCACTCCTGGCTTTTGAGGCCTACCTCACGAGGCGCATGCATATGCCTCGTTTTGCCAATGCTCGCAGTGTGCGTAATGCTCTCGATCGTGCACGGTTACGTCAGGCCAATCGTCTTTTTGCCAAAGGGGGAAGAATCTCGAAGATCGATCTGATGACCATTGAGGCCGAGGATATCCTGGCTAGCCGTGTATTTAGCGAAGAGTTGCCGCAACATTGACCCCTTTTCAGAAATGAGAGTATTGAGATATACTCAGAATAGGAATTTCACTCTTCTCAAAAGGGTAAGCTGATTTTCCTCGTCGAAGACCACTTCCAAACCTGTTTTGAATTGCTAGTATCCCGAAGGATAAATTTTGCTATAGGGAATACATGATTGTGATTGCCATCACCCGTAGATATTGCCATCTTCTCTTTTTTTTATTGTTACTGTTATCATTCTTAAGTATCAATTCTGCACCTGCTCTTGCAGATGGGGGTGCTCCTCAACTTGCGTATGTAGCAGGAACTCCTCAAGGTATCAGCATCATTGATATCGCACAAAGGCGTGTAACCCGGACGATTATTGAATCTGGAGATCCGCACTCGATCTTGTTGAGTCTGGATGGGTCCGGATTATATGTCACGCGACCAGCGCTTGGACAAGTTGCGGTCATCGCAGCAAAAACGGGGAAGACTCTCTGCTCAGTTACTATTCCTGGCCAACCGTCGCTATTAGCTCTAAGCCTGGATTCAACAGTTTTATATGCAGCAGGTCATGGAGACATGAGTGTTCGCGCACTTGACCCACAAACCTGCGCTATCAAACAGACATTTGAAACTCATGAGCCTGTTTATGGACTGGCTGTAACGGCGTCGGCAGCGGCTAATGCAACTCCTTCCACTCCAAATCAGATCTGGATCACCGGTACTACTACACTCACCATCTTTGATGCGAACGGTCAACTGCTTGGCTCTGTGCCTATTGCTGGGGGACCACAAAATATCAGTATACCGGGTGGTTTTACTGCATACGTAACTACTCGTCAGGGTACTGTGGTTGCAGTCGACTTGAACTCACGACAAGTTATCCGAACACTGATTAGTGGGGGACAATTTGGACCAATGGATTATGACGCAAACACAGGTGAAGTTTATGTGCCTGATCGCATGCACAACCAGCTTGATGTCCTTGCTCCTATTGTTGCCGATACGACTGTTCCACAGCAAGAACCAGCGCGGATTATCCCTCTTCACAGTTCTCCGCAATCGGTAGCTATCACTAGCGATGGACAGCTCGGCTTTGTAACGCTCTCAAACGGTCAGGTACTCATGCTTGATGTCCCAAGACGAAGCATCGTCACGAACTTTTCAGTTGGTGGAACCCCACACTTCATCATAACAGGTCTCTACCCACCTGCAAACGCGCCTCTAACCACACCACAACAAGCGACAATTCCCTCATCATCGACAAAGCCTTTCGAGAGCTTCCTCCTCATTTTCTCGCTCACGTTATCAGGAGTACTCTTGTTGGGTATGCTCTGGCTCATCTGGAGAAACTATCGAAAACGGCTTACAGATGAACACTCAGCAAAACATATCAATGACTGAGAGTGATGAAGAAGCTGTATTGATCTTGACACTATGAAACAACCGCACCATAATTATTCCAAACGCAACTGAGTAAACTCTTATGCCTTAGAAATGGACTTCCACATGTCTGAACTCGCTCAGAATGCATCTGTTAAAGAGTCAGTGCGGAAGAATAAGCGCAAGCGAAGAATTGTCATATTTTGTGTAGTAAGCCTGTTAAATGTAGGATTACTTGCACTGATCTTGACACAATTACTAACGCCTGCAACACATTCTGTATTAGATCCGCTTGTTGGCCATCAAGCGCCAAATTTTTCGCTGGAAATGCTGCATTCTGATTTTGGGAAGAGCGCGCTCTCGCTCTCGAATTTTAAGGGCAAACCGATTGTATTGAATTTCTGGGCTTCGTGGTGCCAACCATGTAAAGACGAATTGCCACTTCTAGAAAATGCCTGGACGCAACTGCAAGCTCAGAAAAAAGATATCGTCTTCCTTGGGGTTGACTTTCAGGAATCAAGCAGCGATGCTATGAGCTTCTTACAGCAATATGGAATCACCTACCTGGCTGGGCTGGATATAAATGGGTCGATTGCTAGCAAATATAGAGTAACGTCCCTGCCTCAAACTATTTTCATCAG
>WNFW01000445.1_pt1 | contig 29480 bp, 30 predicted proteins | sample 5400131 | NCBI WGS metagenome assembly WNFW01 (sample SAMN13153362, study PRJNA577476) | soil metagenome | isolation source: 20 cm soil or saprolite under grassland replicate 1 | place: USA:California | collected 2016-06-15 | reverse complement strand
GTCCATGTCTCGAGGTCTTGCGTCAGTGCGTCCCAGACTTCGGCCATGTCAAGGCCCACGGCGCGTGACTTCCACCACGGTTGAAAGGTCTCGGTGAGGTACCAGCCCCAATAGTGCCACCAGATCGTCGCCGCGACTGAGCTCGTCTCCATCCGGAAGTCCCAGCTCTTTAGGAAATCGACAGCGGCGGCCTCGGTCGCGCTGAGCTTCTCGGCTGAGAGCGAGCGAAGAAGTGCCGGCACCATCTCGGCGGCGAGGAAGTCGCGGGTGTCCGTCTGCAGAGACTGCATGTCGCTAGCGCTGAGCTTGCCCGGCCGGCTCAGCACGCGGTGTATCTCGTTGGCGCGGTAGCCGGGATCGAAGAAGTTCGACGCGGTGCCGATGTAGTACGGGTAGTCGGCGGTGACCTGCCGCTGGTTGGCCGACCAGATGACGCCGCCGGGCGGGTTGTATGCCTGCGGGATGTCGTCGTACGGGATGGTGCCGGTCACGTCGTATTCGCCGGTGCCCGGCATCGGCAACCAGGGCTGGCCTTTGGCGACCTGCGGGTAGTAGCCGGCGGAGATCAAACCGATGTTGCCTTTGTCGTCGGCGTAGACGAAGTTGTGGGTGGGCGAGTACCAGCCGCGCAGCGCGGCGCGAAACTCCTGCCAGTTGCTCGCCCGGCCGACGTTCATCAGCACGCCGAGGTCCTGCGAAGGCAGGTTGCCGCTCCACCACACGGACGTTGTCTGGCCCCGTTCCGAGATGACTGGTCCGTGGACGCTCCACTTCACGGTCAGGTGCTGGGTCGCACCACCGAGGACTGGAATTTCGTAAGAGACGGCGCTGTACTTCTTCCAGGCGCCGTTCCAGAAATACATTCCTGGATGCGTGGAGTCCTCCTTCTCCATGTAGAAGAAGGTCTGCTGGTTTTGGGCGTCGGTCAGGCTCCATGCGATGTGCTGGTTGTGGCCGATCAGCACTCCAGGTGTGCCCGGGATGCTGACGCCCGCCGTATGAAAGCCAGGCGAATCCTGGGTGAGCTGGAACCAGATCGCGGGCAGGGTGAGGTGGAGGTGCGGGTCACCGGCGAGCAGTGCCCCGCCGCTTGCGCTCCTGGCGCCGGCGACCGCCCAGTTGTTGCTCGCGCCACCCTTGGAGATGAGGCCCGCGGGGAGGGCGGACAGCCGCTCGTAAAGCGCCTGCGCCGATGCCGACTGCGTGTCGGTGAGGCTCGACATCGCCGCGACAGGCGCCGGCGGGGCGGCCTTTCCATAAGGGCCTGGATCGTATGGCGACTGCTGGTTGGGCGGAAGGATCGGGAACCACTCCGATGTCAGGTCGGCGCCGAGCGATTTGTTCAGCAGCGCTAGCGCGAGGGGTGTGTCGGTGAAGTTGAGTGTCTGCGTCATGTCCCCCTTGACCAGCAGCGAATCAACTGGCGTCCATGGTTGCGGGTGGTATCCGAGCAACGTGAACATCGCGTCGAGCTGATGGTTGGACTCGGCCTCGCTGATCCTGTCGTTCACCCCCTGCGCGTACGCCAGGAGCGCGTCCCGCGAGGGATCGCTTGCGGGCAGCTGCCTCCACTCCAGCTGAGCGGTCCGCAGAAGTCCAAGCTGGAGCTCGAAACGGTCGGTGTCGAGGGCGACCTTGCCCACGATCTCAGAAAGCCGGCCCGCTCCCTGCCGCCGCATGAGATCCATCTGGAACAGGCGGAACTTCGCGTGCACGTAACCTGTGGCGAGGAACAGGTCGTGGTCGGTCTGGGCGGTGACGTGCGCCGTGCCGTCCTTCTCGAGCACAACACGCACAGGCTGCTGGAGGCCATTGAGGCGGAGCACGCGGTCGGTCACCTCGGCGTCGGCGGCCATCGTCCACGCGCCCGTCGTCGGGTTGAATGCAGGCCCGAGAGCGGGCAGACCGGCGACGGGGACGAACGACACGTAAAGGACGGCGGCCGCAACGAGCAGCGCGCCGGCGAGGTTGGCGATGTGGCGGGTGGGAGGCCGGCGGATCGAGATGCGCGGGCGTGGGAGAGGCGGACTCGCGCGCGGCGTTTCCCGCTCCTTGAGGGCGGGCGACTCGACGGCGGGGTCGACGGTCACGGACGGAAGTCTGCGCTAACTCTCAGGTTTCTTCTTTGGAAGCTTCCTCTCTGCCGCGCCGCGCAAGCTCAGCTACGACCGCCGGGTCGGCGAGGGTGGTCGTGTCGCCCAGCGGCCGGTTCTCGGACACGTCGCGGAGAAGGCGGCGCATGATCTTTCCGGAGCGCGTCTTCGGAAGCTCCGGCGTGAACACGATGTTCGCGGGCGCCGCGAACTTGCCGATGACCTTCCCGACGTGGTCGCGCAGCTCTTTGAGCATTTGTGGCGAGCCGTCCTCGCCGCCCTTCAAAGTGACAAAGGCGACGATGGCCTGGCCCGTCTGCGCATCGTTGCGACCGGCGACCGCAGCCTCGGCCACGGCGGGGTGGCTGACGAGCGCGCTCTCGACCTCGATCGTCGAGATGCGGTGCCCGGAGATGTTCATCACGTCGTCGACGCGCCCCAGCAGCCAGAAGTCACCATCCTCGTCGACCCGCGCGCCGTCGCCGACGAAGTAGGTGTCCTTCCAGCGGTTCCAGTACGTCTGCTGGTAGCGCTCGGGGTCGCCGTAGATCCCGCGCAGCATGGCGGGCCATGGCTTGCGGATGACGAGGTACCCGCCGCCGCCGGGCGGCACGGTTTCCCCCTCGTTGTTGTAAACCGCCGCGTCGACCGTGGGAAATGGCTGGGTCGCCGAGCCTGGCTTCAGCGTCGTGATGCCCGGCAGCGGTGTGATGAGGATCATCCCGGTCTCTGTCTGCCACCACGTGTCGACCACCGGCGTGCGGTTCCCGCCGACGTGCTCGCGATACCAGACCCAGGCCTCGGGGTTGATCGGCTCGCCGACCGTGCCGAGGACCCTCAGCGAGCTGAGGTCATATCTCTGGGCGTACTCCGGGCCCCACTTCATGTGTGTGCGGATCGTGGTCGGCGCCGTGTAGAGGATGTCCGGCTTGTAGCGCTCAACGATCTTCCACCAGCGGTCCTTGTCCGGGAAGTCGGGAGTGCCCTCGTAGATGATTGTAGCTGTGACCGGTTACCCAGCCGATGTCGGCTGCGCACCAGTAGATCGAGCTCGGCTTGACATCGAAGATGTAGTGATGCGTCGTCGCCACGCCGACGAGGTAGCCGGCTGTGGTGTGGATGATGCCCTTCGGCTTTGCCGTCGTGCCGCTGGTGTAGAGAAGGTACAGGAGGTCCTCTGAATCCATCGGCTCACACGCGCAGGTCTCTGGGTCATCGCTCGCGTCTTGGAGAACGTCGTGCGCCCAGACATCCCGGCCCTGCACCATGTGGACGTCACCCCCGGTGCGCCTGACGACAACGCATCGCGTCACCGTGGGAGAGGCTTCGAGGGCCGCGTCGGCGTTGGCCTTGAGGGGCACCCTGTTGCCGCGCCGCCAGCCCTCGTCCTGCGTGATCAGCAGCTCGCATTGCATGTCATTCATGCGGCCGGACAACGACTCGCCGCTGAATCCGCCGAAGACGACGGTGAACGGCGCTCCGATGCGTGTGCACGCGAGCATCGCGATGGGAAGCTCGGGGATCATCCCCATATAGATCCCGACGTGGGTACCTTTCTTGACGCCGAGCTTCTTGAGGGCGTTGGCGAAGCGGACGACGTCTTGCTGGAGCTGGCCGAACGTGATCTCACGGCGATCGTCTTCCGGCTCGCCCTCCCAGAAATAGGCGACCTTATCCTTGCGGCCTGACTCGACGTGGCGGTCGACGCAGTTGTAACAAACGTTCAGCTTGCCCCCGATGAACCACTTTGCGTAGGGGGGCTTCCATTCGTAGAGCTGGTTCCAGGGCTCGAAGAACGAGATTCGTTTGGACTCCTCTGTCCAGAACTCGTCGAATCCCTTCTTGTAGATGCTCGGCTTGGCGTTGGCCTGCTTGCTGAAGGCCGGGTCAGGTTTGTACCGGCGCTCCTCGACCTGAAGGGTCTCGATGGCATGGCCGCCGGGCGTCACATCACTCATCGCGCCTCCTCGAAGTGCTTGGACCGCTCTCTTTTCGAGCTGGCTTGAACTCGATCCCCAGATGCAGTATGGCTGGCCTCGCGTAAGGGGTGCTGGTGCGGAGCCGAAGGATCTAACCTTTCACGCTCAGGGGGACCCACCGGGGGAAATCGGGCCGCCCTTGAGGGAAGGAAGCATGCAGCCGGGGGTCGTCGGTTTGCGCAGCGCGCTGATCGCCGCGTGGGAGGCGGACCTGCGCGCGGTGCGCCAGGACACGTTCGACGTGGGGCGCGGGCGCGAGGCGCTCGTCTTCATCCAGCGCTTCTACGCGTTGATCTCGGAACTGCGTGCGCCGATCCAGCGCTCATGGGGGCCCGGCGGGCACGTGCACGTGGTCGACTCCCCCCAGCTGGGTGGCCCCGGGCCGCGGGTTTCCCAGTCCCGAATCCGGCTCCGCAACCACGGCGAGCTGGTCGGGGTCGAGCTCTTCTCCTACGCGGACGGTGACTCGCGCGCCAACCATTCCGCAGGGCTCGATCGGGAGATCCGCGTCGCGGATGCTGATCCGCTCACGGTGGTGAGCGAGCTGTACCGGACCGCGGTCGACTTCCTCCAGGTCGCCCTGAACCTGGAATTTGGCCTGGGCGGATCGACCTGGCTCTACGAGCACGTCGCGGCCAACCACTTCGTGGCCGCGGGCAGATGGCCTTCTGCCGGCGAGGTGTACCGAAGCGCGACGCGAGAGTTCGCGGTGGCGGACTCGTACGAGAGCGTGCTCGCGGCGCTCGGGGCGCGCGCGGCGACTAATGGTCACGCCAACGGCTCGGGGGCCGCGACCAACGGAAACAGCCCAGAGGGCATCGAGCTTCGGCTCACGATCGACCAGCTGCAGCGATTCGACGAACCGCAGCCCGACCTCGACAACTTCGTCCAGTTGGTTCACGTCGCGGTGGCTGCGGACCAGGAGGACCGTCCTCTGGCAAGCGACGCGATCGCATCCAGCCTGGGGCTTGACCCGCTCGCACTGACGAAGCTAGGCCTTCTCGTCGCGCACGTACCCGACGTGTGCCGCGAGGGCTCGTTCAGCGGCGATTACGAGACCTGGATGTTCCTGCCCTCCTACAACGTGCACTTCTTCCGGCGGGTGCACGGCATTGACGACTTTCTGATCGTCCAGGGCTCACTTGTGCCGCGCGCGGCGGCCGATGGCACGACCACCACATCGCCAGGGACGGCGTTCAAAATCGAGGAGGGCACGTCGCTGCCCGACGGCATCGTCACCTTTTTGATGACGGACGTCGTCGAGTCCACGCCGATGTGGCTGCAGAGCCGAGCATCCATGTACCAGGCGATGCGGCGGCACGACCAGCTTTTGGCCGCGGCGATCGAGGCGAACGGTGGAATCGTGCTGAAGGAGCGAGGCGAGGGCGACTCGTTCTTCGCTGTGTTCTTGCGGGCGACAGATGCGGTCGTCGCGGCCGTGGACGGGCAGCAGGCGATCCGGGCGGAGCCGTGGCCCGACCGCCTCTCGGTATCCGTGCGGATGGCTGTGCTGACCGGGGAGGCGGACGCCGCGGACCGGGACTATCGTTCTCCGGCGGTCAACCGGTGCGCCAAGCTGCGGCGGCGCGCGGTGGGGAACCAGATCCTGGTCTCCGAGACGACCTACTCGATCGTCGCCGATATCCTCCGGCCGGACATCGTCCTGGCGTCGGTGGGGAAACGGCGGCTGGAGGGCCACGACCGGACCGAGGAGATCTACGTGGTGCAGCATCCCGAGGTATCCCTGGAAACAAATGTGGCCGAAGACGAGGTCGTGGCAACCTAGGCGTGGAATAGCCGGCTACGGCAACCCGATAACCTCATAGCGTGAGTCTCTCGGCGCCTCGTTCGCGGTTCCTCGAAGCGGGCTCGGTCGTGCTGGTCGGCGTGGCCGCAGCGCTCTGGGCGTTCGATGCTTACTTCCGGCCGGGCCTGACCAAGCAGCTGAGCTCAGGCCAGATCGTGCTGGTCGAGGACCTCATGATCAGCATCTGCCTCCTGCCGGTGCTGATCGCCAACGGCGCGTCGCTGCGCCGTCTCAGCCCCCGCCGCTGGCTGGCCCTGGCCGCGATCGCGATCGGACCCCAGGCCGTGGCCACCGTCCTCTTCACAAAGGCGATCGGCTACTCGTTCGCCAATCCCGCCGCGCCCAACTTCGACGTCCTGCACGAGGTCTACCTGCTCTACCTCTTGCAGCCAATCTTTGGGATCGCGTTCGCGAGGATCTTTTTGGGTGAGCGACGCAAGCGCAGCTTCTGGCCGCTTGCGGCGATCGCCCTCGTCGGCGTCTACCTCATCGTCTTCGCCGACGATCCGGCAGCGCCGTGGCAGATCCGCAACCCAGAGCTTGTCGCCGGCGCCCTGGTTCTGGGGGCGGTGATCATGTGGGCGGCCGGGACGGTGCTCGGCCGCTATGCCCTGCAGGACGTCAGCTTCCCGGTCACGACCAGCATGCGTTTCGTGCTCGCGCTGCCGGTGCTCCTCGTCATCGTGCTCGTGGACAGGGGTGGAGCGGCTTTCAGCGGCTACTCGGTCAGCCAGCTGCCCAGCTTCCTGGGCATCGTGCTGGTGCCGGGCCTGGTCGCCATGCTGCTTTACTACCTCGCGCTTTCCAATACGCCGGCCTCGCTGGCGACGATCGCCGAGCTCGGCTATCCGCTGGCGCTGTTCCTGATCTTCTCGCTGCCGGCCCCGGTGGGACAGGCCGCGCCGTTGCGGCCGATCGAGCTGTTCGGCGCGGTGCTCCTGGTGGTCAGCGTCGTGACCTTGAACTTTCTCAAGACGCGCGACATCGTCGAGCTGCCGCATGAGCGGCTGGCCGCCGCGCGATCTGCCTGAAGAAGAAGAGGACATTCGCATGGCACGCGAGTACGGCACCTCCGTCGAGACGATCGCTTCGCCGGAAAAGGTCTGGCGCGTCTGGTCGGACATGTCGACGTGGGGAGAGTGGAATCCGAATGTCTCGACGATGGACTGGGAGGGCGGGTTTGCGTCCGGGACCGCGGGTGTCATGAATACCAAGGCGGGGCAGCATCACCAGATGGAGCTGGTCGACGTCCAACCCGGACGCAGCTTCGCGCTTCACACGAGCGTCGTTCCCGGAACCCGGTTTCGCTTCAACTGCCGCGTCGAGCCCGCCGGCGCCAAGACCAGGATCAGCCAGAGGGTCGAGGTCGGCGGACCACTCGGCCCGGTCTTGGGTTGGATGCTCGGCCCTCAGGTCTCCAGGGAGTTCGGCACGCTGCTCTCGAACCTGGCCCGGAAGGCCGAAACGACCTAGCTCCGGTCCTCCGACACCTCAGACATATCACCTCAGACATATAAGGACGCGAACCTCAGGCTCGGGCGGCCCGGCTGAGCCTCTGCTGGTAGGCGTCGGACTGCCGTCGCCAGCTCCATGCGGTCCCCGCCACCATTGCGATGACAAACGCAGCCAGGGCGGCCGCCAGCGCGATGGGTCCGACCTTGCCCGCCCCGATCGCGGTCCCGAGTGGGGTCCAGTCGACTGTTGCCGCGCCGTTCAGCCAGGCGATGAACCCGGTGATGAAGGCGGCGACCGCTAGCGTCCAACGTTTTTCCGACCGCGACATCTGCTGCAGATCGAAGCGGCGCTGGCGCGGCGTGATAGAGACCGCGGCCAGTCGCGTTAGCAGGACGATCCAAACCACGAGCATCACCAGGCCGATCGCAAGTGCGACCCACGGATACGCGGTCTTGTCGATGGGCGAGAGGTCGGCCGAGCCGGCCCACGCGGCCATCGGCAGCGCCCAGATGAGACTCGAGAGGGCGGCAAAGCCGGTCCGGCCGAATCGTTCGACGAGCTTTGTCATCACACTGCGTACCTCTCAGCGAGATATTGATCGAAAGTCAGCGTCCCGTCGCGGTGATCGGGACACAAAAGGCCTCCGGCCGCGACCTGGCGGCTTCCCTTCAGGGGCAGCCGCAGGTCGACGAGCCGCCGCCGGGATTTGCGCGCCTCGAGCCATGACTGGGCGATCGACTTGAAGTCACGCACCTCCGGGCCGCCGAAATCGGGCAGCATCCCGGACGGCTCCTCCAATATCGCATCGACTGCGCGCCGCGCGACGTCCCGGGCGTCGACGGGCTGGAACTGCCACGAGACCGGAATCGCGGTCACGCCAGGTAGTCGCGAGAACCCCCTGAGGATCAGCTCCATGAATGGGTGGAATTGCGTGGCGCGAAGGATCGACCACGGAATCAGGTCTTCGCGCACGACCTTCTCGGCCGCGAGCTTTGTCCAGTAGTACGGATAGCTCACCCTGTCCACACCGACGATCGAGATGAAGACCACATGGGAGACGCCTGCGTCCTTCGCCATCGTGAGCAGGCGGCGAGTGCCGCGCACGTCGACGGCGCGGCCGGCGAGCGGCTCGTGGGTCGCGGATGCCGCGTGGATGATCGAATCCATCCCGTTCACGGCTTTCGCGAGGCCCTCGCCGGTTTTCAGGTCGCCCCGGACCGCGTCGACGTGGCCCCGCGGCTCGCGGCTCAGGATGCGGGCGCGGTGTCCCGACTGCCGGAGAAGCATCACGACGTGGCGGCCCAGCGTTCCAGTCCCGCCGGTGACTAGCACGTTCATCTCAGGGTACTAGGCCATCTTGCCGATCCTCTCTCCGAAGAAACGCAGGACGCGCTGCCAGGCATCGGCGGCCGCATCTTTGTCGTAGGCGCCGTTCTGGTCGTTGAAGAAGAAGTGCCGGGTTTCTGGGTAGACCTTGATGTCGTGCTCGATTCCGTGGCTCGTCAAGGCACGGTCCAGGTTGCGGCCGGCGTTGGCCGTGAAGTCCTGCCCGGGGTATGACCCGACGACTGGGCACAGGCGCTTCACCACCTCGATAGGACGGGGATTGGCGCCGTAGAACGGGGCGATGGCTTTCAGGCGAGAGTCGGTGCACGCCCACGCGATCGCAAAACCGCCGCCCATGCAGAAACCGATCGCACCCAGGCGCTGCGCATCGATGTCAGGGTGCTTGGCCAGCAGCGTGAGCGCGCCTTTCAAGTCGTCGATGCCGTAGCGGTTGACCGAGCCCATCAGCATCCCCGCCATGTAGCGGGCCATGCAGATCGCGCGATTACGACCCGTGAAGAGATCGACCGCGAGCGCTGCATACCCCGCGCCCGCAAGGCGCTTGGTGATGTCGCGGATGTTGTCGTTCAGCCCGGACGCCTCGTGGATCACCACCACCGCGGGGTGTGGCGCATCGCCATCGGGCAGCGCGAGAAATCCGCCACCCTTGAGCTCGCTGGTCGAGATTTCCCGCGTCTGCATCAATTCCGAAGCCAGTCGATGATGGTAACGGTCGTCCTAGGGCGGTCGCGAGCCGGGCGGTATCCTTTATCTACTCATCGCCCGCGATCACCCTCGCGTGGGCCCGTGGCGCAGTTGGGAGCGCGTCAGACTGGCAGTCTGAAGGTCAGGGGTTCGAATCCCCTCGGGTCCACCAAATTTTCGAGGGCTCGGCGTCGATCTTCCGAGTACACTCCGACCACTTCGTCGCCCACGCGGTTCGAGGTCAGCGACATCACGGCTGAACCCAAGCGTCCCTCGCCGCTTCCATCGCCCGACGCTGTGGTCGCTGTATGGGTTGCTGCAGTCTTTGCGATCACCGGCATCGGAATGCTGCCTCTCTTTTTTTACCGGCTTGACCTCAGCAAGTTGACCTTCTCCACTCCGATCCCGGTCGTGGCGGGCATCGGAATAGAGCTCACCGCATTCGCTCCAACCCTGGCCGCCCTCGTGGTAACGGGATTCATGTCGGCCGGTGGTTTCCGCAGACTCCTGCGGCCGGTGATTCGCTGGAGGGTGGGCCTTCAGTGGTACGCGGCGGCGTTGCTCGGTCCGTCAATCCTCTTCCTGGTTGGCGACGTCATCCGAATGATGGCCGGCCAGGCCCTGCCAAAATCCTGGATAGCCCTTCCCGGAGCTGCCGCAGCTGCGTTCCTGATCGGCGCCTTGATAGCCGGCTCATTTGGGGAGGAGGTCGGATGGCGTGGGCTCGGTCAGCCGCGGCTGCAGAAGCAATACGGAGCGCTCAGCGCTGCGGTGATTGTCGGGGTCATCTGGAGCCTATGGCACCTTTGGCCGACGGCCGCACCGGGCGGCTTGAGCACCACAACCTGGTCCGAGACCGCCCTGACGTTCATTCGCTTGATTTCGACTTCAGTCATCTACGCGTGGCTTTTCAACAGCACACGGGGAAGCTTGCTGATCGTCATGCTGGCTCACGCAGGGCACAATCTCGCGGTCAGGTTCGTTCCGCTCGCCGACAGCGTCCAGCATGGTGATCCGGTGGTCACAACCTTGTATGCCGTGGCCGCCGCAATTGTCTTGATTGGAACGGGCTACCGCTGGCTAAGCCGCACCCACGAGTATCCGGACTCGGTTCCGAATCCGTCGAGCGTTGAACCTGGTGCGCCGGCGCACGCCTAGCCCGGGCATCGCGCCACAAAGGCGGGATAGCGCGCGTCGTCAGAACTGATCGCGTCGGGTCGCGTGGCCGAGCAGAATCCCCGATGCGTTGGCCGTCATGTGCAGGCCCCAAGCCAGCATCGCCGAGCGGCGGCGCACCAGGCCAAGGCCGACCCAGAACAGGAACAGGCCGCCCGCCCGCCTCCACCGCCCGTCGATGACGACGTGCTTGGCGGCGAAGAGCGCCGCGGTCGTCCCGAGGCCGAGACGTCGCTCCACGCTCCGGCCCCACACGATCTCCTCCGCCGGCGCGACGGCACCCGCCAGCGCGGCCACCTCGAGAGCCACCGGATCCGGAGGCGCCTGGTAGGGTCTGTGGCCAAACAACGCGCATCCCAGCGGGTAGCCCGCCAGCGCTAGCGGCACGCCCAGCCACCATCCGGACCTGGAACCTGTGCGCCGCGTTGGGGGCGGGTCAGTGAGAAGGGCGGCGGTCGCCAGCAGCGGATAGACGATCAGCCACGCCGCCGACCGCGATCGCAGGCTTCGGCGTGCGGCCGCCTCAGCGGCGGTCACGCCCGCCACCCACAGCAGAGCCTTCAGCTCTTGCGCAGCAACGACCGCCGCTGCTCGGGCGTGCCCTTGGGCGGCTCGCCGGACGGAGCGGGCGTGAACCGTCCGAAGGTCGTCACGCGCTTGCGCACACCGTTGCCCCACAGCGGGCCGCCGTGCCCGAGTGCATAGAACGCCAGCCAGCCGCCGCGCGTGTGCCCCGGCTTGGTGGCCCATTCCCAGAACTCGAGGTGTGCCGGCAGGTGCGCAAACCGATAAGCCGACGCCTCGTCCTCCCACCAGCTGAGGATGCCGACTGTGGTCGGCCAGGCGAACCACAGGTGATGGGCCACGTAGCCCGGCGCGCCGCGCATCTCCAGGCGCAGTCTCGGCCACCGCCAGGCGGCTTGCACCACGGCGAAAAATCCGTCGAACTCGTTTGCGCCGTCGGCCAGGACGAGGCCCTTGATCCGCTCCGTCAACGCATCCTCCTCCAGAGATCGATCAGCTCCACCTTGGTCCTCACCCCACCGGCCGCCCGTCGCAAGGCGGGCCGCGCGAGATCGCCAAGGTCGACCCGGATCCGCCGCTTGACCGGCTTGTGCGCCAGCAGCCGCAGCGCGATCTCGACCGCCAGCGCGCCCAGGAACGTCGACGTCATCGCGAGCTGGGGAAACCCACGGCTTGGATCGCGCCGCCGCTCGAGCAGCACCGCAAAGATCTCGCGAGGTAGGGCGAGCGGTGGGATCAAGCTCCGGAGCACGGCCTCCGGACCCGCGTTCGGATCGCCGACGCGGCCGCCAAGCGCGGCGCGCTGCTTGCTGTAGTCGAAGATCTCGATGAACTGCGTGGACGCGATGTCATACGCGGTGATCACAGTCAGGTGCTTGCCAACTCCCGCTTCATGCAGCGCAAGCTTGGCGGAGATGCCTTGAGGAGTCGTCACGTCGATGGCATCGAACACGAGGTCGCCGGCTCGCAGGAGGCTTCCGATCGAATCGGCCCGCACTCCGTCCTCGTGTATCTCGATGGAGCAATAGGGATTGACCGCCAGCAGCCGATCCGCGCACGCTCGCGCTTTATTGCGACCGAGGTCGGCGAGCGAGGCATCCTGCCGGTTGAGGTTGTTGAGCTCATAGTCGCCCGGATCAAACAGCACGAAGGACTCGGCGCCAGTCCTGACCAGCGGCATCAGGACCGCACCTCCAGTGGAACCGCACCCCGCGACCACGAATCGCGTCGACCGCAAGGACGACTGGATCTCTGGGGCGATCAGGCCATGGTTGCGCTCCGTCAGCTCCGCGTAGAACGAATCGTGGTCCTCAGGCTTTGGCGGCACGGACAATCTCAGTCATCCCGTAGAGCTTTTCGGAAGAGGTCTCGAACAGCGCCTGGCGTTGTCTCCAGAAGCTTTCGAAGTCCTCGCGCGTCGTCGTCAGCACCCGCAGAGGTGTCGCTGCATCGAGCGATGCGATCGACCCCGCGATCGACTCGTGCGGCACGAAGCAAACCTCCGGCCCGATGCCCGCGAGGTGAGCAAGACCTTCGGGTCGATACGTGAGAGCCTGCGCAAAACCTTCGACGATCCACGACACGCGATCGCGCGGCAACGGCTCGCCTGGTCCCAGCGTCAGCGCCTGCCACGGTATCGCTCCATCGGTCGCGCTTCGCCACAGCGCATTCGACGCGCCGAGCGACGAAGGCGACGTCAGTGCCTCCACCGGGTACTGGGATTCATCGCGGGGCTCGTTGGGCCGCTTCAGCGACGACTCTTTCACGCTCACGAACTGGCGCAGCAGCAGGAAACGCAGGTACGTCTCCTCCTCGCCGGAGTTGAGCGCGAGGTCGATGTCCGCCCAGCGCACGAATGTTGCCCAGTCGAGGTCGCCCGCATTCGCGATGAAGGGCGACGTCGGATGCTCCGCGTACCGAGGGCGCAGCGGGTGGCCCTTGGACAGCGCCACCTGGTGTGGCGCGAACGTCGCGACGGGGATGAAGAAGTAGCGAAGGTTGCGCAAGGCGACGTCCGGATCCAGGTCTCCCGTGACCAGCTTCACCCGCGACGCAAACGCGGGCCTGCATGCGAGACGCGCCGCGACCAGTGCGATCTCGAGCGCGCCGCGATGGATGATCGGGTCCTCCGGACGTCGCTGATCGGTGACGAACCGCGCGAGCTCCCAGCATTGCTCCGCGGGAACGTCGTCCGCGTCGATGATGGACTGCTGCCACCCACGCCCATGCACCTCTTCGCAGGGAAACGCCGGACGGTCTGCGCTTCCGTAGCGAAAGCCCTCGAGCTCCTCGGGTTGCTTCAACGTGAGATATGTGAGCAATCCACCATCGGGGTCGATGGCGAGGCCGTGCACATCGGCCGCGTGCACAGTGGCGGCGTCTTCGCGCACGAGGCCTTGTTCCGCGACGACGTCCGCGTCGTAGAAGCGCGTGAGCAGGTACTGGCCCAGGCGCCACGAAAGGATCGCGTCCAGCGCCGCGTCGGGAAGCGCGAATGTCGGAGCGATCACAAGTCTCACGCCCTGTCGATCTTCGCGGCGCAGTAGGGCCTGCGGTAGGTCCATCAAGCGGCTGAAGTCGTACTCCGCGCCCTTGAACGCTCGGGCCACGAGTTGTTTCGCGTCCGCCATCGCGCCGCCTAGTTCTGCGAGCCGACAGTCGATTCGCGCAGCGCAAGCTCGGGGTCGAGGATCATCTGTCGTGGCGACTGCCCGCGCACGGCGCTCATGCTCAACGCGAGCTTTGCCATCTCGCGTCCCATGAGCTCGACTGGTTGCCGCACGCTCGACAGCGGCGGCTGTGTCGCCATCGCCATGGGGGAGTCGTCGAATCCGATGACGGCGACATCGTCGGGCACGCGCCGACCCAGCACCTGCAGCGCCCACATCGCACCCGCCGCCATCGCGTCGGACGCAGCGAACACCGCATCGACGTCGTCCTGCGTCGCAAGCAGCCGCGCCATCGCAAGCTCGCCGCTGTCGCGGTCAAACGCGCCCTGCTCGACGAGGTCCGATCGCAGCCCCGCGTTCCACAGCGCTTCGCGGTATCCCTGCAACCTCTGCCGAGCCGCGGGACCGTCCAGTGGTCCCGCGATGTGCGCGATGCGCCGCCGGCCCTGGACGACCAGGTGCTGCGTTGCGCTCCGCCCACCTGCGTGATTGTCGACGTCGACGTAGCTGGCCTGGAGTGCCGTGCGTGGCCGTCCGCCAAAGACCATCGGTATCCCGCGTGCCTGCAGTCGGGCCGGCAGCGATTCGGACTCGTGCAGGGCAAGCAGAAGCACCGCGTCGACGTGGCCGCCTGCGAGGTACTGCTCCAGGCGCTCGATGTCCGTCGCCGATTGAGGCGCGAACAACACCATCTGGAGTCCGTTGGCCGAGAGCTCCTCGCCGATCGCTCCGAGGAGACGTGCCAACATCGGATCACCGAAGAGCTGTGACGAAGGCTCGGGGACAAGAACGCCGACTGACTCGCTTCGCCCGGCCGCGAGACTCCGCGCGGCGTGATTGGGCACATAGCCAAGTTCAACCGCGGCTCGTTCCACGGCTTTCCGGGCCGCCTCGCTGACCTGGGGATGTCCGCTGAAAACCTTGGAAGCAGTCGCCCACGACACGCCCGCCGCCTGCGCCACCTCGTCCAAGGTCGTCGCAGATCGTGAAACCGCTTCCATCTCGCGGCGTAAGTAGAGCGCGATGGCGCCGGGAGGTCAATGGACCGGTGCGAATACCGGCGCTTGTAAGCTCACAGGAGTGGACCCACTCCGCCCGGTGTACGTATCAAAGGTCCAGATCGTCCGCGACCGCGGTCCTCTCAGGCAGGCATATCTGCCTGCCAATCACCAGGTCACATTCGGGACCCACGGGTCGGTGCGAGAGCACTACGGAACCGCGCCCGGCCAGTACCCAGATCAGGCCACGACCCTCGACTACCTGGTCGCGGCCACCGCCGGTTGACTCACAGGAACACTGGGTGGCGCGCTGGAAGCGCGCGGGATCGACGCGAGCGGCGGTCAACTGACCTCAGCGGCGGAGGGCGAGGTCTACGTCGAGGACAAGATATTGGTCATCAAGAAGATCCACGTCCGCTACACGCTCCGCGGGTGTCCCGACGACAGGCGAGAGGCGGCAGAGCGCGCGCATTCACATCACGCCGCGCGATGTCCCGTGGCGAAGAGCATCGAGAAAGCGATCGCTATCTCAACCGACCTCACGTTCGAGTGACGTCGCCCGACGTCGTGACCACAGGGTGGTCCCGAGCCGGACGTTCCCAAACACCTCCTCGCTGACAAGGAAGCCCGCGAAGATGAAGAGCAGGCCCAGAAACTCACCCAGGAAGAACGACCAGGTCACCCCGAATCGGTTGAGGCCGCTAGTCAGGCCCGGGATGAACGCGCCGATCGCGATCAGCATCGTCGCCGGCACGCGGGAGTTCAACTTGCCGGCGAAAAGCGCCTCCGCCGCTCGCGGCAGCGACACGATGAAGTTCACGACCACCGCCACGATGCCCAATCGGGCGGGCAGGGCGCGCTTTTTCGGCATATAGACGTAGGCCGAGTAGATCGCACCGAAGACCAGGCACAGCGCGCCGGCGATGTTGAAAGGTCCGGTCAGCACGCGCACGTGACTGGGGAACGCGGACCCCACGGGCACGTGCGTGCTCGGGTCGACGGCCCAGCCCGGAGATGGCAGGGTCGCCGTGAGCACCATCCCCGCCGCCGCCACCGATCCGACGACTAGCACGCCCATCGCGATGTGAGCGGCCAACGGCCGGCGTGTCGCTGTGGCCGCGATGATGGCGATCGCGCCAATCGTTGCGATCACGAAGGTCACCGTTCCCGCGGTCGCCGCCCCGGGGTACCGCGTGGAGTGGCTGAACAGAAATGACAGCAGGCCGCCGATGAAAACGGTCGCGCCCGCGAAATATCCAAAGCGCGAGCGGGAGAGCAGATAGATCGTCCCCGCGCCAAGGTAAGCCGCCACGAAGAACGCGCCGATCAGGTACCAGACGCGATAGAGAGGTTCGCTCCAGCCAATGGCGCTGCCGAGAAACTCCGTGCCGGCGCTGATCCCGTAAAACAGCAGCCCGATCCCCCAGACCAGCTGGAACGCGTGGCGACGCTGCCACCATTGGTCGAGCACCATCGCGGCGAAGACAAAGCTAAGGACCGAGGAGCCCAGCGGCAGCACGACGTTCAGCACGTTCACGAGAAAGCCTCCACCATCGCCACCCTCACCTCATTCAAGAACCATCCAACGTTTTCCTCCAGGTCAGCACGCGCGACCTTCGCCGCGCCGAGCTCGCTCGCGCTCGACCGCACGATGCCCTCGAAGAGGTGGAACGCCCGCATCGCGTCGCCGCGCGACAGGCCCGCGTCGCGCGCCAGCTCCGCGTAGCGTGCCCCCAGCTGCTTGATCTCAGTGGTCCAGTCGCGCTCGCCGTCGCTCAGGAACGAGACCAGCAGCTGCACCAGCTGCATCCCCAGCTCGCGCTGTCGCACCTTCGCGACCTCATCGAATCGCGCATACCACGACTCGGACGAAAGACGCCCGCCGCTGGTGGCGATCCGGGCGTGCCCGACGGTCGCGTGCATGAGCAGGGAGAGGTCAGGTTTGACATGGGCTCCGAGCTTGGCGACGTCCGTCTCGCTGAATCGACGGTGTCCGCCGGGGGTGCGGAAAGTGCGGATCTGGCCCTTGTCTGCCCACTCCCTCAGGGTCGCCGGGTGGACGCTCAGCCGCTTGGCGGCTTCATCGAGGCTCAGCCAGGTCGGCACTGTCATAGCTTAGAAAATCTAGGTGGGCCGGTGGGCCTGGCATAGATTTGCCGAGGTTTGACGCTACGCGAAGAAGACGGTCTCGTCTTGGCCCTGGAGGCGAATATCGAAGCGAAGGACTTCGCCTTCGCGCCTGGCCACCAACGTATGCCGGCGCGCCGAGTCGACCACTGACGGCACGCTGTCGCCGGCGTCTGGGAAGTACATCCGAGTGTTCAGGTGCCGGAGCAGGCCGCGGGCGAACAGCGCGATGTCGAGAAACCCCGCGTCAGGCTTGGCGATGACGAAGTGAAACGCACCCTCCCCGTCTGTCCGGCAGCGGGCGAACTGGCCGCCTTGCGAAGCTTCGAGCAGGGCATCGCTTACCGGCTCGCCGGCGCCGTCCAACAACTGTCCTTCCACCCGAATCGCGTCCGGCTCGGCCACGGCGTCGCCCTCAAACGGAAGCGCGAATCCGAAGAAAGGCCCGACGGTTTGCGATGGGGTGGGAGTCAAGGTTCCATCGGGGTTGCATGGCTGCCACGCAGCACGATGTCCCAGCGATAACCAAGCGCCCACTCCGGAATCGTGGTCTCGAGGTCGAATCGCGAGATCAGGAGCTCGCGCCCGCGCGGATTGGGGATCGAGTTGACGATGGGGTCGTGAGGGATCAGCGGGTCGCCGGGGAAATACATCTGGGTCACCAGCCGGCTCGCAAGGAAAGGGCCGAACAGTGAGAAATGGACATGGGCCGGGCGCCACGCGTTGGTGTGGTTGCGCCATGGATACGCGCCCGGCTTGATCGTGGTGAAGCGGTAACGACCCTCGGAGTCGGTCAGGCACCGCCCCGCCCCCGTGAAGTTCGCATCCAGCGGCGCGGGATGGTCGTCCACCTGGTCGACATAGCGGCCCGCCGCGTTGGCCTGCCACACCTCGACCAGCGTGTTCGCCACGGCGCAGCCGTCCGAATCGGTAACCCGGCCGGTGAGGATGATCCGCTCGCCCAGGGGCTCGCCCGAATGCTGCCGCGTCAGGTCCGCGTCTTCCCGGCGGAGCGGGATCCGCCCAAAGGCCGGTCCGGGCGCGCGATGAAACCACTCGTCGGGGAGCTTCACCGGCTCATGCTGCGGCGCTCTCAGCGCCGTCGCGCGGTAGTCGGGAAAGAGGTAGGGCGGCTCGTACTGCTCGTCCATTTCTACCTTGGGCACAGCCCTTGACGGCGATTATGAACTGGCGCAAACTCCGATCGTCGGTACACGGAGCAATTTGCGCGCGGCCGGACGCGCCTGATCAGACAGGAGGATTCAGGTGTCCAAGAAAAAGCACTCCGCCCGTGGTCTCACGCGCCGCGAGATGCTCAAGTCCGCAGGCCTCCTCCTGGGCGGTCTGGCCGTGCCGGGTGTACTGGATTCCTGCCTGACCTCGACGAGTTCGACGCCGTCGGGCACCATCAAGATCGGTTTCATCAGCCCGGTCACCGGACCGGCGTCCGGTTTCGGCGAGCCCGACGCTTACGCTCTCAAGCTGGCCCGTGACGCGTTCCAGAAGGGCCTTTCCATCGGGGGCACCAACTACTCGGTGGAGATCATCAACCGCGATGGCCAGTCGACCCCATCGGTCGGCGCGCAGATGGCCAACGATCTCATCCAGACCCAGAAGGTCGACCTCATGCTGGCGACGTCGACGCCGGAAACCGTGAACCCTGTCTCGGACGCGTGCGAGGCGGCCAACGTGCCATGCATCTCGACCGTCGTCCCGTGGGAGGCCTGGTACTTGGGCCGCGGAGCCAAGCCCGGCCAGCCTTCACCTTTCAAGTGGACGTTCCATTACTGCTTTGGCGTGGAGCAGTTCTTCCTCGCCTACACCCACCTGTGGCCGCAGGTCACGACCAACAAGAAGGTCGGCGTGATGTGGCCCAACGACGCCGACGGCAACGCGATCCGTGGAGTCCTCGGGCCGCTGCTAAAGGGCGCGGGCTACACCATCGTCGACCCGGGGCCATACGAGGACGGCACCAACGACTACACGGCGCAGATCCAGAAGTTCATCCAGCAGGATTGCCAGATCTTCAACACGTTCCCCATCCCGCCCGACTTCGCCACCTTCTGGCGGCAGGCCGCGCAGCAGGGATACACGAAACATGTGAAGATCGGACAGATCGCAAAAACGGGCCTGTTTCCGTCGCAGGTCACCGCTCTCGGGTCAATTGGCAATGGACTCGCCTCAGGCGTGTACTGGGCCCCCACCTGGCCTTACAAGTCGTCCCTCACCGGCATGACGAGCAAGCAGATCGGCGACGGCTACGAGTCTGCCAGCGGCAAGCAGTGGAACCAACAGCTGGGAGCGAGCCTCTCGCTGTTCGACGTCGCAGCGGCGGTGCTCTCCGCGAGCGCTGCGCCGAAGGACAAGACGAAGGTCCGCGACGCGATGAAAACGCTCAAGGTGGAGACACCGGTCGGCAACCTCGACTGGTCGAAGCCGGCCTCGCTCGCGGGCGCAGCGGTGCCGAACGTCGTCTCGACGCCGATCATCGGAGGCCAGTGGAAATCGGGTGCGTCGAAGTGGCCGATCGACTTCGTGATCTGCGAAAACGCAGCCGACGCCAACGTGCCCGTCGCGTCGAAGCTCCAGCCTTACTCCGCGGGCTAGCAATGAGGCCCGGCCGGAAACCCTCGGCGAGAGATTCGGTGATCCAGGGGGTCCAGATTCGGGCGAAGCGACGAGCAGCGCAGCGAGCGCATCCGATCGATTCGTAAGCGAGCAGCGCAGGAGCTGAGCCCGAAGATGGGCCGCATGGGCACCGAAGATCCGTCGAGGGCTTTTCCGGACGGGCCTCCGGCGGCGGTCCTCGCCGCGGTCGACGTCCGGAAGCGGTTTGGCGCCCTGACGGTGCTCGATGGTGTCAACCTCGCCCTGCATGAAGGCGAGGCGGTCGGCATCGTCGGGCCCAACGGGGCAGGCAAGACGACGCTGTTGAGCGTGCTGTCCGGCGCGGTTCGGCCTGACGCCGGCCGCGTCGTCTTCCACGGTGGCGACGTCACCTCGAAAGGCGCCGCCGACCGGTGCAAGCTGGGGATCGCCCGCACCCACCAGGTGCCGCGCCCATTTGTCGGTATGACCGTGTTCGAGAACGTGCTGGTCGGGGCAACGGCCGGCGGCAAACGCCGCGGCACCGATGCGTACAACCTCTGTCTCCAGGTGCTCGACCAGTGCGCCCTCGGACACATGGCGAACCGTCGTGCCGAGGGCCTTGGGCTTCTTCAACGCAAGCGCCTCGAGCTTGCGCGTGCCCTCGCCGTCGAGCCTGCCGTCCTGCTGCTCGACGAGATTGGTGGCGGGTTGACGGATGCAGAGTCCGCCGAGCTGGTGGCAACAGTGGCCGGCCTGCGCGACCGAGGGATCGCGGTGCTGTGGATCGAGCACATCGTCCACGTGCTGCTGCAGGTGGTGAACCGACTCGTGTGCATGGACGCCGGCCGCGTCATCGCCGAAGGCGAACCTCAGGCCGTCGTCGCGCAGGCTGCGGTGATCGATGCTTACCTGGGCAGCGGCAGGCGGTGACCCTGCTCCAGCTGGAGGCGCTTGATTGTCGCTACGGGTTGCTGCAGGCCGTGCGCGGCGTCTCGTTCGACATCGCGCAGGGTGAGACGGTCGCGCTCATCGGCGCCAACGGCGCCGGCAAGACGACCTTGCTCCGCGCGATCGCCGGCGCGCACAGGCCGACCGCTGGACGAGTTTCGTTTGGCGGTGTCGACATCACGCACCTGCCCGCGCACCGCCGCGTCGCTCTGGGTATGGCGCTGGTGCCCGAGGGGCGGCGCCTGTTTCCGAGCCTGACCGTGGAGGAGAACCTTCGCGTTGCCTCCTCGCGACGGCGCGGCCGCTGGACCGTCGACACGGTGCTCGACGTGTTTCCGCTGCTCAAGGCTCGCCGTCACATGCCTGCAGCCACGCTGTCCGGTGGTGAGCAGCAGGCCGTCGCCATCGGCCGTGCCCTGATGAGCAACCCGCGCCTGCTCCTTCTCGACGAAGTCTCGCTCGGCCTTGCTCCGGTCGTGGTGGACGCGGTTTACCGCTCATTGGGCGACGTGATTCGCGAGGGCGCGACCGTGCTGCTGGTCGAGCAAGACCTGACGCGCGCGCTGCATGTCGCAGGACGCGTGGTCTGCATGCTCGAGGGACGCGTGGTGCTCCAGGGCGAAGCGGCCTCGCTCGACCGCGACCGCGTGGTCGGCGCCTACTTCGGATTGCGGCGACCCGCATGAGCGTCGCCAACGCCATCCTCCAGGGAATTTTCCTCGGTGCGTTCTACGCGGTGCTCGCGTGCGGCCTCTCGATCATGTTCGGGGTCATGCGGATCATCAACCTGGCGCATGGTGACGTCGCCGTCCTCGGCGCGTACATCGTCTACGTCATCGTCGAACGCACCGGCGTCTCGGCGTTCCTTGCCTTCGCAGTCGCGCTGCCGGTGATGGTGCTGCTGGGCTACGTCCTCCAGCTGACTGTGCTCGAGCGGAGCCTGAAGTCGGGGATCCTGACGCCGCTCCTCGCCACGTTCGGGCTGTCGATCGTGATCCAGAACCTCCTGCAGCTCGCCTTCTCACCAGATGTGCGGTCGCTGGGGGGCAGCGCGGGATCGGTCACCACTGCGAGCTGGCAGGTCACCAGTGGCCTCTCCGTTTCCGCCTTGGGCCTGCTCGTGTTGGTCGTTGCGGTCCTGCTGTTCGCCGCGCTGCAGCTGTTCCTGTCCAGGACTCGCGCCGGCTGGATCATGCGCGCCACGGCCGAGGATGCCGACGCCGCCGAGCTCGTGGGCATCGACAGCCGGAGCGTCTACGCCGGCGCCACCGCGATGGCCGTGGCGATCGCCGCCCTCGGCGGCCTGTTCCTCGGCATCCGGTCGGTGTTCGATCCCGTCAGCGGGCCGACGCAGCTGATCTTCGCCTTCGAGGCGGTCGTGATCGGCGGCATGGGATCGCTGTGGGGGACCCTGCTCGGCGGCATCGCGTTGGGCGTCGCCCAGACCGTCGGCGCGCAGATCCATCCGCAGTTTGCGGTGATGGCCGGTCATCTGCTCTTTCTCGCGGTCCTGATCGTCCGCTTCGGAGGTGGCCGCCTGGTGCTGAGGACGGCATGAGAGTTCAGCGCTGGACGCGCACCTCCAAGCTCTTCACCGGGGGGACGGTCGTGGCCGCGATCGTGCTCGCGGGGGTGCCGCTGGTTTTCGAGTCCGACGTGGTGCAGAAGCTCACGACGCTCTTGATCCTCGTCTTGCTCGCGGTCATGTGGAACGCTCTCGCCGGCTACGGCGGTCTTCTGTCGGTCGGTCAACAGGCGTTCATCGGGATCGGCGCGTACGGCACGGTCTTCTTTGCAGCCCAGGGCGTCTCGCCATACGTCGCGATGCTGCTCGCCACCCTGCTCGCAGGCGCGATCTCGGTCCCCATCTCCCTATTCGCATTGCGACTTCGCGCCGCCCAGTTCGCGATCGGCATGTGGGTGATCGCCGAGGTCATCTCCATCCTCGTCCGCCTCGACCAGAACCTCGGTGCAGGCACCGGCATCTCTCTGATTCAGCTCAACCAGTACGAGCCGAACTTTCGCCAGGCGTACACGTTCTGGCTCGCGCTCGCCTTCACCATGATCTTTCTTGCCGCGCTCTTCTTCCTGCTCCGCTCACCCCTCGGCGCCTCGCTCCAGGCGATCCGCGACGACGAAGACGCGGCGCGATCGCTCGGTGTGCGCGTCGCGGCTCGCAAGCGGCTGCTGTTCGTGCTCGCCGGATTCGGCTGCGGCGCCGCGGGCGTGCTGGTCGTCGCCAACACCCTGTTCATCGAGCCCAGCTCCGTCTTCAGCGTGCAGTGGTCCGCATACATGATCTTCATGGTCCTGGTCGGAGGTCTGGGTACGTTCGAAGGCCCAATCCTGGGCGCGATCCTCCTGTTCGCGATCCAGACCACTTTCACCCAGGGCGGTCCGTGGTACCTGGTCGGCCTCGGCGCCACCGCGGCGCTCTTCGCCCTGGCTCTGCCGCGCGGCCTATGGGGCACGGTCGAGGAGCGTCTCGGATTGCGCCTTCTGCCTGTCGGTTACCGGGTGGTGGAGGCGAAGCGTGACCACACCGCGGCCTGACGGGCAGCAGCCAGAAGACCTGATGACCCACCCCGGTCACCTCCTGCGCCGCGCCGTACAGGCGATGAATCTCCTATGGGACGAAGAGGTCTCGCACACCATCACCTCCCCGCAGTTCGCGGCCTTGAACGCGCTGTATGGCGAGCCGAACCTCGACCAGCGCACCCTCGGCATGCGCATCTCCCTGGACCGCTCGACGATGGCCGAGGTCGTCTCCCGGCTGAGCGCGCGCGGTTTGGTCCGCACCGAGCGCGACACCCACGACGGCCGGCGCAAGACGATCACCCTGACTACCAAGGGACTCCATACGGTGCAGCAGCTGATCCCCCGCACACACGCCATGACCGCGCGCCTGGTCGGCCCGCTGGACACGCGACAGCGCGAAGAGCTGCTTCGGTCGTTGCTCGAGGTCGTGCGAGCGAACGAGCGGCGTTAATTCAGCGAGTGCCGGCGCTCGCGGCTTTGAGGCCAGGGCATTTTCGGCGCGCGCCGGCGCTCGCGGGATTCAGGACCCGGGCTTCATTCCGCCAGGTGGACGATGCGCTGCGACTTGAGCTCCGAGCGCGGCAGCGTGCCGGCCGGAACCACCCGGCAGTCCAGGCGCACACCGAGCGCCTGGCGAAGGTCTGCCTCGAGACGCTCGGCCGAGAAGGAGGCTGCCGACGTCTCCACGACCAGCGCCACCTCGTCCATTCGCCGCTCGCGGCGGTGCTCGATCACGAACTCGGCCACCCCGGGGTGGCGGCGGACGATGTCCTCGACCTGCGACGGATAGAGGTTCACGCCGCGCACCGTGAACATATCGTCGATCCGACCCTGGATTCCGCCGATGATCTTCATGAACGGGCTGCCGCAGGGACACGGCTCGCGCGAAACGACCACGCGGTCGCCGGTTCGATACCGGATCAGAGGCATGCCCCAACGACCCAGGTTCGTGGCGACCAGCTCTCCGTCGTCGGTCACCTCGAAGATGAACTCGGACTCGATCAAGTGGACTCCGTCGCGCGCGGAGCAGCTGAACCCTGTCGGACCCAGCTCCGTCATCCCCGTGTGATCGAACGAAGAGGCGGACCACTCCGCCTCGATCGCGTCCCTGGTCGCCGGAATCGAGGCGCCCGGCTCACCCGCGTGAATCGTGACTCGCACCGACGACTCGGCCAGGTCGACTCCCATCCCGCGAGCCACGTCCGCCAGGCGTAGCGCGTAGGTCGGCGTCGACAGCAAGACGGTGGCTCCGAGGTCGAGGATGCTTCGCACCCGCTGCTCGCTCGTCATCGCGCCTCCAGACATGCATAGGGCGCCAAGCCTTTCCGCTCCACCGAACGCCGACCAGAAACCGATGAAAGGGCCAAACGAGAATGCGAGGAACACGCGGTCGGCCGGCGTGACAGACGCGGCGGGGTAGATGTGCTCTGCCCAGATGCGCAGCCACCACTCCCAGGACTCCCCGGTGTCGAGCCAGCGCAGTGGCAGCGCCCCGCTGGAACCTGACGTCTGGTGCAAACGCACGTAGCGATCCACCGAGTAGGTGAGATTCGTGCCAAACGGTGGGTGGGACGCCTGGTCGGCGAGAAGCTCTGATTTCGAGGTCAACGGCAGGCGCTTGAAATCCTCCCAACCATCCACGCCGCTGAGGCGATCCCGCCAGAACTGATTTCCCGTGAGGACCGCGGTCAGGCCCGCGCGTAGCTTCTTCAGCTGCTGGTCGCGAATCTCGTCCGTGCTAATCGCGGACTGCTCGGTCGCCGATCTCAAGGGCGGAGTCGAGGATCTCGAAGCCCTCGTCAAGCTGCTCCTCGGTGATGCAAAGGGGCGGGTTGGTCATGATCGTGTTCCAGCGCACAAATGTGTGCATGCCGCCCTCGAGAAGAGCGGATGTCACGGCCTTCATCTCTGGCGACGTTCCGTTGAACGGCGCGAGGGGCTCCAGCGTCTGGCGGTCGCGCACCAGCTCGAGGCATCCGAACAGCCCGATCGATCGCGTCGCGCCCACGGATGGATGGCGCTCGCGTAGCTTCCGATGGTGTCGTGCGAGCACCTCGCCCATGCGACGCGAGTTGCCGACCATATCGTCTTCTTCATATGCCTGGATCGCGCCGAGCGCCGCCGCGCAAGCCAGCGGATGGCTGTTGTACGTGAGGCCACCGTAGAAAACATGGTCGTCGAAGTAGGCCGCGACATGCGGCCGCATGCCCACCGCGCCGAGCGGCACGTAGCTGGAGGTGAGGCCCTTGGCGAGGGTGATCAGGTCCGGCACGACGCCCCAGTGATCGACCGCAAACCACTGTCCGGTGCGGCCGAACCCAGTCATCACCTCATCGCAGATCATCAGGATTCCGTAGCGGTCGCATAGGGCGCGTACACCCTGGAGATACCCGTCGGGTGGGACGAGGATCCCATTCGTACCGGAAATCGGTTCCAGCAAGAAAGCCGCGATCGTCGCCGGCCCTTCGAGCTGGATCGTCTCTTCGAGGTCGGCCAGCGACTCCTCGACGGTGTCCCACCCGCGCTGGATGCCGTGATAAGGGTCGAGCACATGCACGACGCCGCCGACGGGACCCTCGTTCGGCCATCGCCGGGGGTCCCCCGTAGCCTGGACGGCCGAACCAGTCGAGCCGTGATAGGAGCGGTAGCGAGCGAGGATCTTCGGCCGCCCGGTGACCGCGCGTGCCATCTTGATCGCGTTCTCGTTGGCGTCGGCGCCCGCCAGCGTGAAGAAGACCTTGTCGATGTCGCCGGGCAGCAGCGAGGCGAGCTTGGCACCCAGCCGCGCCCGCGCCTCGTGGGCCATGAATGGGCTGATGTAGGGCAGCTGCTCGGCCTGGCGCTGGATCGCCTCGATGATGCGGCGGTCGCCGTGACCGGCGTTCACGCACATCAGCTGGCTGTTGAAGTCCAGGAATCGGCGACCGTCGGCGGTGTGGAAGTAAACGCCCTTGGCGCTCGTCACGGGCAGCGGCTTCAGCCCCGCCTGCGCCCCCCAGTCGTACAGCGTGTGGCGGAGACACAGCTCGGTGATCTCCTGGGCGCTAAGGGCCTTGACGGCCTCGGTCACCACGTTCGAATCGTACTCGGACGCTTGTTTGACACGGCAGGCTGCCGGTGTTATTACGAGCGCGGTCTAGGCCGCTGTTTTTGCTGGGAGGGAATGCATGCTACCCGCCGCTTTTGACTATCGCGCTCCCGCGAGCCTGAATGAGGCGCTTGCGATCCTGAAGCAGCACGGCGACGAAGCGAAGGTCATGGCCGGGGGACAGAGCCTGATCCCGCTGCTCAAGCTGCGCTTCTCTCGACCCGAGCTGGTCGTGGACATCGCCCGCATCCCCAACCTGAACACGATCAAGCGCGAGGACGCGGACGGCCACGTCGTCATCGGCGCCCTAGCGCGCCACGTGGACATCGAGAACAGCAAGGAGCTGGCCACCGCCGCGCCGATGCTCGCCGAGGCGGCGCACTGGATCGCCGATCCGCTGGTCCGCAACCGGGGCACGCTGGTCGGGTCGATCTGCCACGCCGACCCCGCCGGCGACTGGGGGTCCGTGATGCTCGCCTTCGGCGCCGATATCGTCGCCACCTCCCCGGCGGGGCAGCGGGTAATCCACGCCCAGGACTTCTTCCAGGGCCCTTTCACCACCGCTCTCAAACCGGATGAGGTGGTGACCGAGGTCCGGATTCCCCTCGCCAAGGGCCATTCCGGCGGCGCGTACCTGAAGCTCGAGCGGCGGGTCGGCGACTTCGCCACCGTCGCGGTGGGCGTCCAGGTCGAGATGGACGCCAACAAGATCGTTCGCTCCGGTATTGGGCTCACCGCCGTCGGAGATCGCAACATCAAGGCGACCGACGCCGAGGGCTACCTACAGGGCAAGGAGCCTACCGACGCCGTGATCGCCGAGGCGGCACGCCTGGCGGCCGCCGTCGCCGAACCAAAGGACGATGTACGGGGAAGCGCCGCGTATAAGAAGGACGTGGTTCGAGTGTTCGTCCAGCGTGGCTTGAAAACCGCGATCGGTCGAGCCGGGGAGGCGAGGTGATGAAAGTCACAATGAAGGTCAACGGCGTCGAGCGGACGGGCGACGTCGAGCCGCGCGTTCTCCTGGTCGACTTCGTCCGCTCGAATCTGCGCCTGACCGGCACCCACAGCGGCTGCGATACGTCGAGCTGCGGCGCATGCACGGTGCTGGTCGACGGCGAGCCGATCAAGTCCTGCACAGCCCTTGCCGTGCAAGCGGAGGGCCGGAGCATCACCACAGTCGAAGGACTCGCGCAGGGCGCGACCCTCTCCGCCGTGCAGGCCGGATTTCACGAACAGCACGGTCTGCAGTGCGGATTCTGCACCCCCGGCATGATGCTCACGGGCACAGCGCTGCTCGACCGTAACCCGAACCCGACCGAAGACGACATCCGATGGGCGATCAGCGGCAACATCTGTCGCTGCACCGGCTACATGAACATCGTCAAAGCGATCCAACACGCGGCGAAGGTGCGGGCCGCTGACGCGGCGGAGAAACCGGGAGTGCCGGCCGCCGCCGGCGCCGGGGGAGGCGAGTAGATGGCGACCGACACGCACGCGCACATGCACGGCCGGATCGGCGAGTCGATCAAGCGCAAGGAAGACGGCCGGTTCCTGAGAGGGAAGGGCAACTACCTCGACGACATCGAGCTGCCGGCCATGCTCCACATGGTCATCCTGCGCAGCCCGCATGCGCACGCGCGCATCAAGTCCGTGGACACCGCGGTGGCGAGCGCGATGCCCGGCGTGATCGCGGTGGTCACGGGCGAGCTGATGGCGCAGCACAAGCTCGCCTGGATGCCGACATTGAGTTACGACACCCAGGCGGTGCTGGCCACGGACAAGGTCCGCTTCCAGGGCCAGGAGGTGGCCGCCGTCGTCGCGGAGACGAAAGCCCAAGCCGAGGACGCCAGGGACGCCATCGTCGCCGAGTACGACCTGCTCGCGGCGGTGACCAGCCCACAGCAGGCGAAAGAAGCTGGCGCGGCGCTGATCCGCGACGACAAGGAGAACCAGAAGGACAACCACATCTACCATTGGGAGGCTGGCGACCAGGCCACCACGCAGGCCGCATTCGCGAAGGCCGACAAGGTCGTCCGGCTGCATACGTTCTATCCACGCTGCCATCCCGCTCCCCTCGAGACGTGTGGCTGCATCGCCGACGTCAACGGCGCGACGGGCAAAGCCACCATCTACATGACGAGCCAGGCGCCGCACGCCATCCGCACCGTCTTCGCCCTGGTGACCGGGCTGCCCGAGCAGAACATCCGGGTCATCTCACCCGACATCGGTGGCGGTTTCGGCAACAAGGTGCCCGTTTACCCGGGCTACGTGGTCGCGACGGCGGCGAGCCTGCTCATCGGGCGCCCCGTGAAGTGGGTCGAGGACCGGAACGAGAACCTCATCTCGACCGGCTTTGCCCGCGACTTTCACATGACGGGCGACCTCGCGCTGGACAAGAACGGCAAGATGCTCGCCCTGCGAGTCCACCTGGACTCCGACAACGGAGCCTTTTTCGCCGACGCGCAGCCGACCAAGTTCAAGGCCGGCCTGTTCCACATCGTCACCGGCTCCTATGACATCCCGACCGCGCACGTGACCGCGGACGGCTACTACACGAACAAGGCTCCCGGAGGCGTCGCCTACCGGTGCTCGTTCCGGGTGACCGAGGCAAGTTACTTGATCGAGCGCCTCGTCACCAACGCCGCGATCGAGCTTGGCATGGACCAGGCCGAGTTCAGGATGAAGAACTTCATCCAGCCTGAGCAGTTTCCGTACCACTCCGCCACCGGCTGGGAGTACGACAGTGGCGACTACCCCAAGGCGATGAATGTCGCGCTCGAGCAGCTCGGCTACGACGAGATGCGCAAGGACGTCGAAGCGCGTCGCAAGAAGGGCGAGGTCACCGGCATCGGCATTGCGAGCTTCACCGAGGTGGTGGGCGCCGGCCACGGCGCCGAGTACGACATCCTCGGCCTCCGGATGTTCGACAGCGCGGAGCTGCGCGTCCACCCGACCGGTAAGGCGATGCTTCGGATGGGGACCAAGTCGCAGGGGCAGGGCCACGAGACGACCTTCGCCCAGATCGTGACCGAGGAGCTGGGCATCCCCGCGGCCGACGTCGCGGTGGAGGAAGGCGACACCGACACGGCGCCCTACGGCCTGGGTACGTACGCATCGCGCAGCACGGCGGTAGCGGGTGCGGCCACGGCGATGGTCGCCCGCAAGCTGCGGGACAAGGCGCGGAAGATCGCATCTCACCTGCTCGAGGCTGCCGAGGAGGACCTCGAGTGGGAGAACGGCAGGTTCTACGTCAAGGGTTCAACAGACAGGGCGAAGACAATCCAGGAGATCGCGTTTGCCGCCTACTCGAACATTCCCGAGGGCATGGAGGCGGGGCTCGAAGGCGTTCACTACTACGACCCGCCGAACATGACGTTCCCGTTCGGCACGTACGCGGTCGTGGTCGACATCGACAAAGGCACCGGCCAGGTCAAGGTCCGTCGCGTGGTCGCGGTCG
>WNFW01000978.1_pt1 | contig 29500 bp, 24 predicted proteins | sample 5400131 | NCBI WGS metagenome assembly WNFW01 (sample SAMN13153362, study PRJNA577476) | soil metagenome | isolation source: 20 cm soil or saprolite under grassland replicate 1 | place: USA:California | collected 2016-06-15 | reverse complement strand
AAAAATGCTGCCAGATCTTCTCTTGCCGCTCTGCTTCTCTGAGAGATTGCTCAATTAGCTCCGCATCGAATTGCGGCTCTCGTTCTTCTGTAGTGTTTTTCCCTTCCTGCACTTTCCAGAGACCAGTCTGAAGCGCTCGGACTGTGGACAACGCTTGCCGGAGTTTATGACGCCGCAAAATGTGCACGAACCGAAGACGCGGGAAAGCATTTCGCAATAGTGCGAGATCATTTGTCGCCGCGCTTCCGAAATCGCGACTGTCTCGCAGCCGGTTGACAAAATTGTCCAGATACCAGCTCATTAGTTTAAAACCAAAGACCTCATTTGCCGTCGTTTTCGTGTTAATGATGCCGCGGACATATGCAGCGTAATCAGCGAGCGGGTCGAGCCCGAGCTCCAATCCGTAACGGGTTTCGAACTTCGGGAGAAAAAATTGTTTCGGCATGCCCGCGCGGTGGGTCGCACGCAATCCGTCGGTCAACAAATTGCTGCCCGAGCGTGGGATTGTGCAAACAACGTAACACCGCCTTGGATGGCGGAGTTTGTGAAACAAACCTCCCATCGTGATTTATACGTCGAGATTGCGCACGTTTAGCGCGTTGTCTTCGATGAATTGCCGGCGTGGCTCGACCACGTCCCCCATTAGAATGGTGAACATTTTGTCGGCATCGACAGCGTTATCGTCGTTCAGGTCCACTTTCAGGAGTTTGCGTTTTTCAGGATTCATCGTGGTCTCAAACAACTCCTTGGCATTCATTTCACCCAGACCCTTGAAACGCTTGATCTGCACTCCGCGGCGGCCGATCTCCAAAATCTTTTCGAGGATTTCCGGAATCGAAAACAGCGGATGCAAAACGGCTTTGTCACCGTCGCCTTCAATCAACTCGAAAATCGGCTGGTCAGAGGCGGCGTAGTGGCCAACCCTCAAACCCTTGCGAGCCAGTTCCACGATAATCTTTTCGATTGCAGCAGATTCGTGCAGCTCGACCAGTCTGCCGCGCCTCCGGCTGCCATCAGGTCGCACCGGAGTGTCCAGTGGAAGCAATTCCTGACCAATCTGCGTATCGAACAAATTCAGATCGAGATTTTCCTGATGAAATGTACGCACTGCTTTCTCGTCGTGAAAATAATGCGCGGTCTCGTCGTTGCCGTCGCGTACTTTCACCAGATAGGTTGGAAGCTTCCCGGACTTGGAATCCCGATTGGCCAGGTACGTCTCAAAATCGCCGCCGTGCCGGCGGACGGCTTCGCTCAGCTTGGCCAGCTTCTCGAGCGACTCGAGAATGTCCTTCAGTTGCGCTGCCGTAATCTCTTTATCGTCGGCCAAATTCTTCAGGCGTACATCCTCCGCGCCCAGTGAAATGAGGATCTTGTTTAGCCGCGCATCGTCATCAACATATTCTTCGCGTTTCTTCCGCTTGATCTGATAAAGCGGCGGTTGCGCGATATAAATTCTCCCCGCGCGCACCAGCTCGGTCATCTGCCGGAAAAAGAAGGTGAGCAACAATGTGCGAATATGGGAACCATCTACGTCCGCGTCGGTCATGATTATGATGCGGCCATAGCGCAGTTTTGAGATGTCGAAGCGACCTTCGTCCTTGCCATTGGCTTCTTCCTTGGGTTTTCCAATGCCAGCGCCGATCGCCGTGATCATAGCCTGGATCTCGGTGTTTTTTAGAAACTGATCTTCGCGCGCTTTCTCTACGTTGATCAACTTGCCACGGATCGGCAAAATCGCTTGATAACGCCGGTCGCGACCCTGCTTGGCTGAGCCGCCTGCGGAATCACCTTCGACGATGTAGAGCTCGGTCAATTCCGGATCGCGCTCGGAACAATCTGCCAATTTTCCAGGCAGCCCGCCCCCAGTAAGAGCGCCCTTGCGGATTGTCTCTCTGGCTTTTCGGGCGGCTTCCCGCGCCCGGGCCGCTGTGAGCACTTTGTCGAAAATTCGTCGGGCAATCGGCGGGGTCTTGTCGAAGTAAGTCATCAGCCCGTCATAGACGACCGAGTTTACGATCCCGTCGATTTCGGTGTTAACAAGCTTCACCTTGGTCTGCGACTCGAAACGTGGATTCGGCAATTTGATGCTAAGCACGCAAGTTAATCCTTCGCGCACATCGTCTCCAGAAACGGAAGGGTCCTTCTCCTTCAAAAGGTTGTTTTGCCGTGCGTATTGATTGATTGCCTTTGTCAGCGCCGTACGGAACCCGGTCAGATGTGTGCCGCCATCTGGATTGGCGATCGAATTGGCAAACGGCAAAATCTGGTCGTTATAGCTGTCGTTGTATTGCAGGACAACATCGACAAAAACTTCGTCGCGCTGCCGCGAGATAACGATTGGTTTTGGATGCAGCACCTGTTTGTTCTCACCGAGCTGCTTGACGAATTCTTCGATGCCGTGCTTGTAAAAAAATATCTCTTTCTTCACTGGGTCGATACGCTCATCTGCGAGCGTGATTTCAAGACCCGGATTGAGAAACGCCAGCTCACGCAAACGCGCAGCCAGGCGTTCGAACTTAAACTCAGTCGTGATTGTGAAAATCGTCGGATCAGGCAGAAAAGTGATGAGTGTGCCGGTCGTCTTTTTGTTTTTGACCTCGCCGATGACGGTCAGTTTGTCGGTCGTTTTCCCTTTTGCGAAGGCCATGTGATAGACCTTGCCGTCACGAGACACCTCGGCCTTGAACCATTCTGAAAGCGCGTTTGTGCATTTCGCACCGACGCCATGCAAGCCTCCGGAATATTTGTAAGCGCCTTGCCCAAACTTTCCGCCAGCATGCAAGTTTGTCAGCACCAGCTCGACTGCCGGCATCTTCCATTTGGGGTGAACGTCGGTCGGGATTCCACGACCATTGTCACGCACCGAAATGGATCCATCGACATGAATGGTCACTTCGATCTTAGTGCAAAATCCGGCGAGGTGTTCGTCGATGGAATTATCGACAACTTCGTAAACCAGGTGATGCAACCCTCGCTCATCGGGATCGCCGATGAACATCCCTGGCCGTTTCCGGACCGCTTCGAGGCCTTCTAACTTGTCGATTTGCGCCGCGTCATATTTTTGGCTGGCGGCGATTCCGGTCGAGCTACGAGATAATTTTTCGGCCGGAATTTCTTCTTGAACCTGGGGCATAAAAGTGGGGCCAGACGGCCCACACAGAAGAGGATAGCCAGAAACGGTTTGGAAACAACTAATAATATCGTGGCCTTGAGCGGGTTATTTCCCCTACGGGTTGGAGGCAGGCAGACCCCGAAGCACACGATATGGTGGTTCAGCGCTCCGGCTTCCATTGACGATTTTTGGTGTCTTGACCGAGCTCTTTCCGGCTCAGAAAATAGACTCCCTTTATGCGCCTTCAAACGATCTTGGAAGCACGCTGGATCTTGGCGGTTTTCGCGCTGCTTGCCGTTGCCTCCGCCTTGCTCTCCGCATGGCTATCGTTGTTCTTTCTCTTGCTGTTTCTTTTTACGGTTTCGTTTTTTCGTGATCCAGAACGCATTGTGCCGGCAGATCCAAATATCATTGTCGCCGCTGCGGATGGCACGGTAACGGACGTCATCGAATCCGATGAAAGTCAGGTCCTCAAAACGAAAACGCGCCGTATCGGAATTTTTTTGTCGATCTTCGACGTTCATACGAATCGCGCGCCGATCGATGGCAGGGTGATTTACCGCCAGCATCGAGACGGACTTTGTCTCGACGCACGCCGACCGGACTGTTCCGAGAAAAACGAATCGATGACCTGGGCGTTCGAGAATCCGCGAGTCACCATTGTGGTGCGCCAGATTACGGGAGCTATTGCAAGACGCATCGTGGCGTGGTCGCAAATCGGAGACGAATTGAAAAAAGGCGAACGGTTCGGAATGATTCGCTTCGGCTCGCGAACGGAATTATACTTACCGCTCAACGCTCAAGTTCTTGTGAAAGTAGGCGATCACGTTCTCGGTGGATCGACAATCATTGCCCGACTGCCTGACGAATGAACGAGCAACCATCGAAGATTTATCTGCTGCCAAATTTAATGACGGCGGGAAATCTGTTTTGCGGGTTTACCGCCACGCTGAGAATTCTTGAAGGCGCGCTGCTGCAGAGCACCAATGCTGATCTCGCCGCCGATCGATTCCACGAGGCGATCTGGTTTGTCCTTGGCGCATTCGTGTTTGATTTTTTGGATGGACGGCTTGCACGCCTGGGCGGACACGAGAGTCCATTCGGTCGCGAGTTCGATTCCCTCGCAGACATTGTTTCATTCGGACTTGCCCCTGCGTTGATGGTTTACCGCGTGGTGTTGCAGGAGTTTCCCCGCGCCTGCTGGATTATCGCATTCGTTTACCTGGCTTGCGGCGCGATGCGCCTAGCCCGTTTCAATTCCGACGCGAAGCATAACGCAGCCAATCATCAGAATACTTTCACCGGTTTTCCCATTCCCGCCGCGGCCGGTTTAATTGCGTCCATCACGCTGTTCCTCCTTTGGCTCGCGGAAGGTGAACATCACCTTGGCAACTGGCGCTTTGTTCTGCCGCCATTGCTGCTCTTCCTTTCCTTCATGATGTTTAGCCGGTTTCAATATCCGAGTTTCAAGGCAGTCAATTGGAAGACAAAGAAATCGATTCCGCGCTTTCTCATCATCATCCTCGTTCTCATTTTTACCGTGCTGAATTATGAATGGATGCCGGCTGTTCTGTTCCTGGCCTATTTGCTTTACGGGGTGCTGAGATCATGGCTTTCACGCGAATGGCGACGCGAAATTGAAGAAGAAATCGGCGAGGAGATTGGCGAAGAAACGCCGTAAGATCGACAACAGCGTTATGCCATGGCCGCCGATTCAAAAGTAGAGCCGCAATTCCATCTCGGGACGGCGCACATTTTGTTCTTGGATGTGGTCGGTTACTCCAAGTTGCTCGTGAACGAACAACGCGAGGTGGTGCAACAACTCACCGAGATCGTGCGGAACACTCCGCAGTTTTGTAAGAGTGATACCAACTGATTCGCATCCCGATTGGTGACGGCTTTAGCGGCGGTCTGTGGCCGCCGGACCAAATTAAGATGGCGCTCATAGAGCGCCGCTACAGTTCAGCGATTCAAGCGCGCGAGAATTTCGGGATCGCGGACGTCTGCCCATTCGCCGGTTAGTTCGAGCGCTTTCACTTTCTTGCCCGATTGCGCGAGGTCGCGGATGGCGTCGGTTAGTTCATATTCACCGCGCGGCGAAGGCTTCAATTTGGCTGTGAATTCGAAAATGCTCGGCCGAAATGCGTAAATGCCGGCGTTATACCACGGGCTTGTCGGTTCGCCCGGCCTTGCTTTTTCGCGAAGATCGACAAGCTCCATTTGGTCGTTCACGAACACCGCACCGCCCTTGCTGACGTCTTCGCCACGCGTGACCGTGACAATTGCTTCAATGTTCTGGTGAAGATTGGCGATGCGCTTGTAATTCGCCGGATCGACCAGGATGTCGCCGTAGCTCAAAATAAACGGACACTCTTCGACAAAATCCCGGGACAGATCGACAACGCGGCCCGTCCCATCCTGCACTGTCTGTGTCGTATACTGAATCCTAATGTTGTGGCGCGAACCGTCACCGAAAAATTGCCGCACCGCATCAGCACGATAGCCGACGACGATCAGCGATTGCCGGACTCCTGCATTGCGCAAGCCTTCGACGATGTGCTGCAAAATCGGTTTGCCGCGCACTTCGATCATTGGTTTCGGCACTTCGGACGTAAGCTCGCGCATCCGCGTTCCGCGCCCCGCTGCCAGCACGACAGCCTTGTTGATCTTCGTCATGACTGCGGAGCACAGGCCGCTAGCCTGTAGCGTTCGGCCGCTGCGCCGAACACATTTGAATAAACACGCAGAACTCTCCAGCAGGTTCGCGGCAAGCTGCCGCGAACTACAGGCTGGCTACCTGTGCTCCCCAGACTCATAGAGCCTTAGTCACCTTTTTCGGCTCGGTGATGATTAGGGCAGGCAAATTAGCTTGCTTGACCAATTCGCTGACCTTGGGGACTTCTTCAGTCTTGAGCTGCGCCCATTTTTTCAACTGCTCGTCCAGCTGACTGCTCAACATTTGGAACACGTCGAGTTGTGGTTTGGTGGGCTCAGTATCGCCGGGCTCGATCGTGTGGCTAAACGTGTCAAACCGCTCATTCAACATGTTTGGGAAAGCGAGGTTCGCTTCTGAACCTTTCATATTGACCTGGATTAGCTTCTGCTCGACTTCGGACATTTTGTGATCGAGATCGTCCGCTGCCGCCAGCGCCTGCTTTAGACGTTGATCGTCACCGAAACGTTTGTGCAAAGTTTGAATCTGCGAGCGCAGATCGCGGATTTCATTGACCGCCTGATGTAGTTGCGAAGTCCGATCGTTCACCTGCAGCGCCAAGTTGAATTGTTTTTGCAGCCCGACTTCCTGTCCTTTGTTTCGAGGATCGATCACCAAGTGCAGCGGGGCAGTCTGTGATTTGCCGCCGACAGTCAGTTTCACCTGGTAGTCACCCGGCAACGCAAGCGGGCCCTTCGGTCCCGTACTCGAATAGAATGCGCCCGGGATTTGAATCGGGTCATCGTAACGCAGATCCCATGCAAACCGGTTCATCCCTTCGTTGGCTGGAATCGTCTTCACTCGCTCAACGCGGTCAGGCCACTCAGGTGGTTGTTCGCCTTCTTTTTTTTCCTTGCTGGAAAGATGCCGCACGACTTTGCCTGTAGAGTCGAGTATGTCGAGTGAGACTTCCTCTTTCGGCGCGGTCTTGAAATAATAATCGATGATTGCTCCGGGCGGCGGGTTATCACCCACGGGCTGACGTTTGTCGAACTCCTCAGGGTAATGCAAACGCAACGCGGTCTGCGGTTGATAGAGGATAACGTCTGCCTCCGCAGGCGGCGCATTGACCTGGCGCAGCGGCGTCACATTATCGAGCACCCAGAAAGAGCGCCCATGCGTTGCCACTACCAGGTCGTCGTCTTTTACCACAAGGTCGTGAATTGGTGACACGGGCAGATTCAATTGCAGCGGTTGCCAATGCGCGCCGTCGTCGAATGAAACGAAAACGCCGAGCTCGGTCCCTGCGTAAAGCAAACCTTTGCGCTTGGGATCTTCGCGTACCGCGTGCACGTATGCGCCATCGGGAATTCCGCGCACAATTGAGCTCCAGTTTTTTCCCAGGTCCGTAGTCTTGAAAACGTATGCCTTGAAGTCGTCGAGTTTATGTCGATCCACGGCGACATAAGCGGTGTTGCCGTCGTGCGGCGACGGTTCGATCAGATCGACAGTGCTCCACTCTGGCATTTTCGGTGTGACGTTTGACCAGCTCTGACCATCATCGGTAGTGACCTGAGCGACGCCATCGTCCGTGCCTGCCCAGAGCGTTCCTTGTTTCACCGGCGATTCGGCCAATGCAAAAACCGTGTCGTAATATTCGACCGAAGTGATGTCGTTCGTTAGCGGACCACCACTTGGCTGCTGTTTCGATTTGTCGTTGCGCGTGAGATCACCGCTGATTTGCGTCCAGCTTTGTCCGTGATCGGTCGATTTGAAAACACACTCCGCAGCGGTGTAAAGCGCATCCGGGTTATGCGGTGAAAGCATGAGTGGCGAGACCCACTGAAACCGATGTTCAAGATCGGCAGCGCCATGCCCGGCGTTATCCAGAGGAAACGGACTAACATCTTGCACTTCCTCTTTGTTTTTATTGTAGCGATTGATGAAGCCTTCGTTGTTTGAATAAATGATGTGCCAATCGCGCGGGTCCGGCACCACAAAGCCGCATTCGCCGCCGCCAGCGACGAACCAATCTTCGCGTCCGATCACGCCGGAATCGCTGCGGCTGGCGATGCCGACATTCGAGTTGTCCTGTTGCGCGCCGTAGATGTGGTAAGGAAATGCATTGTCCACAGCGACGTGGTAAAACTGCGCGGTGGGCTGGTTATGTTGACTGGTCCAGTTTTTGCCGCCGTCGGTTGAAATACTTGCGCCTCCGTCGTTCGCATTTGCAATCCGGTTTGGATTTGTCGGATCAATCCACAATCCGTGATGATCTCCGTGCCGTGCGGGCATGAGATTGAATGTTTTTCCACCATCGACTGATTTAAACAGCCCAGTGTTTAACAGGTAAACCGTGTCCGCGGATTTCGGATCAGCATAAACTTTACTGAAGTACCAGGCGCGCTGGCGAAATCGTCCATCGTCATTCACGCGGGTCCAATGCTGCCCGGCATCGTCAGAGCGGAAGAGACCGCCCTCCTTGGCCTCGATGATTGCATAGACGCGGTTAGCATCCGCTCCGGAAACGGCGATGCCGATTTTGCCGAGGATTCCGCTTGGAAGGCCGTTGCCCTCGAGACGTTTCCACGTGGCGCCATTGTCTTCAGACCGATAAAGTCCGCTGCCCGGGCCGCCGCTGGAGAAAAACCATGGCTGTCGCCGCGCCTGCCAAAGAGACGCGAAGACGATGTTCGGATTATGCGGATCGAAAACAACGTCGATGCCGCCAGTGTTTTCATCTTTCGACAGAACTTTTGTCCACGTCTTCCCACCGTCAGTTGTGCGAAAGATTCCACGTTCCTGATTTGGACCAAACGCATGACCTAACGCAGCCACCAGAACCACGTTCTCATTTCGTGGATCGACAATTAGCGCACCGATCTGCCGTGTATCTTTCAAGCCGACGTTTTCCCACGTTTTGCCACCATCGATCGATTTAAAGACTCCAGTGCCATACGTGGTATTACCGCGGATTGCCGCTTCGCCGGTGCCAGCGTAAATCACATTGTGATCGGATGGCGCGACTGCGATCGCGCCGATTGAAGAAATCGGTTGTTTGTCAAAAAGCGGAGTCCAGTTTGCGCCGCCATCCGTCGTCTTCCAGACGCCACCGGCGACGGCCCCGAAATAGTACGTGTCCGGTTCACCGGCTACACCTTCGATCGCGAGTGCGCGGCCGCCGCGAAACGGACCGACTTGTCTCCAACGCATTCCATTGAACAGCTTTTCATCGATCACTCCAGGCGGCGTTGGGGTGGGGGAGGAAGCGGATTGAACCGAAGGTGCGAAAATGGATACAGAAACAGCGAAAATGATTCGAACCAAGTTAAGAGAACGGTAATTCGGCGTAATCATCCGGCTAAGGTGAAAAGCTTGCTATCTGGTTCAACTGGAATTGCGTCGAAACGCGCCAGGCCGCGAAAACTCCTTCAGTGCATTAGCGAGATTCGGCGTCGGAAGCTTAAACGCCGAAGCAACTCCCATAGACGCCCGCGGCCTCAAAGGGCTTACGCATTAATCGTAGCCATCTCGGGCGCGTGGGCCTCTGACGCAGTTCCAGCGGGTGAAGCGCCGCCGAAGCGCCGCGCTGCGTAATACGAGCCGATCACCAGGACCGCCGCAATCAGCTGCGCAACGAGCGTTTCGACTGTTGGGAACACCGCAAACCAGAGTCCCATCCACGGCGGCATGTAATTTTTCAGCGAATCAATCGGCGTAGTAGAAATCCAATGCGCCAGCTGCATTTCCTGCGCTTGCTCTCCGACCATAACCAGCAACACGACTCCAAGCAGAATGCCGGTGGTGATTAACATTTTGCGATACGGCAAGCGCTGTTGAAGAACGAAAGTTAGCACGGCCACCATTGCCGTCAGCATCAATCCCAGCAACGTACCTTTCAGTACCACCCCGCCGCCAAGCCTCAAATGATAGCTCTGTAAAAAAAGGACGACTTCGAATCCTTCGCGATACAGCGAAGTAAATCCGAGCAGAAGCAATCCAAACCAAAGACGTCTTTGGGAGATCTCGGCGTCGCGCGCGTTTTCGAGTAGCGTTTTACGCCGACGATTATGCGCGCGAATCCAGCCTCCCCAGTAAATCTTGTGGAAGAACCAGTTCATGATCACCAGCAGAACAATGACCGCCACCGGTCATACTGGCTGTGATGGCCGCCAACACAAGAATGCATTCCAGCCCTTCACGGAAAACGAGAATGCCGATATCTAGAAATGCGACAGTTGGGCTTGTGTTCGGCTGTCTTGGATCAGGCATGCCGTGCGCGGTGATTCCCTGCCAAACCAACATCGCGATCACAAAAAGCGCCGTTAAAATAATGCCGATGCGCAGAGCAGCCTTCATTTCGCGTTTAGACTTTATCACAGGCGCTAGCCAACTGCTGCCGGTCGGTTGCTTTTTTTTAGCGGCTGCTTGCTGGCGCGAACGAATGCCGATTCATCATTTTTGAGAGTCAACAATTGTCGGTATCGTGGTCGTTTACCAGGATCAGATTAAGAATGTCGAAATATGTTTTGGGTCACCATTTGGAAGGTGAGGGGACGCGTCTGGATTTGATGTCAGAATTGCTCGATCCGATGCATCGCCGGTGCATCGAGGCGCTTGAAATTGTTAAGCCCGGCGCGCGGACGCTCGAAGTTGGAATTGTCGGTATCGTGGTCGTTTACCGGATCAGATTAAGAATGTCGAAATATGTTTTGGGTCATCATTTGGAAGGTGAGGGGACGCGTCTGGATTTGATGTCAGAATTGCTCGATCCGATGTGGCGTGGTCGCGGGAACGAGGCATCGATTACTACATCGGACGCAGTCTCGCGCTCCGACTGGCAGCGCTAGGTTTGCGCCAAATCAGCGGCAATGCCGAAACAGCCGTCTACAATGGCGGTTCACAATGGGCTAATTACTGGACGCGGACGATCACTGAACTTCGCAATGATCTGACAAGTTCCGGTAAACTTAATGATGCGCTGGTGGACACATTTCTTAGTTATTGTGCAGACTCGAATTGGTGGACTCAGACTATCGCCTTTACCGCGGTGCACGGCTGTGCGCCCGATGCATGATCAAACCTAGGCGTGCGAGCCGGGTGGTTGTGATTTTGCGTCAATCGAGTAACTTTCCGCGGTGCAACGTTTTCGGGCGTTTACTTTAATCGAGATTGCCCTGTCCATTTTCATATTGATGCTACTGCTGATGCTGGCAGTACCGAGCTTGACCGGCGTCGTCGCAAGCAATCGACTGAAGCAATCTCTGGATGGGTTCAATAATCTTGTACGCCAGGCGCACGAGCGAAGCGTGAATGAACGTCGGCCCTACCTGATCGTTTGGGGTAAAAACAGTGTCCTGCTGCGTCCCGAAGTTTTCGCAGAGGATGAGGAAGACAAACCGACGGCGGTATTGCGTCTCAACAAGGGATCATTGCTGAGACTCTCATTACCGGCATCGTTGGTAGGAAAACATCCGGCGGAGTGGATCTTCTGGCCATCGGGAAATTGTGAGCCGGCAACTGTCCAATTCAAAGGCCCGGCTGGTTTCTGGACCGCGAACTACTCGCCATTGACGGCGCAGGCGGAGCTTACGGCGTATGCAACGAGGTGAACGGCAACGGGGTGATGGGGTAATAGAGAAACGGAGTAATGGAATTTTCAACACTTCAGCACTCTACCACTCCAATACTCCAATGATGACTGGGAGAACAAGTCAGACTCGCGCACGATTGCAATATGCCTTCGCTCTGTACGAGGTTCTGCTAGGCGTGGCGATCTTTGCAATCGGCGTCGTCGCGCTTGGACGCGCGGTACAGAATTGTCTCAATGCGAGCACGATTAGCGAGGAGGAAAGCGCGGTGCGACAGATCCTCTCTGATCGCATGGCGGAAGTTCAAGCTGCGTCGATTGTGCCTGACCCTCAAAAGGAATTTAAGATCAATAGCAATTACGGCGTGATAAAGTTGATACAGAAAAGCGCTCCTGCCAATTTGACCGAAGAGGGTAACACGCTCCTGACTGGGATTAATCTTGTGACGTTGACAGCCCACTGGCAGCACGGCGGCGTCCCGCAGTCGAAGCAGCTTCAGTTTTATGTTTATCGGTCCGGATAAAAGCAGACTGAATATTCGAAATTCCATTGGCTTCACACTGCTCGAGATCATGCTGGCGGTGGCAATCCTCGGAATGATGTCGCTCGCGATTTTTCGCTTCGTGCAATCGAATATGATTGCTATGTATCTCTCATCGAACACAGCCGCCGCAGATGCGCAATATGGCGGGTTGCGTGATCTACTTACGGCGGAATGGCAACGCCTTAGTATAAATTCGAAGATGCTTGGCGAGCCATTTAAAATGAACGATCGCGAACGCGATGAGATCCGGTGGAGTTCCAGAGCTGGACCTGGATTGCTTACACGCTATGCGCCGGGCGAATTTACAGTTGTGCTGCGATTGCAGCCGGAGAACGAAAAAGGCAGCCAACTGGATCTTGGCTTTTTGCGAAAAGGACAAAAGGATTCCGACCGGGGAGAGGCACGCGATACCTGGGTGCCATTAATTAAGAATGTGAATAGCCTGCAAATCAGCTATTTCGATCCGAGGGCGAACGACTGGTTGCCTCGGTGGCCAGGAGGCCAGTTACCGACGCTTGTCAAAATTAGCGTGGGACGCGCTGATTCAACCGTGCCATGGGAAACAGTTATTCCATTGAGACGAACCCCCTATTGACGAACCGATGAAAACAGGTTCTACAATATCGAAGCCAGATCAGGGCGCTGCGCTGCTTCTAGCGCTTTGGGCGTTGTTTTTGCTCAGCGCGATGGTGATCACCTGGGCGCTGAATATTAATTCGCGCCTGACGTCTTCGAGCAACGCAAACCGTGTTGTGGAAGCCGAAGCGATGGCCTCTTCAGGCGCGGAAATTGCACTGAACCCGACAATCAAGCCGGACTCTCAGAACTTACATATGAAATTTGCTGCAGGAGAAAAATTCGACGTCCAGATGACGGGTGAGTGTGGCCGTTTAAATTTGAATTTCCTCACGCAGGGAGAGGACCCGACGAAGCTGGCAATTCTGCGCCAATATCTCTCGCTCAAAGGCATCGAACTAAACGATCTCGACTCCATGATGGATGCGTTGCTCGATTGGGTATCGCCAAACAAAGGACTACATCACTTGAACGCGCCGCCGGAAACTGACGATTATCGTCCACCGCACGCACCGCTGACTTCTGTCGATGACCTTAAAAAGATCTTCGGGTGGGAGGAATTTACTTCCAAGCCCGGTTGGGACAAGGATTTCACTGTGGTAGGCAACTGTGGTGCCATTGATGTTGCATGGGCATCGCGTGACGTATTGCGCGCCTTGCCAGGCATGGGAGAAGATTCGGTTGATCGTTTTCTTCAGTTAAGGCAGGGGCAGGACGGAATCGATGGAACAGCGGATGATTTCCAGTTCACCGCAACAAACGGAACGTCTGTGCCGCCAGAGGTTCAAGCTGCGTTGGGTTTGAATCCGCAGCAATTTCAGATGATTCAGGCGCTCATTCAATATAAGGGCCCGGTCGTGCGCATCGTGAGTATAGGAAAATCAGGTGACGTAACGCGCTCTGTGGAGATGATAGTGTTCAAGCCGACGACACCACTCGGAGGAGCAGCTGGGCTGGGAGCTTCGATTGCAGCTGGCCGCCCTCAAGTATTTAGTTGGAAGGAGCTTTGATATCGACCCCGGGACTCCATCGATTTTCATAATCCCAACCGGAAACGGCTGGAATTTTCTCCGCTCGGCTGAGCAAAACGGCACGTGGAATGTACGGAAGCTGCAAACGTTGGAAGAAGCGGTGCCGCTACTCGGTGTGACGGATGATTTTGTCCTTGGTCTGCCCGTTTCAGCAGTGTTGGCCCAGCGATTTCGTCTGCCGAGCATCGATCCTGCGGAGTTTCCAGAAATGCTTCGAATCCAGATCGAGAAGTTGCTGCCGTTCGCGGCGGATGAAGTAACAACTGATTTTGAGCTCATCGAGCAAGACGAAAGCGAGAGTGTGGTTTCAGCTGTCGCAATCAGAAACGAACAACTTGCTGAGATGGCTTCGCCGCTATTGGAGCGCGGTTACATCCCGCGGCAGATTACTGTGTACGCAGCGCAGCGCGCGAGCACGCATGCTCCCACTGGCAGTGCTGTTCTGATCTATCCGGAAGGTGAGACGCTCGTTTATGCGGTGACAGAGAACGGCAAGCTAAGTCTTGCGCGGGTGTTTCAAGACGCCAATGGCGACCAGCTTCAAGTTGAGTTGCCGCAGTTGCGATTGAGTGCCGAGTTAGAAGGCATTGATGCCTCTTCCACCAGTGTGTTGCTGGACGAGACCTGTTATGAAATGCGCGACGCGGTACAGGAAATTTTGTCTAGCCCGACCGAAATAGTGGGCATCGAGCTGCCACCGGCGCCGGTCAAACTGAACCTCCTACCAGAGAGCTGGCGACGGCGACGTTTGCAACTGGCAAGGCAATCAGAATGGCGACAACGACTGCTTTGGATAGGTGGCGCGTATGGCGGACTCGTCTTGCTTTTGCTCGCGTATCTCGGCCTGTTGCGTTTTCAGGTAGCGCGGCTTGACCGGCGCATAGCGCACGATGCACCAGGGACTGAGTTCGTCCGTGCGACAGAAGCAAAATGGAAGGCGCTCGCCCCGGCGATTGATACTCATTATTATCCGGTTGAAATCCTGTTGCATGTTTTTGAAAGCCTGCCGTCCGCCGACGTGCGAATCACAGCGTATAATCAGTCGGCGCGGCAGATTTCCGTCGACGGCGAAGCGAACACAGCCGCTCTTGCGTACCAGTTCATCGAGAAGGTAAAGAAGAATCCAGACTTGCGAGCGTTTCAGTTTGACATGGCTGCGCCTCGTATTTTGCCCAATAACCATGCGCAGTTTCGATTGGAGGGAAAAGCAAAATGATGCCGGCGTGGTACAACCGAATGAATCCACGGGAGCGTGTGCTCTCGTGGGTAGTTGCCGGAACAATCTTCGTGCTGCTCAATGTTTGGATTTTGAGTCGGATCTTTGGCGGAGTCGGCGGTTCGCACAAGGAAGTGGTGGCACGTCGAGCCAAGCTTGCCGAGCAGGCTCTTTACATTAAAGAACGGGATCTCTGGAACAAACGCGAGGAATGGATCCGGAAGCATCAACCTGTCCTCAACAATCCCGCGGAAGCCTCTGCTCTCCTTGATCAACTGAGGGAAGTGGCCAACAAGCACAATGTTCTCATCGAGAATCCGGCAATTGGAACCGGAGAGACTACCCCATATCATCAGACCGTTTTTGCTTCCATCGAAACCAAAAGTCCGTGGCCGCCGTTGGTGCATTTCCTTTACGACGTCCAGCGACCGGACGCTTTCACCGTGTTCGAGAATGTTAATCTGGTCATTGATGGCAGCGATCCTACAATGATGCGCGGCAAATTTAAGATTGCCCGGTGGTTTGCGCCGGCGCAGCGAACTAAGTAGAATTAATAATCAAAATAATGAAATATTCCCTTACGCCAACGTTGATCCTGGCAGTTCTCGGGGTGATCCACAGTCAAGCCGAGGAAGTTTTGCCGCCACAGTTCAATTTCGATCGGTACTCAAAGATGGTGGATCAGTCGCCATTTGCGCTGGCCACGGCCGTCGCAGCGCCTGCGGCAACGCCTGATTTTGCAAAGGACCTTTTTATCGCCAACGCCGCGCGTTCGCCTGACGGCGACATGGTGACGCTCGCTTCCACTTCCGACCATAATTTCAAGAAATATCTTACAACCAGAGAGCCGGTGGACGGCTATAGCATTGCCAATATCGAATGGTCGGACAAAGTGGGTGCGACGAAGGTGACAATTAGCAAAGACGGAAATTTTGCCACCATAACGTTTAATCAGGCCCTCTTGTCGCAGCCTGGGGCGAATCCAGGCCTTGCTGCCAGAGGATTGATGCCGCCAGCACCTCCTGCCCCGGTTCTTAACCCCGCCGGGATCCTTAATTCAGCTTCGAAAATCCCTGCTGGTTTGCCGCCGGAAGTACAACAGTTGATTCCTCAGGACGCAGGTCGGCCGCATTCGCGTGGTTTGATTCAGCGCAGCCCAAGAGGGTCAACGAAAGTGACGCAGCCTGCGAAGCAGTAGGCTCACGGCCTGCCGCGTTAAGGCTAACCGCCACCCCAATCGTCGTCTCCCGTGTCCGCTTGCCGGTCCGGCCCTGCCGAATATAAATCGTAGCCACCTGAGTTTTTCTGACCCGGGTTACGATAAATGTAGTCGCTGCCCCAGGGGTCTTTCGGCAATTCTCTGAATAACTGATACCAGCGTGTCGGATGCGGATCGTTCGACGGTTGGGTTACCAGCGCCTGCAGACCCTGTTCCGATGACGGATAAAAGCCGTTCATGCTTTCGTACAGTTGAAGCTGTGTCTTAATCGCCTGAAGATCGGCTTGAACGCGCATGGTTTTGGCGATGGCAGTAGTATTGCCGAGTTTTGAAATCGCTACTCCCAATATGATCACGATGATGCTCACCACGAGCATGATCTCCAGTAGCGTGAACCCCTGCTGTTTTCTTTTCGTTCTCATCTCAAATAAATGGACGACCCTTCGTCCAGTGCGCGATTACACTACCCAGCTCTCCGAAAAATGCTAGTGACTGGGGCGCAGAGAATAATCCGACTTGTCCCAGATATACTTTAATTGCATCTGCGTCGCGCGGATAGCGGAGGACCCGCTGCCAACTCCATTGACGATAACCAGATCATTGGACCCGACTTTAAACATTGTGGCCGGCACGATTTTCTGCACCCGCAGCCACCCCGTGTAATGGAAATGCATTTCTTTCGAAAGCGCTTCTACTTCACCGCGGTAAGCTGGGTCAGCCAGATCCGGCAGCATCAGAGAAGCCGGGCCGACATCCTGTCCGTTAACATAAATTTCCGGTGGAGCATCAATGTTGGGATTGGCGAGTTCGAAAGTGAGCAGCGCCGTCAGCGGTTGCGCTTCAATTGGAAATTGAAATGCGGCGCTTTGCTGAGTTAGTCCATCGATCCGGATTGGATCGGCGGAGAGGGTCGCGGTGACAGTTCCAAAGTTCTCAACGTCCTCGGGAGGCGCTTGCAGACTCGGCATCGATGAGAATGGCTCGGGGATCAGATCGCGATGTTCCGCGTTCACTGGATGTACCACTTCACTGGTGGTCATCCAATCCAGATACGCTGCCCGGATTGTTCTTCCATCACCGGGCACTTCGATATCGATCGCGGACGCGCCGGCCATCGGAATGAGGACAGAATCTGAACTGGGCAGATTCATTCCCACCCCGAGAGTGCCCGAGCGCAAAATGTGTGTGCCAGATTCATCCCATGCGATCAATTCCGGCTGCTGGTTTGGTTTATCGTCGAAGAACAAACGGAAAAAGAGAACCTGGTAATCAGGCCCTGGTTGCGTAACGCGAATCCGAAAGATGCTCTTCGAGTTGCCGCCGCCTTCCGTCGCCTGGGCCGGCAAAAGAGTGAGCGCTTCGACCCATGCCGGCGCGTTTTGCGGTTTTGAATTTCGAGGCGCGTTTTGGCGGAGATCAAGCCACGCGCTGTCTGGAAAGGGCTGCACGATGAATTCGGCTGGAGAGGGAAGGGCATCGCTCAAAGCTTCCTGCGCGCATACGCGGCAAACCGCAGCGAAGAAGATCGCAAAAACAGCGCGAAATATCATTTAGGCGGGCGAGATTATTCCCGCACAACCCGGTTTGCAAGCTCAGTTTTCAATGCGGTCGGAATTGCAAACTGTGTGTCATTTCAAACACGGCCGATAGAATACTGAAAACGACAAGGCCAACCAGAGCAGCAATTATCACAATGATGATCGGCGGAATCAGTTGGGAGATTACGCCAACGCTCCGGTCAAGCTCGCGCTCATAAACGTCGGCGATTGCTTGCATGGTCTCGGCGAAATGTCCCGTTTGTTCTCCCACCGCCATCATGTCGGTAAACAAATCCGGAAACAGTTTCTGTTCTTGCAAAGCAGCGGAGAGCGTCGCGCCATCGATCACTGCCTTGCGCACATCGACAAGCTTACGTTCGAGAAAGCGGTTTCCGGCAATTTCAGTTACCAGATCAAGCGCGCGAAGCAGCGGAACTCCATTTTCCATCAAGGTTCCCAGTGTCCGCGAGAACTGTGCGTAATAACGGTGGCGAATGACTCGTCCGTAGCCAGGGATGAGTAGCCGGAACCGGTCCCATCCGGTGCGCCCTTCCTCACTGCGCACAAGAGCGCGGAAAGCGATGACGCCGCCGATCACTGCGACCACGCCGACCCACCAGTAGCCTGTGATCGCGTGATGAACGTGCATCAGAATCCGTGTCGGCAATGGAAGAGCCCCGCCGGTTTGCGCCATGAACCCAGTCAGTTGCGGCACCATGAACGTGATAAAAATGGTGACGAGAACAGCGCCAGCCAACGCGAGGAACGCTGGATAAATCAAAGCCTGCTGCACCCGGTCTCGTAGTTCTTTCGCCTGCATCAAATGCTTGACGAGCCGAAGCAGAATTTGCGGCAGCGCGCCACTGGCCTCGCCTGCCGCCACCAGATTTACATACAGCGGCTCGAAAATTCGCGGCATCTCACTTAATGCCTGTGAAAAACTGCGACCGTCGACGAGGGCCTGATGCAGCGAATGTGTCATTTGCTGAACGCGCGGCTGCTTTAAACGTTTTCCCAAAATCGACAACGCTTCGTCGAGCGTCATTCCCGCTTGCAGTAAATGAGCGAGTTGCTCCGTGAAAATGAGCAACTGCCCGTGCGGGATTTTCAGGTTCTGGGTGGGAGAGGTGGGTACTGCAGCCTCTGCAGCTTTCGTCTTCACCTCCGCGCCAACTAAATCGATGCGAATCGGAATGCATTGTTGCAATTCAATTTGATGGATCGCAACAGCTCGATCCGCACAATCGAGCACACCTTCAACCAGGCCGCCCTGCGGATTACGGGCACGATAAGCAAACTGTGGCATCGGCGTGGAAAATAATCTGAAACGGGAAATCGGAAACTGGAATCTAGCTCCGCCAGGTTAAATGGTTAGAAAGAAGATTCTTTTCGAAACGATCTAACCATTTCGATGAAACGAATCACCTAGGCTTGTCCCTGATTGTCGCATAGGTAGAAATTTTACTTGTCATGCTGTCGGATTCTGATAAGACCGGCCACCATGAGATGTGCAGCAGCAGTAGCCATGGTTGTTTGCATTGCGTTCGCTTCGCAAGCGTTCGCGGTATTGCGACCACTCTTTCCGGCGAAAGCCGGGCCGCCGTTTGGTGCTGAAGCGATCGTAAACGGAAACGGTTCGGGCCAACATTCGGCGAAACAAGCGTCTGCTACAGCGCCGAGATAGGGCGTGTATCAGCCGCGACGCGCAGGCGCTCGCCTGCGTGACAGGAGCTCTCTCACCTCTGTTCCAAGCCTTTGCTTTAGGACGCGGTATCCCACCCTGCATCGCTATGGACTTTTCGGTAGTTGGCTTATTTGCTGGATCGTCGGTCTTACGATGCAGAAGATTACGATTTCTCTCTGACCAGGGGATCTGTTCGAGCAGCTCATCGCCTTTTTGTCCATAAACAGGCGGGGGCGGGAATCGAACCCGCGAATAGCGGTTTTGCAGACCGCGACCTTACCACTTGGCTACCCCGCCAATTGTGCGAGAGCGGACAATATCGTTGTAGCGGCGCTTGTATCAAGCGCCCACCGTAGATAGATAGGCGCTTGGCACAAGCACCTCTACAACATGAGCTCGCATTCTTCCGAATTCTTTGCTCGCGCCCAACAACACATTCCCGGCGGGGTTAACTCACCAGTCCGCGCATTTCGCAATGTGGACGGCGACCCGTTTTTCGTTGATCGCGCCGAAGGTGCGAGGATTTGGGATGTCGATGGAAACGAATACATCGATTACGTGGGCAGCTGGGGACCAGCTATTCTCGGTCATGCAGCGAAAGTGGTTTTCAATGCGGTGCGCGAGGCTGCCACGCGTGGCCTAAGCTTTGGAATTCCAAATCCGCTCGAGGTGCAAATGGCGGAGCTGATCTGCGACTGGATGCCGTCAATCGAGAAAGTGCGGATGGTGAACAGCGGAACGGAAGCTACGATGTCATGCATTCGCCTCGCACGGGCGTTCACGGGACGTGATAAGATCATTAAGTTCGACGGCTGCTACCACGGACACGCGGATGCATTACTGGTCAAAGCTGGCAGTGGCGCGCTGACACATGGCCAACCGAGCAGTGCGGGTGTTCCACAGGCATTTGTCGACCTTACGATTTCACTGCCGTTCAATGACATCGAGTTGGTGAGGAAAGCCTTCCATGAAAACAAAAATCAAATCGCAGCCCTGATTCTCGAGCCGATTCCAGCGAATGCGGGTCTTTACTTTCCCAGAGAAAACTTTTTGGCTCTCTTACGTGAAGAATGCGCGAGCAACGGCGCGCTCCTGATCTTCGACGAAGTGATCACCGGTTTCCGCGTGGCGCGTGGGGGCGCACAAGAAATTTATGGAATCAAACCTGATCTCACTGCGCTTGGAAAAATAATTGGCGGCGGTTTACCAGTCGGAGCCTTTGGCGGACGCGCGGAAATCATGGACCAGCTTTCGCCAGATGGTCCGGTATACCAGGCCGGCACGTTATCCGGCAATCCACTTGCGATGGCGGCCGGTCTGGCGCAACTGCGCGAGCTCGACCGGACCAATGGCTGGAAACTGCTGGAAGAATCGGGCGCGCAATTGGAACAGCTCGCGGGCGACGCGATCAAGAATGTAAAAATCGAGACCACGTTTCACCGGCTCGGCTCGATGTTTTGTTTGTTCTTTGCTTCTGGGCCGATTGTCGACCTTACCCGCGCGCAGCGAAGCGACCTGAAGATGTTCGCCAGTTTTTTTCATGCTTGTTTGAAGCGCGGCATCTATTTCGCGCCATCGCAGTTTGAGACGGGATTCATTTCCACCGCACATACGCCGGAAGACATCGAGCGCACAGCCGCAGTGATTCGCGAAGCGCTGGGCAGTTTGTAGGGGAAGCTGTCAGCTTCCCCTAAAGAATATGCCATAGGCCGAATCTGAGAAGCCGTTTTCCTTGTCATTGTTGTCATTCCGAGCGAAGTCGAGGAATCTCTTGATTGGATCCGCCGAACATCCGATCCCGCGATTGCGGGAGACTGCGCTAGACATGACAAAGATGGCAAACTCACGAATTCGCCCTGCTGCGAAATTCTTTTTCGAAGGCGACACAAAGTTCTTTGTCAAAGGCGTCACTTACGGTCCTTTCAAGCCGGACACCGACGGAAATTATCTTGGGCGACCTGAGCAAGTGGAAATCGATCTCGCGCTCATGCGGCAGGCGGGTCTGAACTTGGTGCGAATTTATCATCCGCCGGCGCGCTGGTTCCTGGATCGTTGTGCTGCTGCCGGCATGCGCGTGCTGGTGACGCTTCCGTGGGAAAAACACATCGAGTTCCTGCGTCAAAGATCAACACGCAGACAAATTATCGAAGCTGTTCGTTCTGCGGTGAGTTCACATGTTGGGCATTCGGCGATCCTTGGCTATCTGGTAGGCAACGAAATTTCCAGCACTATGGCGCGCTGGCTCGGCGCGCGTCGCGTGATTGAGTTTGTGGAGGAATTAATCCAGATCGGCCGCGCGATCGATCCGGCTGCCCTCTTTTCCTACGCCACCTATCCGCCGACCGAATATCTGCTGCCACAGAACGCCGATTTTTGCTGTTTCAATGTTTACCTCCACAACCAGGACGAGTTCGAGCGGTATTTGTTGCGGCTGCAAAATCTTACAGGCGAGCGTCCGCTTATCCTTGGCGAATTCGGCATGGACACCATCCGACATTCGCAGGACGAGCAGTCCGACATGCTCTCCTGGCATATCGATAGCGTGGTAAAATGCGGTCTTGCTGGAACGATTCTTTTTACCTGGACCGACGAATGGTTTACCGGCGGCGAGGAAATTACTGATTGGGCATTTGGAATCGTTACGCGTGAGCGCAAACCGAAGAAGGCGTTTTACCGCCTTGAAGAAAAACTGGGGCAAAGCAATTCCATCGCGCCTCTTCAACCGCTTCCGCGCTCGCCTTTCGTCTCGGTAATTGTCTGTTCGTATAACGGAGGCCCCACTCTTGCTGCCTGCCTGAATTCGTTACGAAAACTGAACTATCCCGAGTACGAAGTCATCCTGGTCGATGACGGTTCGACGGATGACACAGCGTACATTGCGGCGCAGTTCCCGGAGGTCCGCTACATTCATCAGAGCAATCATGGATTAAGTCACGCCCGCAACACTGGGGCGATCGCTGCCAAAGGCGAAGTGCTTGCCTACACGGACTCTGACTGCATGGCGGATGGAGATTGGCTCTATTACCTCGTCAGCACGCTTGTCAGCGGCGATTATGCCGGCGTCGGCGGACCGAACATTACGCCGCCCGCACAAAACTGGATTCAAGCGTGTGTTGCAGGAGCACCGGGCGGCCCCAGCCATGTTCTGCTTACTGATACAGTCGCCGAGCATATACCCGGTTGTAACATGGCGTTTTATCGCTGGGCGTTCGACACCATGGGTGGCTTCGATCCCGAATACCGCAAGGCTGGAGACGATGTCGATTTTTGCTGGCGTATTCAGCAGGCCGGCTGGGTAATCGCTTTCAGTCCAGCTGCAATCGTTTGGCATTACCGGCGCTTTACTCTTCGCGCTTTCTTGAAACAACAGGATGGCTATGGCGAAGCAGAATCACTCCTCCGCTTTAAACATTTAATTTTTTTTGGCCCGACTGGCACTGCGAAATGGCGCGGCCAAATTTATGGAACACCGCGCTTTAGTTGGTTTGTTAATCGAACGGTGATTTATCATGGGATTTTTGGCGAGGGATTTTTCCAGTCGATTTATCCCACACCGCAATCCGACATAGCCGCATACCTGAGCAGTATCGAATGGTTTGCGCTCACCATATTCCTTTTTGGCTTGGGAATTTTTCTGCCTGCGCTGCGGATTGTTCCCTACCTGATGCTCGGCGGTACTTTGTGCGTGGCGGTTTCCTACATGGTGCGCGCTCCCATTGAGCCTAAATTCGATACGGTGCGCGCGCGGCTGCTCGTGATGCTGCTGGCGTTTGCTCAGCCGCTTGTGCGGGGATTTTCTCGTTATTTTACCTGGCTACGGTTCAAACGCACACCGGCCAACGTGATTCGCCGGCACGAGCACTTGCCGGAACGCGGCCGCTTCGCAGGCAGTCTGAATCGCCGGCTTTTTTGGAGCGAACAGGGCAGGGACCGCCACTATTTATTAGGCGCCATGTTTGAATTGCTCGATGAAGAAGGCTGGCGGTACTCCACTGATAGTGGTTGGAATGAGTGGGACATTCAGATCTACGGAAATTTCTGGTGGAGCATAGCGCTTCAAACCGTCACTGAATACCACGGCGGTGCGAAATGTCTGACTCGTGTTCGGCTTCGCAACCGGTTGGTGACTACCACGGTCATTCTTAATCTGATTGCGGCAAGCCTGTTGATTTACCGCCAGCTCAACGTTTCGCATGTTGAGCTTTGGTCGATCGCGGCCTATGTGCTGTTTCTGCTGTTCTTATGGACGCGAGCGCGTGCGTTGAAATCACGAGTGGCTGAACTGGTCGATGCAGCCGCGCTTCGCGCGGGCCTGCAGCGGGTGACCCGCAAACAGAAAATTGCGAAACCGGCGGCGGTTGCCGAGCCGGCGCCCGCGATCAATGTGACTGATCCCGCAGCGCCAAATCTGCCCGGATGAGCGGCGAACTGTAGCCGGAGTCGTTGACTCCGGCATACGCGGTCAGTGACCGCGGCTACAGCTATCACAAAATCAAACGTACTTTCCCTGCGCCCCGCTCGATGCGACCAATTCGCTTCGCTCCTAAAATTGACATTGCACTGCGTGCATGTCCCTCAGGGACAATCACCACCATTCCAATGCCCATATTGAACGCTTGATACATCTCCTGAGGATCTACCTTTCCGTTTTTCTGCAGGATTTGGAAGATGCTTGGGACGCGCCAGCTTTTCGTTTCAATTACCGCATTACAATTCGAGGGTAAAATTCGAGGCAGATTGTCGACGAGACCACCACCGGTGATATGAGCGAGCCCTTTGATTACGCCAACGGGAACTTTTGCCAGGAGCGGCTGATAGTTTTTGTGCACCCGCAGCAATTCTTCGCCGATTGTGATTGGCGACCCCGGTAGACGCGAACTCGGTTTGAGCCGCATTTTCTCGAACAAGATTTTTCGTGCCAATGAATAGCCATTGGTGTGCAGACCATTTGAAGCCAGACCGAGAACGATGTCGCCGCGTTTGATCTTGCTGCCATCGATGATTTTCGCTCGATCCACGACGCCCACGATGCAGCCTGCAAGATCGTATTCGCCTTTGCGATACATCCCGGGCATCTGCGCAGTTTCTCCTCCCAAAAGTGCGCAGCCCGCCGCGCGACAGGCGCGGGAAAGGCCGCGAAGCAATTGCTGGAACACGCGCGACTCGAGTCTCTCGCAGCCAATGTAATCGAGGAAAAAAAGTGGACGCGCGCCAAGAACTGCAATGTCGTCGACGCAGTGGTTCACGAGATCGACGCCCACGGTGTCGTGCTTGTCCATGGCGAAGGCGACTTTCAATTTGGTGCCGACGCCATCGACACTGGCGACCAACACCGGTTCGCGCATTCTGGGAAAACTCGCGTGAAATAATCCGCCGAATCCGCCAATTTTCCCGAGCACCCGCGGCCCATGCGTTTGCCTAACGAACGCGCCGATGCTGCCCTTCAGCTTGTTTGCCAGATCGACATCGACTCCAGCGCGCGCGTATGCCTTCTTTTTGTTATCCACAGATTTCACAGATTCCGCAGATTAGTTTGCAGGAAAAATCTGTGTCAATCTGCGTAATCTGTGGATGCCGATTTTATTTCAAATCGGCGAACAACGTCGGATGCGCTTCCTGATCGGCCAGTGCTTTGGCGCGTTGCTCGCGTCGTTCCATGATGAACTTGTCCAATGCAGGATCGACGGGCAGGGGATAGTCACCGTTAAAACAAGCCAGGCAAAACGAATTGAGTGGCTTTCCTGTCGCTCGCACCATGCCTTCGACATCGAGGTAACCCAGACTGTCGACGCCAAGATATTTGCAGATGTCTTCCATCGACATCTGGTTTGCGATTAATTTTTCAGGGTCGGGAAAATCGATGCCATAATGGCAGGCAAACCGATGCGGCGGACAGCTCACGCGCATGTGCACTTCCGTGGCTCCGGCCTCCCGAAGGGTCACCACACGCGCACGCGCGGTGGTTCCGCGCACGATCGAGTCGTCTACAACCACGACGCGTTTTCCGGCCACCATTTCCTTGATCAGATTCAGTTTCACTCGCACGTCGAAATCGCGGATCAGCTGGCTCGGCTGCAAGAATGTGCGTCCAATGTAATGATTGCGGACGAACGCGTGACCGTAAGGAATATTTAGTTCCTGGGCGAAACCGAGAGCGGCGTAATTTCCCGAGTCAGGCACCGGCACGACGATGTCGGCCTCGGCGGGGAATTTGCGCGCGAGTTCGCGTCCCATTTCCATACGTACCTTTCCGACATTCACCCCTCCAATCATGCTGTCCGGTCGCGAGAAATAGACGTATTCGAACATGCAAAATGCGGGCTTCTCATCTGGAAATGGCCGTTCCGAACGCAATCCGTTCTCGTTGATGATCAACACTTCGCCTGGTTCAATTTCGCGAATGAACTCGGCGTGAATCAGATCAAAAGCGCACGTTTCAGACGCTAGGACGTAAGCACCGTCGAGCTTGCCGAGCGCCAGCGGGCGCCAGCCAAAAGGATCTCGCACCGCAATCAGCTCTTGCTCGCTCATGATGATCAGCGAGAAGGCGCCCTGAATCCGGCGCAACGCTGCCAGCACATTTCCGCCATTGTCCGAAGGCTGCGCGAGCAAATGCAAAATAATCTCGCTATCTGCGGTGGTTTGAAAAATTGAGCCCCTGCGTTCGAGTTCGTCGCGCAGAATGTCGGCATTAATCAGATTGCCGTTGTGCGCAATTGCCATCTGGCCGCGCACACAGTCGACCACAAAGGGTTGCGCGTTCTTGATCGTGCTGGTGCCCGTAGTCGAGTAGCGCGTGTGCCCGATTGCTCGTGTTCCCTTCAGTTTCGCCAGTTCTTCCTGACCGAACACCTGTGAAACGAGCCCCATATCCTTATGCATCAGGAAGTTCGTGCCCGGTCCGTTGCTCGTAACGATTCCGGCGCTCTCCTGCCCGCGATGTTGCAGGGCAAACAGACCGTAATACGTCAGGGCCGCCGCGTTCGGATGACCGAACACGCCGAAAAGCCCGCACTCGTGCTGCGGCAGCACGGCGGAGTCGGGTGCGTGTTCCGGATCAGTTTTGCCCGAGGGGCAGATCACACCAAACAATCCCACCAAATTGTTTCACATTCAATCGGGATTAAAACTTCGTCGCCTGCCACACGATTACTCGCATTGTGCTTTCAACGGGAGCCGAGCCGAGAGCTTTGCCAATTTGTTTCGCGACCGCTTCAATCAGATCCTCAGGATCGACGCCGCGCTCTGTTGCTTCGGCGGCGACCGGATTGCCACGCACCAACCCGGTGGCGAATCCCCGGGCTGAGTCGCTTCGGCAAGGCTTCATTTCAGAGAACGATTCAATTTTATCGAAGCCAGCGTCCTGCAGCATTCCTCGGATCACGGTCGAATCGTGAAAACCGAATGGAATCTTGTAAAAGCCAGGCGGGTCATGGTCGAAGAACGAACAGATGGTTGTATGCGCAATTTGAGCAAACGGATTCGCCTTGAAGGAATCCCAGACGTTGAATAAAAAAACGCCGCCGTTGCGGAGGACGCGAAAAGATTCACGCATGGCAGCGGCCTTGTCCGGGACGAACATCACGCCGAACTGGCAAACGGCGGCGTCGAACGAACAATCGGGAAACGGAAGAGCGGACGCATCGGCCTGTTGCCAGGTAATGTTTTCATCTTTCCGAAATTTTCGCTTCGCGAATTCGAACATGTCCGGGTTCAAATCGGTCGCGATGATTTCGGTTGTCGCGGGCAATGCGTCGCGCAATCGGCGGCTCACAATTCCCGTGCCACAGGCTATCTCAAGAACGCGTTCGTATTTCCTGCCCGCCAGCCGCAACACCAAATCTTCGGCCCACGGCTTGAACATGACCGGGCCGAGATAGCGATCGTAATTTTCCGGGACCGCTCCCTGGAAAAGAACATTCCGATCGTGCTCCATCCTATAAGCTTGGGATTCGTTCGGCCGATGCGTCGCTTTCGACCAGGCGACGGATCGAATTCGACCAATCGTCGTAAAGATCGGCGATTGACCATGCGAACGCTTCGTTGTTCACCTGAATGCGTAATTCGTCGCCGCAGACTTTTCCGAGTTGCTGAAAGAGAACGTCACGCTCGCGTAACACCGATACTACGTTCTCGAGATTTTCAGGCGTGACTGAAATCACAATCCGAGACTGGGATTCTTTGAAAAGAGCGACGCAAACATCAAGGAGTGACGGCTTCCCAGCCGTCACAGTTTGTTCGACGGCTGGCAAGCCGTCGTTCCTTGTTAGCTCCATCTCCGCTCCAAAAAGTTTTTCAGGGTTGAAACAACTTTCCGCCAGTGCGACTGCAAGCCCGCCCTCTGAACAATCGTGTGCGCTTTTTACGAGTCCTCGCCGGATCAGATCGCGAATGGTGTTTTGAACTTTAATCTCATGCGCGAGATCGACATGAGGCGGCGGCCCGATTTTCAATCCGTAACAGACTTTCAAGTATTGTGAGCCGCCGAGGCTGTAGCCGGGGGCGTTGAGCTCGGCTTCTGTGGCGTGGCCAGCTTCCCGGCCGCCGCGGTCAGCGCCCACGGCTACAACAGCGCCGATGAGAATGATCACGTCGCCTTCGTCTTTGAACCACTGCGTGGTGATGTGCTTTTCATCATCAATCAATCCGACCATGGCGATCGTTGGCGTCGGGTCGACAACGGATGTGGACGCGACGCCCTGGTCGCGTTTTCCCTGTGGCAACTCCGGCGACGAGGGCATCGCCGCCACCCTTTCATTGTACAACGAGACATTTCCGCCGGTGACAGGCGTTCCAAACGCGCGGCAGGCTTCTGCTATTCCTTCTACCGCTTCACGCAGTTGCCAGAAATTTTCGGGCTTGTAAGGATTGCCGAAATTCAGGCAGTCCGTGACAGCCAATGGATTTGCACCGGAACAGGTAAGGTTTCGCGCCGCTTCGGCGACGGCGATCTTCCCGCCTTCGCGTGGGTCGAGCGCGCAATACATCGAATTGCAATCCGTGGTCGCCGCCAAAATTTTGTTGGCGTAGCGAACGAAAAAAACGGCGGCGTCAGAACCGGGTTTCACGATCGTGCCGGTGCGAACGGTGTGATCGTATTGCCGATAAACCCAATTCTTGGACGCGATTGTCGGATCGCGCAGCAATTGGCGCAGTGCTTCATGTGTATCAATGTCAGAGAGATTTTCGATTCGGCGGTCGTGGACCGCCGCTACAGAGGAAGCCGGTTTTGCTTCACGCGAGTACAATGGCGCTTCGTCAGCGAGCGCTTTGGCTGGAATCTCCGCGGCAATGTCACCGTTATTTCGGACGCGCATCATGCCGTCGCTGGTGACGCGACCAATTTCTGCACACGGCACGTCCCATTTCTCGAATACTTCACGCACAACGTCTTCTTTTCCGTGACGCGCAATGATGAGCATTCGCTCTTGTGATTCGCTCAGCAGGACCTCGTATGGGGTCATGCCTGACTCGCGCTTGGGCACTTTGGCCAGATCGATCTCGATGCCGCTGCCGGCCCGGCTGGCGGTTTCGCAGGTGGAGCAGGTCAGGCCTGCCGCTCCCATGTCTTGAATTCCAGCAACAGCGCCGCGAGCGAGTAGTTCGAGGCAGGCTTCCAGCAACAACTTCTCCTTGAACGGATCGCCTACTTGCACCGCGGGACGATCTTCGCGCGATTGTTCGGTCAATTCACGTGATGCAAAGGCTGCGCCCGCAAGACCGTCACGGCCCGTTTCGGCGCCGACGTAAAAAACGGGATTGCCAGTGCCTTCTGCCGCGCCGCGCGCGAGTTGTTCGTGGCGCAACACACCGAGACAAAAAACATTTACCAGAGGATTGTCTTCGAAGCTTTCGTCGAAATAGATCTCGCCGCCGATGGTCGGAATGCCGACACAGTTTCCGTAATGTGCGATACCGCTCACGACGCCAGTGAAGAGCCGCCTGTTAGCGGCTAATCTCAAATTTGAAATTTGAGATTTGCGATTCGCGGTGATTGGCCCAAAGCGCAGCGAGTTCAGGCAAAACTCCGGGCGCGCACCCATGGTAAAAATGTCGCGGATGATACCGCCCACGCCGGTCGCTGCGCCCTGGAACGGCTCGATTGCGCTCGGATGATTGTGACTTTCCATTTTGAACGCGACTGCCCAGCCGTCGCCAATGTCGACGACACCCGCATTTTCTTCGCCGGCTTTCACCAAAATATTTGGACCGATCGTGGGAAATTTCTTCAGCTCTTTCCTGGAATTTTTATACGAGCAATGTTCGCTCCACATGACCGAGAAAATTCCGAGCTCGGTGAAATTCGGTTCGCGACCGAGAATTTTTTTGATCCGTT